>Ga0208586_1000392_pt1 | contig 16628 bp, 15 predicted proteins | sample NGESurshal072012_6_FD_184471 | JGI IMG/M metagenome (GOLD analysis project Ga0208586, IMG submission 184471) | Arctic peat soil microbial communities from Barrow, Alaska - NGEE Surface sample 53-3 shallow-072012 (SPAdes) | ecosystem: Environmental > Terrestrial > Soil > Wetlands > Peat ... | reverse complement strand
AGAAGGGCTGGCGAATGGCGATGGGTCTTCGGCCACTCGATATGGATCGATGGCTCGAGGTCGACGAGCACCGCGACGTCGAGCTCGAGGAAAAGCGTCAACTTTTGGCGTCGAAGTACGACGTCGTCGTGGCAACGAACCCTGCGGGGGACGAGGGCAGCGTCGAGTTGCTCGCCGAAGTCACGGCGTTCTTGGCAACGCACTTCTCGACGTTGGCGACGGCGACGTCACCAGACGACCACCCGATCGTCGCGGCGTCACGATTGGTCCAAGAAGACCTGTGCATTCTCGTACGAAGTGATGCGTGGCGTCTTCAAGCTGCGTGCGTCTGCTTTCCATCGCGCTGGAATCTCGCGTCAAAATTGGGCACGACGCTTGACGATATTCATCGTCCGGTGCCGAGTTACGACGTGGAACTCAGTCGTCCGACCAATGCATTCTTCGAGCGACTCAAGCCGGAGCGCTCGTTCTGGCGACTCAACTGGACCCTGATTGACAACCCGGCGTTGCATCAGCCAACGAGCGCTCGCCACAGCCCCGACGGTGACCTCGACAGCTGGTTCTTCCGTGTCGAGCGACAGACGCTTCGACGCCTTCCCAAGAGCGACGCGATTATCTTCACGATCCGAAACTATGTCGCGTCGGCGCGATCTCTATGTGACGCGGACGGGGCGTTTGGAGAAACGCTACTGCTCAATCTCGACACGGCGCCCGACGCGATGCGCGAGTACAAAGGGTGGCGAGGTGTTGCGGACCGCTTGCGCGAGTCGCTCAGCGCGACCTGACTAGTCGCGCACCAGGTCCCTCGCGATGGCGACAACCTGCATTTCGTCGGTCCCGGCGTAGATGCGTAGTACCCGTGCGTCGCGACTGAGTTGCTCCACTCGGTACTCGGCGATGTAGCCGTTACCCCCGAAGATCTGGATCGCGTCGTCGGCGACCTGGCAGGCCGCCTGCGCGGCGTAGAGCTTCATGGCCGAGGCCTCGGCGAGGGTCGGTACCGCGCCGGCGGCGGAGCGCTCGATGTGGGCGAAGACCATATTGCGCACGTTGATGCGAGCGACTTCCATCTGCGCGAGTTTCAGTTGTATGAGTTGGAAGTCTGCGATGGCGGTGCCCCAAAGTCGACGATGCTTGGCGTAGTCAATGGAGAGCTTGACGCACTCTTCAATGATGCCGAGCGACATCGCCGCGACGCCGGCCCGTTCGGCCACGAAATTGTCCTTGGCACTCTGACGACCGCCGCCCTTTGTCTCCTCGCTCTCGCCGAGCAGACGGTCGCGACCCACGCGCACGTCACTGAGGAACACTTCGCCGGTCGGGGAAGCGTGTTGGCCCATTTTTCGCATCGGTTTGGCCTGCTCGAGACCGGCCATTCCTTTGTCGAGCACGAAGGTCAGAACCTTGCGGTTTCGCATCTCTTCACCACTACCGTCATCGAGCTTGGCGTAGAGGACAATGGTGTCGGCGTAGGGGCCATTAGTGATCCACGTCTTCTGTCCGTTGATCACGTATTCGTCGCCGTCACGCTTGGCGCTGGTACGCATGCCGCCCAACGCGTCCGATCCCGAATCGGGCTCGGTGATGGCCCAGGCACCAATCTTGTCGAGGGTCATGAGGTCGAGTGACCACCGCTCCATCTGTGCGGGCGTGCCGAGCTTGTTGATGGTGCCTGCGGCAAGACCGGTTGAGACGCCGAGCGACGTGAGTAGACCCGGACTCACGCGACAGAGTTCGATCGTCGAGATGAGTTGGGCTGCGGGGTCTGCGCTTCGGCTCTCGCGCGCCATGTCGTCACCGGAAAGTTTGCGCTTGAGCTGTCGGGCGAAGTTCTCTTGCGCCATCTCCTTTAGTCCGAAGGTGACGTACATCTTTCGCAGAATCTCATACGGCGGCACGCCGTTGTGCTCGAGATCGTCGAGGTGAGGACGAATCTCCTCGTCAACGAATCGACGCACGACGGCGATGATGGCCTGTTGTTCCTCTGTCCAGTCGTACATGATCTACTCGTCGCGACTAACGAGCTGCAAAGTATTGCGGTCGGTGTGCATAACGACCGAGGGGTACTTCTTGTGCTCGATCACCGTCGTCTCGTCGTACGTAAACGTGTCATCGGTGTACGAGACGGTGACGTCAAAGCGCGTCGAGTGGGCGACCTCGTCAATGTGCTGATTCGACAAGATGCCATACGTGTTGCTGCCAATGCGCGCTTCGAGACGAAATGACGTCGCGTCGGGTTCGACAGTGGCACCCGCGATCAATGCCTGAGCTCGGGGACTGACGAAACAACGGGTGACCTGCATGTTCTTGGCGTCCCACATCCAGTAGCCAACCTCGGTGTGGAAGGGGTTCTCTTCGCCTTCGCGCCACGCAGCAGTGCGGTAGTCAAGGCCGTAGAGGCACTGCTCACCGTTGTCGACCGGGCCAAATGGCTTGAAAGTCGTCTTTTCTCGAAAGGGCGTCTCGTTGATCTTTCCCTTGTCGTTATGAAACGCCACGTCGAGGCCGTCCCAGCCCGACTCCCACGTTCCAATGAGGCCCGCCAAGGGTCCCCACAGTTCATTTGCCACGGTGCTGTCTCCTCTTAATCATTGACATTGTGCGAAGTGGACGTCATCCTAAAGGGCCGGCGATGACGTCGCTGACGGCGCGATCAGCAGTTTTTCAATCAAGGCGGCGACCCACCTCGACTCGCCAACCGCCAGAATGACCGGCGCGATGCAGAGCCACATCTCTTGGTGAAACTGGACAACGAACAGCACCAGTAAGAACACGTCGGCGCCGACGCGTTGAAGGGGCCGACCGCCGAGACGTCGCGTGACGACACTCAGGACCACGAAAAGATTGAGGACTGGCACGAAGGCCCACCAGGTCCAGCGCCCTTCGAGTTCGCGCGCGGCGAAGGCAAAGCAGCCGGAGCCGAACAGCACGAGCGCGACCGCAAGGTTGCTCAGTGTCACGGCGAACGTTTCGGAGACCGGTTTGGCGCTGCCCGGCCAATGGGCCTGGACACTGACCAGAATTGCCAGTCCGATGAAGAACATCGCGATCCCGTAACGCACGAGCCGGTGCAACGCCTGTATGAGTGCAATGTCCGACACAATGCTCACGGGCGCCACCGGTTCGCCGTAAGGAATGGTTGACGCGGCCCATGCGCCGCCGGTCCACCAACGCCATTGACGTTCACCCGAGGGATCGGGATACCAGCCCATGGGAACTTCGGACGTGCTCGAACTCACGGAACTAGCCTCGCATATAACAAGTGGGGGGTAGCGACGTGAGCCAGCTTCGAGGGGCCGCGGCACCAACGTCCGGGAATCAGGATTATGTCGTGCTCGACGAGTCGGTCCTCGATGCCGCCGTCGCCGACGTCGCAGCGAAGGCCAGCGAATGGGCCGCGACGACGCCTCGCCAACGGGCCGATCTGCTGGAGCGAATCGTCAAGGACACCCTCGGCGTCGCCGAAGAGTGGCCGGCCGCCGCGTGTGCCGCGAAGGGCCTCGACCCGATGGGCCCCGAAGGCGGCGAGGAGTTGTTCAGCGGAGTCGGAGTCTTCGTCCACATGACGCAACTCTTTCGTCGTTCGATGCTCGACATCGCGACGAAGGGCCGTCCACAGTATCCCGGGCCGGTTCGACATAAACCGGGCGAGCGGATTGCCGTCCAAGTCGTACCGGCCTCGACATTCGACAGGTTCCTCTATAGCGGCATCACTGGCGAGGTCTGGATGGAGCCGGGCGTCACCGAAGACGATGTTCGTGCGACCCAGGCCGAGGTGTACGGTTCGCCCGAGAATCACCTCGGGGTCTCGCTCGTACTCGGCGCCGGCAACGTTGCCTCACTCGGACCACGCGACGTGCTCACGAAACTCTTCGCTGAAGGCAAGGTTGTTGTGTTAAAGGCGAATCCAGTCAATGACTACCTCGTCCCGTATTGGCGACGAGCCCTGGCCGCGCTTATCGATGCCGGTTACCTTCGAATCGTTCATGGCGGCGCGCAGGTCGGCGTCTACCTCACCCAGCACGAACTGATCACTGAAATTCATGTGACGGGCTCAGATAAGACGCACGACGCCATTGTCTTCGGTGTCGGTCCCGACGGTGTGGCGCGCAAGGCCGCAAATGATCCGTTGGTGACCAAGCCAGTGAGTTGTGAACTTGGCAACGTGTCCCCGGTCGTGATCGTGCCCGGAGAGTGGACGCGAAAGGAGATCGAATACCAGGCCAAACACGTCGCGACGATGTTTACGAACAACGCCGGCTTCAACTGCTTGACCCCCCGCGTCATCGTCACGCACGCCGGTTGGGCACAACGTGGGGAGTTCTTCTCGGCCCTTGAGTCCGTCTTCGCTTCACTGCCCACGCGCCGCGCCTATTACCCGGGTGCGAAAGAACGGCACGGGTCGTTCCTTGCCGTGCATCCTGACGCGCACCTCGTCGGTGACGGTTCTGGCGATCGACTGCCGTGGACCATTGTTCGAGACGTTGACGCGACCAAGGTGGACGAAATGTGCCTCAACGTCGAAGCGTTCTGCGCCCTCACCAGTGAGACGGCGCTCGACGCCGCGACGCCCGCAGCGTTCGTGCGAGCGGCCGTTGACTTCTGCAACGACGTGGTGTGGGGAACGTTGTCGATGACGTTGCTCTGTGACCCGAGGACGTTGAAGGATCCGGTGACGGGGCCGGCCGTTGAGCAGGCCGTCGCCGATCTTCGCTACGGCTCAATCGGCGTCAATCTGTGGCACGCGATGAGCTACGCCCTGGCATCGACAACGTGGGGTGCGTTCCCCGGACACCCCATCACTGACATTCAGTCGGGCAGTGGTTCCGTGGGCAACGCCTACCTCTTCGCTCGCCCTCAAAAGTCGGTCGTCCGCGGTCCGTTCGTGGCCAGGCCCGCACCGGCGTGGTTCGCGACGAATAGGAACGCTGGCGTCGTTATGCGTAAGTTGCTGGCCTTTGAGGGCAATCCTTCCTGGGCAAAGTTGCCAGGCCTTGTCGCGGCGTCGTTAAAGGGCTAGGAACGCAACGTCAACAGGGTCGTGACGCCGATGCCGGCGCAGACCTTGGAGCCGCAGGCCAGCTGAAGAATTGGTGACGGTACGTACTTCAGTTTCTGCGTTTTCAGCGCCCTGTCGTTGTAGGTGGCGAGCCACGGTGTCGACCCGTCCTTGGTGCCGCCGATGGTGCAGCGGGTCAGGGCTGCACAGGCGAACGTCGGCGCCGTATTGACGGCGACGCTGAAGGCCGACTTTACCGACCAAGTACGGCCGAGCGTGGCGGAGCGAACAATGTGCCACCCCGACGGCTGTTCGGCGAGACCGACACACACGAGCTTTCGACAGGTCAGCGACGTCAGCGTTTCCCATCCTGCGGTGACCGACGTCGTGCGCTGGGTCCACGTGGAGCCGCCGTCGAGGGTCGCGTAGATGTCGATGAAGTCGTTCGACGTCGACGTTGCGACAATGCAGTCAAGTGGGGAGCCGCAGGCCAAAGAACGAACGGTGGCATCGGGTTGCTGCAGTGACACGGGCGTTGACCACGTATCACCGCCGTTGCTGGTTGTTTCGAATCGAGGTCCCGATCCCGTGACGTCGTCGATCGTCGCGCACGAGAGCGACGCGTAGCAACTCACCGCGTCCACCCCGGTGCCGCCCGTCGGCGGGATCACCGGCGACACCAAACCAGTCGACGCTTCAAAGCGCCATATGACGTCGCCACTCGAATCTTGACCAACGAACATGCACGAGTCGGACCAACACGATGACCCTTGCATGTTGACCGTGCTGGTGACAACCGGGGTATCGATAACCCTCCAGCCTCCACTCGGGCCGCGGAGTTCACCCACAGACGTCGGTGCGACGTCGATCGTCGACGTGCCGATGGCGACGCACGTGTTGGTCGTGCATCCCACCGACGTGAGTGGCACCGAAATGCTGATCGACGGAACGCCCGAGACGAGAGGAATTGGTGCAACGGCTGCGGTGCCGCACGCCGCCAAGACCAGTGCCGCGACGGCGCTCGCGACGGCGGCGCGCGCCCATGAGCGCACGTTGGCTGCTACTCGGCTCATGGCTTCCTTGTCATCCGTACGACCGTTGTCCCTGCGTTGATGATACCGAGCCGATGCCGTCCTTCGACTGTGTTGCGAAGAGTTGCCCGTCTACCCTTGGGGCGTGAACTGGCTCGACATCCTCATCGTGGCAATCGTTATCGTTGCGGCGATTCGAGGGTGGTACCAAGGGGCGATCCGCCAAGCTCTCGGTTGGCTGGGCTTCGTCGCGGGCTTCCTCGTGGGGTCGACCTTCGCTCCGTCCCTGTCGACTCGAATCACTCATGCGGCGTGGAGGCCACTTCTCGCCATTGCCATCGTCATCGTGGTTGCGTACATCGGTCACTTCATCGGACATATCGTCGGCTCGACGATTCGCAACTCGATCAAAATGATCAAACTTGGCTTCGTCGACTCGGGTCTCGGTGTCGCCGTGGGTGTTGCGGGCGCTTTGCTCACGTGTTGGCTTCTCGCAGCGCTGCTGGTTGCGACGCCGTGGACCACGGTCGCGGCTGGCGTCCAGGGTTCTAGAATCGTGAAGGCACTCGACGGCGCGCTACCTCCCGTGCCCTCCTTTGAGGCGAAGCTGCAGACGCTCCTGCACAACGCGAACTTTCCAAGCGTGTTCGCGAGTGTCGTTGCACCGAGCGTGCCCTCGGCGCGTTCCGCTCCCACGTTGAAGCCAAACACCCTCGCTCCCGGTGGACCAAGTGACGTCGTGAAGGTGATCGCCACTGGATGCAATGGCGCACACCAGGGCACCGCGTTCTTTATTCAGCGTCACGTTGCGATAACGAACGCGCACGTGGTGGCCGGTGCGACCGGCGTGAGCGTCGGTGGAGCGAAGGCCACGGTCGCCTATTTCGACCCCGTCAATGACATTGCGATCCTGCGCGTTCCATCACTCAACCTCGCGCCGATGGGATTTCTCACTTCAGTACCGGCGTCGGGCTCGAAGGCCTCGGTCGTTGGTTTCCCACTGGACGGGTCGCGAACACTCAGTCCGAGTGTCATCAGTGGTCAAATCACTGCCCAATCACGAGACATCTACGACCAGAATCTCTTCAATCGAACCGTGCTCGTCCTGTACGCCAATGTCGAGCCGGGCAACTCGGGAAGCCCAGTGATTGTGAACCAGCACGTCGCCGGCGTTCTCTTCTCTAAGTCACTCAGTCAGTCTGAGACGGCGTACGCAATCCCCGCCGCCACCGTGGAACACGACGTGGCACTGACACCGGCGAGCGGCACTGCGTCAACCAAGAGTTGTGAGAGTTAACTGGCCGAGCGTACGGCTGCCGCAAGGACAGTTAGCCCGTCGGCCAACTGCTCGTCGCTGATTACCAACGGGGGCAAGAGACGCACGACGTTGCCGAAGGTGCCACACGAAATTGCGAGCACGCCCTGCTGGTTGCAGTAGTTGACGATTGCTTTCGCCGCCGCGGCGTTCGGCTCTTTGGTGCCGGGGTGGACGAACTCCATGGCCACCATCGCGCCTCGACCTCGGACCTCGCCGATGATGGCGACGTCCAGCTGCAACGATCGAAGATTGGCGAAAAGAATCTCTCCAATCTCACGCGCACGCGCAACTAGGTTCCGGTCGCGCAGCGTCTTGATCGTTGCCAGCGCCGCGGCGCACGCGACGGGGTTGCCACCGTAGGTGCCACCGAGGCCACCTTCGTGTACTGCGTTCATCAACTCGGCACGACCAGTGACACCCGCAAGCGGCATGCCACCGGCGAGGCCCTTGGCGGTCGTGACGATATCGGGGATGACACCTTCATGGTCGACGGCGAACCAGTCGCCGGTACGACAGAACCCGCTCTGAATCTCATCGGCAATGAACACGACGCCGTTCTTGGTCGTCCACTCCGACAGCGCTGGCAAGAAGCCGTCAGCGGGGACAATGAATCCGCCCTCCCCTTGGATGGGTTCGATCAGCAGCGCCGCGACGTTGTGTGCGCCGACCTGCGTCTCAATCAACTTGACGGCCAAGGCGGCGGCCTCTGCTCCGCTGAGTCCATCGAGGAACGGGTAGCTCATCGGGACTCGGTAGATCTCAGGCGCGAAGGGACCGAAGCGGTCCTTGTAGGGCATGTTCTTCGCGGTCAGCGCCATCGTCAAGTTGGTGCGGCCATGGTAGGCGTGGTCAAAGACGATGATTGCCTCACGGCCAGTCGCGAGCCGCGCAACCTTGACAGCGTTCTCGATGGCCTCGGCGCCCGAGTTGAACAGGGCGGTCGTCTTCGCGTGCGAGCCAGGTGTGAGTGCGGCGAGCTCCTCACAGACCTCCACGTAGCTCTCGTAGGGCGTGACCATGAAACAGGTATGCGTGAAGGCGGCCACTTGGGTGCTCACGGCGTCAATGAGCTCGGGCACGGCGTGGCCAATTGAGGTAACGGCGATGCCTGAACCGAGGTCCAGGATCCGATTGCCATCGACGTCGAGCAGGATTGCACCCTCGGCGCGCTCAATATATATGGGGAAGCCTTGTGTGAGACCGGCGCTCACGACGGCCTTGCGGCGCTCGTGGAGTGCCCGCGACTTTGGTCCGGGCAGTTCGGTGACGACGTTTCGTTCGGTACCGACGGAAGAATCGATTGAAGTGACCATGACCTGCTCCTGTGTCGCGTCGGCTCGCGCCGGACGGTACCAATCGTACCGCCTCTTCTTTAGGACCTTCCCAGAGTACGGAAACGGGTGACCGAAGTCACCCGTTGTCCGCTGGCGGAGGAGGTGGGATTTGAACCCACGGTGCCCGGAGACACAGCAGTTTTCGAGACTGCCCGATTCGGCCGCTCTCGCACCCCTCCGTCGAACAGTCTACAACGCCGACTTGCGGGGATTTTTGGCGGCGAAGCGCCGTGGCGCGACCATCTACGATTCGACTTCATGGAGAACACGCAAGACGACGAACTGTTCATGCGCACGGCACTCGATCTCGCGATTGTTGCGGGCACGCACGACGAGGTGCCCGTCGGCTGCGTGCTCGTGGAGGACGGCGTCGTCATTGGCGTGGGGGAGAATCGCCGAGAGCGCGACCACGACCCCACAGCACACGCCGAACTGGTCGCGCTGCGTGACGCGGCGCTGTCTCGCTCCACGTGGCGGATGGAGAATGTAACGGCGTACGTCACGTTGGAGCCGTGCGTGATGTGCGCGGGCGCATTGCTGAACGCCCGCGTCGTGCGGGTCGTGATCGGCGCTCTCGACGAAAAGGCCGGCGCCGTTGGATCGCGTTACAACGTCTTGAGCGATCCACGTTTGTTGCACGAAGCGTCGATCACCTACGGCGTCTTGGCGGACGAGTCGAGTGAACTCCTGCGGTCGTTCTTCCAAGAGCGACGTCCCACGTAAGTCGCCGTGAAAAGTGTTCACCGGACGACACGAAGTCGTCACCGAGGTGAAACGTACGCGACATAACTTCACGTCGTGTTCCACGACATCGACCAGACATTGGATGGACAGCGAGTTGTCGTAGTTGGCGCGGGCGTGCTGGGTACGATGCACGCGCTGTTTGCCCTCGCACGCGGTGCGAGAGTGGTGCACCTCGAGCGCGACCTCGTGCCGAGCGGCGCCACGGTGCGCAACTTCGGTCTCATCTGGGTGAGTGGTCGCGCGGTTGGACGTGAACTCGCTCTGGCGCAGCGCGCTCGGGACCTTTGGGAGAACATCGCGCTCGACGTGCCGGGCATCGGATTTCGGGCCAATGGATCGATCACATTGGTGAATAACCTCCATGAACTTCAGGTCGTGGAGAAGGCACTCCTTCGCGACGACGCGCAGGCGCGAGGATTCGAGTTGCTCGACCGCGACGCAGTGCTCAGGCGAAATCCCGCGCTGCAGGGTGTCTTCGTTTCGGGGCTGTACTGCGGGCGCGACGCAGCCGTGGAGTCGCGAAGCGCGCTGGGAGCGCTTCGCACATTCATGGAGCAGACCGGTCGCTACGACTACAAAGCCGGACGTGAACTCGTGGGCATTGAGGACCACGGCGTTGTCGATCACGGAGGCATCCATCACGGTGGCGATCACGTCATTCTGTGTTTAGGCGCAACCCTGAGCGGCTTCGCCGCGGAACTGTTCGAGAACGAACCACTTCGAAAAGTCCGCCTCTACATGGCCGAGACAGAACCACTCGGTCGGCCCTTGACGACGTCCATCGCAAATGGTGACTCGTTTCGCTACTACCCGGGCTTCAGCGCGTTCGCGAACGAATTCCTTGAGGGGCAATCGCCGCTCGCGGCGGACTACGCCATCCAACTGCTTTGCCAACAGCGTCTTCATGGAGGACTGACGATCGGTGACACCCACGAGCCCGAGACGCCCGGACAGTTCGAGACATTGGATCGTCCGATGGACATCGTCGAAGCGGCCGCCCGGCTCCTCATTGGCCCAGAGATGCCGCGCATCGAACGTCGCTGGAGCGGTGTCTACCACCAGCTGCGTGATCCAGCACTGGGTGAGGTGTACCTGCGCAAAGAAGTCGCTCCGGGGGTCAGCGCTATAACCGGAGCGGGGGGACGCGGGATGACGCTCGCCCCGGCCATTGCAGAGGAGAGCTTCCAATGAACGACGTTGAATTAATTTGCTTTGACATGGCGGGTACGACCGTGATCGACAACGGCCTGGTACTCGAAGCCTTCCGTCGAACCATTGACGATCTCGAGGTCAGGGGCGACGAGGCCAGGCTGGCCGAGGCGTACGTGATCGAGACGATGGGCCAGTCCAAGATCGAGGTATTTACCGCGTTATTCGCGCAACGCGCCACGGTGGCCAACGAGGCGTTCGAGCGAAACTTCGTCGACGTCGCACAGGAACTTGGTGTGAGTGAGATCCCCGGAGCGCGCTCAACGGTGGAGACGTTGCGCAGCATCGGACTCAAGGTGGCGTTGACGACCGGCTTCTCGTCGAGCACCCGAGAGGCGTTGATAGAAGAACTCGGATGGGGCGATCTCTTTGAACTTCGTGTGTCGCCCGCCGACGCCGGGCGCGGTCGACCGGCGCCCGACATGTTGTTGTGGTGCGCGCTGAAGTCACAGATCACGGCGATGAGTACCCTCATGGTGGTTGGTGACACGGCATCGGATATGCAGACCGGACTACGCGCGGGTGCCGGCTACTGCGTCGGTGTGTTGTCGGGCAACGACGATGCACTGCGGCTATTGGAAGCCGGCGCCGACGACGTGATCGACTCGGTCGTTGACCTACTCGGGTTCGACCTCCTTACTGAACCTCGAGGGTGACAGTCGTTCGCAAAGAATCCGTGTAGTCGTCACAATTGTTGCTCCATCGTGTCACACGTTGCTAACTCTCGACACTTACTGTCATCGCGAGTCACCAACGGGGTGTGCTCACCTTTAGGAGGACAACGCGTGTCGTTAAACAAAATGAAGGTGGCGGTGGCCGCCGGAATGTTAAGCACCGTGGTTGCCGGTGTTTCGATGACCGTCGGAGCCAACGCAGCCACGAAGAAAGTCAATTGGGCAACTGTGACATCGGCGCAGGCCGGAGGCGGGATGGCCGCCCTCGTCAAGGCCGCACAGAAGGAAGGTCACGTCAACGTGATCACCATTCCTTTGTCGGGTTGGGCCAACTACGGGCTCATCATGAAGGACTTCACCAAGAAGTACGGGATCCACATCAATGACGCGAACCCGAACGGTTCGAGCGCCCAGGAAATCACCGCGATCCAGCAGGACAAGGGTCGCGCGAACGCGCCGGACGTTGTGGACGTCGGCACCACGTACGCCACGAGCAACCTCGCTCTGTGGGCTCCGTACAAGGTGGCGAACTGGAGTCAGATTCCTTCGAGCGCCAAGGATGCCAAGGGTCGCTGGTTTGATGACTACGGCGGTTACGTCGCGATTGGTTGCGACACCAAGATTGTGACCACCTGCCCGACATCGTTCGCCGACCTGACGAACCCGATCTACAAGAATGAGGTCGCCATTAACAACGACCCGACGTCGGCGTCGGCGGCCTTCTATGCCGTCTGGGCTGCGTCGATTGCGAACGGTGGCTCATTCAACAACGTCACGCCGGGCATTGCGTTCTTCGCCAACTTGAACAAGATCGGAAACTTTGTTCCCGGGGGCACCGCAGCGACCGCGGCGGCCGGTTCGACGCCGATCCTCATCTGGTGGGACTACCTGCAGAACGGTGTCGCCTCGAGCGTCCCGGGTTGGAAGTCAGTGATTCCTTCGGATGGCACGATTGCGGCGTACTACACCCAGGCAATTACGAAGGACTCGCCAGACCCCGCGGCGGCCCGTCTCTGGGAGGAGTACCTGTACTCGAGCCTCGGTCAGAACCTGTTCCTTCAGGGCTACGCCCGACCGATCGAATTGACGGCCATGACGGCCAACAAGACCGTCAACCAGGGTTTCTTGACAAAGTTGCCAGCGGCGCCCAAGGGCGCGTTGAGCCTTCCCACAATTGCTCAGGTCACGACGGCGACGTCGACCGTTGACGCCAACTGGGCTGCGGCAATCGCAGCCGGTTAATCGAACAACTCGTTCATCACCATGTCTGAGTTCACCACTGACACCAGTCCTTCCCCTTCTGGTGTCAGTGGTGAACTCAGCGAAAAGAAGTTCACGCCGGGTGCACTGTTTCGGTCGATCCGAACCGGTGCACCCGTCGCACCTTTTCTGCTGTACGTAACACTCGGTCTCCTGATTCCCACGGTCGCGATCATCAATCTGGCGTTCCGGTCGAATTCGGGGAAACTCACGTGGGTCAACATCACGACGATCCTCGCTCCCGGCAAGATGACCGACGGCATCATGATCGGCGGTCAGTTTCGCGCCGGTTTCGAAAACAGCATCAAGCTGGCCCTCGTCACCGCCATCATTCCGGGTATCCTCGGCACCTTCATTGCCTACGCCATCGCTACCTCGAAATATGAACCGTTCAAACGCATCACCTCGGCGTGCTCGGGTGTGCTCGCGCAGTTCGGCGGCGTGAACCTCGCCTTCATGTTCATTGCGGGATTCAACGCAATTACCGGCGTCGTCACGAAGTGGCTCTCCAAGATCGGGTTCGACCCCTGGAACCACGGTTTCGATCTCTACAAATTCTGGGGTGTGGCGTTCGTCTACATGTACTTCCAGATTCCGCTGATGATCCTCATCATCACACCGGCCTTCGCCGGTCTCAAGGAGTCGTGGCGTGAGGCCGCGGGTAATCTCGGCGCATCGACGTGGCGCTACTGGCGTCACGTGGGGATACCCGTGCTGGCACCGGCCGTGCTCGGCAGCATGTTCCTCCTTTTTGGAAGTGGCTTCTCGGCCTACGCGACGGCCGAGGCACTGACCGGAGGCACGATTGCGATCACACCGATTCAGATCGGTTCCATTTTGAACGGCAACGTACTTTCCGGTCAGACACACATTGGCTACGCCTTGGGCTTCGCGATGATTGTGATTCTGCTCATCTCGGTCGTGTTTTACGCCCTCTTGCGGCGAAGGACGTCGCGATGGCTTCGTTAGAACTCGGCGCGGTCCTCGAGCACGACAACTTCATGGAGGAGTACAGCCGAGGAAACGAAGTCCTCTCATGGTGGCGTCGCATGCACTGGGGACGTGGCATTGCGTTGTTCGCCGCCGCCGCGTACTTCATCATCCCCTTCTACGCCGCGATGCAGTTCTCGCTCGCCAACAACAACGGCAAATTCTCTCTACAGCCACTGACTCAGATTGCCGCCGCGCCGGGATTCCTCTCGGCGCTTTGGCTCTCGACTCAGTTGGCCGTGGCGACCATGCTGATCGTCATGGTGCTCATGGTGCCGACAGTGATCTACGTGCACCTTCGGATGCCACGATTCCGCCGCGTCATGGAAGTAATCACGATTCTGCCGATCGTCATTCCACCGATCGTCCTCATCGTGGGCGTCGATGGTGTCACGCCAAGTTGGTTGAAGGCGTCGCAGTGGCTCCTCGCGTTGGTCTACGTCGTGCTCGCGATGCCCTACGTGTACCGAGCGCTTGACGCCGGGCTTGGCGCACTTGATCTCAAGACGTTGGTCGAGGCGTCTCGTTCACTGGGATCGGGATGGACGACAATCATTCTGCGCGTGCTCGTGCCCAATCTGCGCAGTGCGCTCATGTCGGCGTCGGTGCTGACACTCGCTCTTGTCTTTGGGGAGTTCACGATTGCGAGTCTCGACGGGTGGCAGACCGTCCCCGTGTGGATCTACCTCGCGCCGACCGACGACCCACGCATCAACACCCTCGTGGCGATGATGGCCCTTTTAGTGACGTGCATCGTCCTCACCGCCATCGTGTCCCTCGACCGTTCGAAGAACCCAAACTCCAGGAGGAGCTGATGCTCATGGATACAGAGTCCCACGCACCGACGGCGAGTGGCGCGACGCAGCCCAAGGGCGGTGCGCCCGTCGTGCTGGACAACCTCACGCGCCAGTTCGGCGCGACCCGAGCGCTCGACGGCTTCTCACTCAACATCGCACCGGGCGAATTCGTCGCCTTGCTCGGTCCGTCGGGCTGTGGCAAAACTACGGCCTTGCGTGTGCTCGCCGGCTTCGAACGACCCGACGTCGGCAGAGTGCTCGTCGACGGAAAGGACGTGGTGCACGTTCCCGCTCAGAAGCGTGACATGGGCATGGTCTTTCAGAGCTACTCACTCTTTCCGAACATGACGGCCCGTGACAATGTCGCGTTCGGACTGCAGCTGCGCCATCAAAATAGTGGCCCCCGACGCGCTCGCGCGGTCGAACTCTTGGGACTCGTTGGACTGGACGAGCACGTCTCGAAGTACCCCCATCAGCTTTCTGGGGGACAACAACAACGCGTCGCCCTGGCCCGCGCGCTCGCTATCGAGCCGCGAGTGCTACTCCTTGACGAACCGCTGTCGGCACTCGACGCGAAAGTTCGTGCCGAACTGCGCGATCAGATTCGCGCGCTGCAGCAACGACTCGCCATCACGACCGTGTTCGTTACCCACGACCAAGAGGAGGCGCTCTCAATGGCCGACCGCGTGTGCGTCATGTCGCGCGGACGCGCCGAGCAGATTGCGACGCCGGCCGAGCTCTATTCAAAGCCGTCGACTGAGTTTGTGGCGAGGTTCGTTGGAATCTCGAGCCGCGTAAGCGTGACCCGTACCGGCGACTCGGTGCAGTTGTTTGGGCGCGACGTGAAGATCCGCGGAGAGGCACCGATGACCGCCGGCCCATTGGATGCTTTGCTTCGTCCGGAGGACGTTGACGTCCTTGTCGCTCCGACGGGACTCGGGGTGATCACCCACAAGAGTTTCCTCGGGGCCACGACCAGACTGCAGATTGGCATTGCGGGGGCCACGGTGAAGGCCGACGTGATGAGCAGTGCTGCCGCCGACTTTGAACTTGGGACCCGCGTAAACCTGAGTGCCAACGCCCACGACGTGCTCGTTACCGAGGCGCAGCCAGCGACCTGACGAATGGCTCCCAGTCGCGAAGTTCTCCGACGTGCAGCCCTTCGATCTTCCCGGCGTCGTCCCACGCACGCATTGCAATGGCGTCGTTGAAGCCCGGGTGCGCTTCGAAGCGTGCGCACTCCTCATCGCTCAGTAACCCGCCCTGAGCGATCAGCGTCGCCCGTGACGCGGCGGAGAGCCGCTGGTGATAGTCGGGCTCTCGCGTGCATAACCACCGTTTAGCGACTACGTGCAGGGCGACCGGTTGCGCGACGGAGGGACCGAAGAGTGGCGCGAGGATGCGCGCACCGAGTGCCTCGTGGCGATCGTCGTCGTGACCCATATCGAAGTCCTCGTTTGCCTGCACGTCAAGCACGAGGTGGCCAACGTCGTGAAAGAGCGCGGCGACCATAAGTGTGTTACTCACGCCGTCCGCACGTGCGAGCGCCGCGCACTGCAACGCATGATCGTTTTGAGAGATCAGTTCTCCGTACGCCATTGCGCCCTTTAACTCGTAGAGATCGAACAACTCGTCGATGGTCGCGGGCGAATTCACTCGTTCAGCGTACGGCCGCTCGATGGCGCGTCAGTGATCGCCTACGCGCGGAACGACGCAATGTTCGTCACGCGTTGCTCACGTCGTCTTGGGGAGCGGCGTGGCGCGCCAACGGCGAGGGCGCCGCCCCGAGGTACTCGTCGAGCATTTCGAGCAGGCGATGGAGGTCAAAGGGTTTGGTCAGGTAGCCGTTCGCTCCGCCCTCGAAGAAGCGCGTGGTCTGCCAGTCGGTCGCGTCGGCCGACAACACGACGACGGGGATGTCGCACGTTCGCGGATCGTTGCGCAAGCGGTGCAGTACGTCGAACCCGTGGAGGTCGGGGAGGTGGACGTCGAGCAGTATCAGCGCCGGCTTGAGTTGCTGGGCCAATTCGATGCCCAATCCGCCCTGCAGAGAGGTCACCAAGTGCACGGTCGTCCGGTTCGACATGAGTCGTTCGATCAGGTGGATGTTGGAGACGTTGTCTTCGATGTACAGAACGGTCGCATCGGGCAGCGCCGGCTCGGTCGCGACGGTCCTCACGCGTGGCACGGGCGCGGTCAAACGTGGGACGTCGGACGCCGGCAAGTCGATCCAGAAGGTCGAACCTTTCCCGGGCACGCTCTCGACGCCCAC
>Ga0208586_1000391_pt1 | contig 16670 bp, 14 predicted proteins | sample NGESurshal072012_6_FD_184471 | JGI IMG/M metagenome (GOLD analysis project Ga0208586, IMG submission 184471) | Arctic peat soil microbial communities from Barrow, Alaska - NGEE Surface sample 53-3 shallow-072012 (SPAdes) | ecosystem: Environmental > Terrestrial > Soil > Wetlands > Peat ... | reverse complement strand
GTCGAACTGCTCGACCCGGAAATATTCCGGCACCCGGCCGAGCGTGCGCCGCGCCAGCAGATCGAACGAGGCGTTGGCGGATTCATAGGCATAGCCGGCGGCCTCGCGTTCCTTCATTTCCTCGACCAGGCGCGCGAGCTTCGGATCGTTGCGGTCGTAGGCAATGCCGGCCCGCTCGAGTTCGGCAATGACGTTGGAACGGCCGGCCTGATCGGACACCAGCACCTTGCGATGGTTGCCGACCGATTCGGGCGAGACATGCTCGTAGGTCTGCGGGTCCTTGAGAACCGCCGACGCATGAATGCCGGTCTTGGTGACGAACGCGCTTTCCCCGACATAGGGCGCATGGCGGTTGGGCGCGCGGTTGAGCATGTCGTCCAGCGTGCGCGAGACCTTCATCAGGGTCGCGAGCTTGGGCGGCGAGACGCCGATCTCGAAGGCATCGGAAAATTCGCGTTTGAGCCGCAAGGTCGGGATCAGCGAACACAGATTGGCATTGCCGCAGCGTTCGCCGAGGCCGTTCAGCGTGCCCTGGATCTGCCGCGCGCCGGCGCGCACCGCGGCCAGCGAATTGGCGACCGCCTGCTCGGTGTCGTTATGGGCGTGGATGCCGACGTGATCGCCGGGGATCTGCTTGACCACCTCGCCGACGATGGCCTCGACCTCGTGCGGCATGGTGCCGCCATTGGTGTCGCACAGCACGACCCAGCGCGCACCGGAATCATAGGCCGCCCTGGCGCAGGCGAGCGCGAACTGACTGTCCTCCTTGTAGCCGTCGAAGAAGTGCTCGCAGTCCAGCATCACCTCGCGGCCGGCCGATTTCGCTGCCGCTACGCTGTCGCGGATCGAGGCGAGGTTCTCCTCGTTGCTGGTCCCGAGCGCCACCCGGACCTGATAGGCCGAGGATTTCGCGACAAAGCAGATCGCATCGGCTTTGGCTTCCAGCAGCGCGGCAAGGCCCGGATCGTTCGAGGCCGAGCGGCCCGGACGCCGGGTCATCCCGAACGCGGTGAAGCGGGCATGAGCGAATTTCGGCTTCTCGGCGAAAAACTCGGTGTCGGTGGGATTGGCGCCGGGGTAGCCGCCCTCGACGTAATCGATGCCGAGTTCGTCGAGCATCCCGGCGATCAGCTGCTTGTCATGCAGCGTGAAATCGACCCCGTTGGTCTGCGCGCCGTCGCGCAACGTGGTGTCGAACAGATAGAGGCGTTCGCGGCTCATGTCGGAACTCCCGGCGCCGGGCTCTCGGCCAGCGTCTTCTGCATCGTGGTGTTGGCAAGCCATTCGCCATTGACGGTGACGCTGTTGCGCTGTTTGGCAACGTATCCGCGCTTGGCAAAAAACGGCTGCGCGTTGTCGCTGGCATCGACCGTGAGGGTCTTCGCGCCGCGGCTGCCGGCAAGCCTTTCCAGCGCCTCGCACAGCATCGATGCCACGCCCTGCCCGGCCGCGCCGGGGTGGACGTACAGCATGTCGATGTGATTCGCGCCTTTCAGCGACGCAAAACCGACCGGCGAATTCTGCAGCGTCGCAACCAGCGTGAGTTCGCCGGCCAGACGCCTGCCGAACTGTTCTTCGTCATCCGCGGCACCGGCCCAGGCCTGCTGCTGCGCCTCGGTGTAGTCCTCGCCGGTCAGTTCCTCGATGGCGGCAACGAAGATCGCCGCCAGCACCGGCGTATCCGCCGCGAGGTACGGCCGCAAGGCGGGTGTTGGCAGCGCCTGTCCCATCACGAAAAGACCTGCTTGCTCATCGCGCGATCTCCGTTTTCATTTCTCCAGTAACGGGGTCTTTGAAATCTCGAAGAGTAACGCCCATCTTGAGAAGCTCGTCGCGAATGCGATCGGATTCCTTGAAATCTTTGCGCGCCCTGGCGGCAGTCCGCATTTGGATCAAGGAGCTCACCTTAGCGTCGATCTTTCGTCGATCCCCCAGCACCAATTTGATCTTTTGCTTGTCGTTGATTTCAACCTTCACGCCTGTTTGTTCTATTTCCGATTTTATCGACGAAATCAGCGGCTCTGAAGTATTCGCGAGTGCTGCGCGCAACGCTTGAACACGGACCGCGTTCTCAAACAAACGGCCAGCCGAACCCTCTCCTATGCCGAAGGTACCTTGTTCAAACAAACCGGGCTTATCCAGGTGACGAAATCCTAGGAGGCGGCAGGAGGCAGCGAATTCGAGTATATCTCCCTGGCTCCCTTTTTTTGCGCGAGAGTACAAATCGCGCAAAACCGTAAGCGCATTGGGCGTGTCCAGATCGTCCGACAGCACCTTCGCAATTGACGTTGGCGGGGGAAAGACCTTGTCGGACCAAGAGTAGTAAGACTGCAGAACATGAGACCAGTCTTCCAACTCAGTATTAGCTTGCCCCGCCCGCACTTCAGTCCAATCGATCGGCGATCGATAGTGGGCCATTAGCATTTGAAGACGCAGAACGTCACCCGGCCACTTTTCAAGGAGCTCCCTGATCGTCACAAAATTGCCGGTCGACTTCGCCATCTTCTCGCCTTCGACCTGCAGGAAGCCATTGTGCATCCAGAAGTTCGCCATCACGCTCGTGCCATGCGCGCAGCGCGACTGCGCGATTTCGTTTTCATGGTGCGGAAAGAGCAGGTCGAGACCGCCACCGTGGATGTCGAAGACGTCGCCGAGATAGGCGGCGCTCATGGCCGAGCATTCGATATGCCAGCCCGGCCGCCCCCGGCCCCACGGGCTCTCCCAGCCCGGCTCATCGGCGGAGGATTGCTTCCACAGCACAAAGTCGGCCGGGTTTTTCTTGTGGGCGTCGACCGCCACCCGCGCCCCGGCCAATTGCTCGTCGAGCCTGCGGCCCGACAACGCGCCATAGTCGGGCATCGAGGCGGTGTCGAACAGAACTTCACGGCCCGCTTCATAAGCGTGGCTGCGCGCGATCAGTTGCCGGATCAGCGTCACCATGTCGGCCCTGCCATCGGCGCGCGGCAGCACGAAATCGGTGGCGCGGGGTTCGAAGGTCGGCCGCAATGCGCCGAGTGCCGCCACGTCGGCATGAAACTGCGCCGCGGTCGCCTCGGTGACCTTGCGGATCGCCCGGTTCAGCGGCAGGCCGGGAAAATCCCGCGCGGCGCGCGCGTTGATCTTGTCGTCGACGTCGGTGATGTTGCGAACATAGGTGACGTGCTCCGCGCCGTAGAGCTGCCGCAACAGCCGGAACAGCACGTCAAATACGATGATGGGCCGCGCGTTGCCGATATGGGCGAAATCATAGACTGTCGGCCCGCAGACATACATCCGCACATTGTCGGGATCGAGCGGCACAAAGCTGCGCTTTTCCCGGGTCAAGGTATCGTAGAGGCGCAGTTCCATGGATATCCCGTCCCTTGCGGCCGGGCGTCCAGTGATCTCATCAGAGAAAAGACGGCCTCAGCCAGCGAATCGCTAGCCCATAATCTCGCGGCAAATACCGCAAATGGCGAGGAAACCGTTCACGCGCCTACCATGGTCCAGCCGGGGGGACGGCGTCAAGAGCCGCAAAAAAGCCGATTTCGGCCTCCAAACGCCCCCGACCACCATGGTTAACCATTATTAACCGCTTTGGTCTAGCGAGTGAGGGGCGTCCTCTCATTCAGCGGTGCAGCATGCGATTCCTCCCTTCGTTTTTGGCCTGTGTGTTTCTGCTTGCTGCGTCGGCGGCATCGGCCGACAGCCGCGTCTTCATCGTCGAAAACCAGGCCGATGGTTACGGGATCGATCAGTGTCTGGCGCGGGGCGATAAATGTGGCGCCCATGCCGCGCGGTCCTATTGCCAGTCGCGCGATTTCGCCCAGGCCACGTCCTATCGGCGCGTCGATCCCGATGAAATAACGGGGTCGGTTCCCAGGGCGATTCGCGGAAACTGCAATCACGCCGGTTGCAACGAATACGTCGCCATTACCTGTCAACGCTAACGCAGCCGTGAACACAGAAATCAGGGATGCCTGCCGCCACATCGGCGCCGTGGAAACGACGTGACGCTGCCCCGAGAAGCGGCTATGTGGGAGCCGCGTTGGCCGCGCCATGGCGGTTTCTCGGCCAGCGCGAAATCGCTCAATTGGCCGGATATGCTCGAAACATTTGTCGCCCTCACCCGATCGATCCTGGCCTGCGCCGCGCTGCTCGGCGCCGTCATGTTCAGCGCCTATGCGCGCGCACAGAACGATCCAGATTCGCCCCCGCCGCAAGGCGCGCCGGTCAATCCGATGTGCGTGCGGCTGGAAACGCAATTGGCGACCATCGACCGCGGCAGCAACAGCGGCGATCCCGTCCGAGACGACCAGATCCGCCGCTACCAGGATGCCGCCTCCAAGCAACAGGCCGAACTCGATCGCGTCACGGCGCAGGCGAAACGCATGGGCTGCGACAGCTCCGGGTTTTTCTCGCTATTCAATGGCCGGTCGGCGCAATGCGGTCCGGTCAACAACCAGATTCAGCAGATGCGGGCGAATCTCGATCAGATCACGTCCAACCTCGAGCGGCTGCGCAGCGGCGGCCTCGGCGGCTCCGAGCGCGAAAGCCAGCGCCGCTCGGTTCTGGCGGCGCTCGCCCAGAATAATTGCGGACCGCAATATTCCAACGCCATGTCGGGCCCGGGCAATTTTCTACAGAATCTGTTCGGGGGAAACAGCAACAGCAATCCGGGCGCGCCGCAAAGCGCCGACCTCGGGCCGCAATCCGGCACCTATCGCACCGTCTGCGTGCGCTCTTGCGACGGTTTCTATTTTCCGATCTCGTTCGCGACCGTGCCGGCGCGTTTCCCCGATGACGAGAAGAGCTGCAAGGCGCTCTGTCCGGCGGCGGACGCCACGCTCTACAGCTATCGCAACCCCGGCGAAGACATGAGTTCGGCGGTGTCGATCAATGGTCAACCCTATGCGTCCTCGCCCAATGCATTTCGCTACCGCCAGGAGTTCAATCCGTCCTGTTCGTGCAAGGCTGCCGGACAGACCTGGTCCGACGCCCTGAAAAACATCGATGACAAGGCTGCCGCCGAACAGCAGGGCGACATCATCGTGACCGAAGAAGGTGCGAAAAAGATGTCGCGGCCGCCGGCGAAGGCGGTTTCCGCCAGGAAGGGAACTCCGCCGGCTACCGTAGCAGCGCCGGCGCCCCCGGCGAACCCGGCAGATTCGACCGCGGCGGCGCCGGACAACAAAACGATCCGGACCGTCGGGCCAACCTTCATCCCCGCGCGCTGATCTAAAGCGTTTTCCAGTTCGGTCGAATCATTGTTGCTTGTCCCGAGGCCTCATGGTTCGAGACGCGCGAAGGCGCGCTCCTCACCATGAGGGGCTGAGACCTCATCTGAGGAGCATCGCGAAGCGATGCGTCTCGAAGGATGAAGCCATTGAGGCGGAAATTGCGCTAGCTAGCCGTCAAACGCATCGACCGATCCGCGGCTCGCAGGCGCGACCAGCGCATGATCCGGCTCGGGCAACGCCGTGGCCATGTCGCGGAACCGGTTGGTGATGGGATAGCGGCGGTCGCGCCCGAAATTCTTTTGCGTGACCTTGACGCCGGGAGCCGCCTGGCGCCGCTTGTATTCGGCGATGTTGAGCAGACGATCGATCCGCGCCACCATTTCGCGATCGAACCCCGCCGCGACGATCGAGGCGAGCGGCTGTTCGCGCTCGACCAGGCGCTCCAGAATCGCGTCGAGCATGTCGTAGGGCGGCAGCGAATCCTGATCGGTCTGGTTTTCCCGCAGTTCGGCGGTGGGCGGCCGGGTGATGATGTTCACCGGAATGACTTCGCCGGAGGGACCGAGCGCCCCGTCCGGCTTCCATGCATTGCGCAGGCTCGAGAGCCGGAACACCTCGGTCTTGTAGATGTCCTTGATCGGATTGAAGCCGCCGTTCATGTCGCCATAGAGCGTGGCATAGCCGACCGACATTTCCGACTTGTTGCCGGTGGTGACCACCATGGCGCCGGTCTTGTTGGAGATCGCCATCAGCAGGGTGCCGCGGGTGCGGGCCTGCAGATTCTCTTCGGTGATGTCGCGCGGCAGTCCCGCGAAAGTATCGGCCAGGATCTCCTCAAAGCCATTCACGGCCTTTGCGATCGGCAGCACCTCGTAGCGAATGCCGAGTGCGCTGGCGAGCCTGGCGGCATCGTCAAGCGAGACCTGGGCGGTAAATCTGAACGGCAGCATGATGCCGCGGACCTGCTCCGCACCCAGTGCGTCGACCGCGATCGCCGCGCATAATGCGGAGTCGATACCGCCGGAGATGCCGAGCAGCACGCCGGGAAATCCGTTCTTGCGGACGTAGTCGCGCAACCCGAGCACGCAGGCGGCGTAGTCGCCCCGGTCGCCATCGACCACCGGCGCCACCGGCCCGGCGCAGCGCCAGCCATTTTGGTCTTTGCGCCAGCGCAACGTCGTGATGTTTTCCACAAAAGCCGGCAGCTGTGCCGCCACCGACAGGTCGGGATTCAGCGCAAAGGAGGCGCCATCGAATACGAGTTCGTCCTGGCCGCCGACTTCATTGAGATAGATCAGCGGCAGCCCACTTTCGGTCACGCGGGCCACCGCGATCGACAACCGCAAATCATTCTTGTCACGCGCGTAAGGCGAGCCGTTCGGCACGATCAGGATTTCCGCGCCGGTTTCCGCCAGGCATTCGACGACGTTTTCGTAGTCCGTCGACTCCTCAAGCCAGATGTCCTCGCAAATGGGAACGCCGACCCGGACGCCGCGGATGGTCACCGGCCCAGCGGCGGGGCCGCGCGCAAACAGGCGTTTTTCATCGAACACGCCGTAGTTCGGCAGATTGGCCTTGAAACGAATCGCGGCGATACGGCCCTCGTCGAGCAGCGCACAGGCATTGTAGAGCTTGCCGTCCTCCACCCACGGCGTCCCGATCAGGACAGCAGGACCGCCATCGGCGGTATCCCGCGCCAACCCCTCGATGGCGGCGCGGCATGCCGCCTGAAACGCCGGCTTCAGGATCAGGTCTTCCGGCGGATAGCCGGCAATGAAAAGTTCGGACAGCACCACCAGATCGGCACCCTCGGCCCGCGCCTGCAGCCGCGCCGCGCGCGCCTTGGCGGCGTTGCCGGCGACGTCACCCACCGTCGGGTTGAGCTGGGCAAGCGTGATCGCAAATCGGGCGGCGGGTTCTGTCATGACCGGATGGTGCCTTGCGCAGCGACAAACTGCAATTGCATGCTTCAGACCGCGCCCATGCGCTCGGCGATGGCGAATATCCAGAACAGGCCCGCCATGCCCAGCGCGACGCCGACCGCGGCGGAGCCCATGTCCTTGACCCGCCCGATCTGCTGATCATGGTCGGTGGTGAGGCGGTCGGCGAGCTTTTCGATGGCGGTGTTGAGCAGTTCGACGATCAGCACAAGGACGACGGCCGCGACGAGTTCGATGCGGCGCATGTTGGTCACGCCGATCAACCACGCCAGCGGCAGCGCCAGCACCAGCACCACCAGTTCTTCGCGAACGGCCTGCTCGGAACGAATCGCAAAGGCGAGGCCGTTGCGGGTATTGATCGTGGCCCGCCAGAATCGCAGCAACTCAAAGCCCTGCCGCGACCGGCATCGGCTTGACCCTGCCGCCGCGATCCTGCTTGAGCAGTTCAGCGATCAGGAACGCCATGTCGATCGACTGCTCGGCATTGAGGCGCGGGTCGCAGACGGTGTGGTAGCGATCATTCAGATCCTCATCGGTGATGGCGCGCGCGCCGCCGATGCATTCGGTGACGTCCTGCCCGGTCATCTCCAGATGCACGCCGCCGGCATGGGTGCCCTCCGCGGCGTGGATGGTGAAGAACGACTTCACCTCCGACAGGATCCGATCGAACGGACGGGTCTTGTAGCCGCTGGTCGAGCTGACAGTATTGCCGTGCATCGGATCGCAGGACCAGACCACCACCTTGCCTTCGCGCTGCACCGTGCGGATCAGCTGCGGCAGGTGATCGCCGACCTTGTCGGAGCCGAAGCGATTGATCAGCGTCAGCCGTCCCGGTTCATTGTCCGGATTGAGCACGTCGATCAGCCGCAGCAATTCGTCCGGCTTGAGCGACGGACCGCATTTCAGTCCGATCGGATTCCTGATACCGCGGAAATACTCGACATGGCCGTGGTCGAGCTGCCGGGTGCGATCGCCGATCCAGATCATGTGACCCGAGGTCGCGTACCAGTCGCCGGTCGTCGAATCGACCCGCGTCATGGCCTGTTCGTAGCCGAGCAGGAGCGCCTCGTGGCTGGTGTAGAAATCGGTGGCGCGCAATTCGGGATGGCTTTCGAGATCGAGGCCGCAGGCACGCATGAAATTCAGCGCGTCCGAGATGCGGTCTGCCAGTTCCTTGTAACGCCGCGACTGCTGGGAATCCTTGATGAAGCCAAGCATCCACTGATGCACGCTGCCGAGATTGGCAAAGCCGCCGGTGGCAAACGCGCGCAGCAGATTGAGCGTGGCTGCCGACTGGCGATATGCCATCAACTGACGCTGCGGATCGGGTACGCGCGACTGCGCCGTGAAGGCGATGTCGTTGACGATGTCGCCGCGGTAGCTCGGCAGTTCGACGCCGTCGATCTTCTCCACCGGCGAGGAGCGTGGCTTGGCGAACTGCCCGGCAATGCGGCCGACCTTCACCACCGGCAGCGCGCCGGCATAGGTCAGCACCACCGCCATCTGCAGCAGCACCCGGAAGAAATCCCTGATGTTGTTGGCGCCATGCTCGGCGAAGCTTTCGGCACAGTCACCACCTTGGAGCAGGAAGGCCTCGCCTGCGGCTACGCGCGCAAGCGCCTTTTTCAGGTTGCGGGCCTCACCTGCAAATACCAGCGGCGGAAACGTGGCAAGCTGCGCCTCGACGTCGGCCAGGGCCTTGGCGTTGGGATAATCGGGCACTTGCAGAACCGGCCGGGCGCGCCAGCTGTCGGGTGTCCATCGCTCGGACATGACGTCAACTCCTGAGCAAAAACCGCTACTTATCGCAGGCAGCGAAGGGCCGGTTTATACACAGGCTGATGACGGACCGCCATCGGATTTCTGGCCTCCGCGACAAGCCCTTGCAGCCAAAGCCGAATTCGCATGGGCGAAATGAGATTGTTGGATTGCTTCATCGCTACGCTCCTGGCAATGACCGCCGTAGCCCGGATCGAGCGCAGCGCAATCCGGGAATCGCGACGCGGATGGGGCGGCCCCGGATTTCGCTGCGCTCCATCCGGGCTACAAATTCTCCCTGTCATTGCTGTGCATGCGCGAAGCGCGCCCCGAATGACGAAACTATTCCGCGGCCTGACGCACATGGCGTGCGGTCGGGGTTCGCATGGTCACGAGTTCCTCGGCAGCCGTGGGGTGCAACGCGAAGGTTGCATCGAAATCGGCCTTGGTCGCCTTCATCTTGACCGCGATGCCGAGGACCTGGACGATCTCGGCCGCCGCATCGCCGACGATATGGCAGCCGACGACGCGGTCGGTGGTGCCGTCGACGACCAGTTTCATCAGGATGCGCGTATCGCGGCCCGACATCGTCGACTTGATCGGCCGGAAATCGGTCTTGTAGATATCGACCATGCTGAATTGCGCGCGCGCCTCGGCCTCGGTCAGGCCGACCGTACCGACCTCGGGCTGGGAAAACACCGCGGTCGGAATGTTCGAGTGATCGACCTCGACCGGCCGCTTGCCGAACACGGTATCGGCAAACGCGTGGCCTTCGCGGATCGCGACCGGCGTGAGGTTGATCCGATGGGTGACGTCGCCGATCGCGTAGATATTCGGCACCGACGTCCTTGACCAGCCGTCGACCGCGATACCGCCATTCTTCGGATTGATGGCGACTCCGGCTTTCTCAAGACCCATCTTGGCGACGTTCGGATGCCGTCCGATCGCGAACATCACGAGATCGGACGCGATGCTCGACCCATTCGACAGATGTGTCGTGAATTCCTGGCGATGCCTGTCGATCCTGTTGACGGTACAGCCGGTGAGAATGGTGATGCCCTGCTTTTCCATCTCCGCGCGCACATGGACACGGACGTCCTCGTCGAAGCCGCGCAAGATATTGTCGCCGCGATAGATCACCGTCACATCGGCGCCGAAGCCGGCAAAAATGCCGGCAAACTCCAGCGCGATATAGCCGCCGCCCTGGATCACGACGCGCTTCGGCAATTCCGGCAGATGAAACGCCTGGTCCGAGGAAATCACGTGCTCGATACCGGGAATCGCCGCGCCGTGGTTCGGCGCGCTTCCGGTCGCGATCAGGATGTGTTTCGCCCTGATCGTTTCGCCATTGCCGAGGCGAAGCGTGTGGGCGTCCTCAAGAACGGCGCGGGCCTTGACAATGCGCGCGCCGGACTTTTCGACGTTGGAGGTGTAGATGCCCTCGAGCCGCGCGATCTCCTTGTCCTTGTTGGCGACCAGCGTCGGCCAGTTGAAGGTGACCGAGGGAATCGACCAGCCAAAGCCGGCGGCATCCTCGATCTCCTGATGGACGTGCGATCCGAGCACGAACAGCTTTTTCGGCACGCAACCGCGGATCACGCAGGTACCGCCCATCCGGTACTCTTCGGCGACCACGACCCGGGCGCCATATCCGGCGGCGATGCGGGCTGCGCGCACCCCGCCGGAACCGCCTCCGATCACGAACAGATCGACGTCGAACTCAGCCATTGTCAGCCTCGATCGCGTATGATCCCACCGATCAGATTTGCTTGCCGCGCTTGCGCATCTCGGCGCGGAAATCGGCATTGACCTGTTCGGCAAAACTCTGCGCCCACTGGGTCATGTATCCCATGCTCATCTGAATCGCCTTGGGCTCGGTCGACAGCAGTTTCTGCCCCAGCGGAGATTTGTAGAAGGTCACCAGATCCTTCAATTCCTGCTCGGTGAACTCGGCGGCATAGATCTTCGCCATCCCGTCGCCAATTTCCTTCTCGCGACCGGCAAGCTTCTGGGCCACGATCACCGAAACCTCGTTCAGATCCTTTTGATAATTGAGATTGGTCTGCAACAACTGGTCCTTGGTCTTCTGCACGATGTTGGGCACGGCGTTCGCATAAATGGCGTTGGCATTCTTCAGCGCCAGGATTTCCTTCGCCGCGGCGATGGCTGCCGGAGACGCCGGCTTGCCCGCGGCCGGCTGCTGGGCGCCGGCGGGGGTGCCGGCAACAGCCAGCGCCAGCACCAGGCCCGCGGCCGACAGAATTCTTGAAAGGCTCTTCATTCCGGTTCTCCTCGATTGCGGCGCTACCGCCGTTCAACAACACGAATTCCCTTGGGACCTGCAAGCATTGCCACGCCGACGAGGCCAATGAACAATCCGTGCTCGACAACGCCCGGTATCGCGTTCAGCGCTCGTGCCAGGCGTGGCGCATCGGCTATTCGTCCAAGATGGGCATCGACAATCCAGTGGCCGCCATCGGTGACAAAAACGTGGCCATCCTTGCCCTTTCGGACCACCAACTGGCCGGAAACGCCACATTCCGCACATGCCTCGGCCAGCGCCCGCCGGGTCGCGGCCAGGCCGAAAGGAATGACCTCCACCGGCAATGGAAAGCGGCCGAGACTTTCGACCCATTTGGATTCATCGGCGATCACGATCATCCGATCCGAGGCCGTGGCCACGATTTTTTCCCGCAGCAGCGCGCCGCCGCCACCTTTGATGACATTGAGCGCGGGATCGATCTCGTCGGCGCCATCCACGGTCAGATCGAGCCGGTCGATGTCATCCAGCGTGGTCAGGCGGATACCACACCGTACCGCGTCGGCGCGGGTCGTTTCCGAGGTCGGCACGCCAATCACGTCAAGTCCGGCGCGAACGCGCTCGCCGAGCAGTTCGACGAAATGTTTCGCGGTCGATCCGGTGCCGAGGCCAAGCCTCATGCCGTCACGCACATGTTCGAGCGCACCGGCGGCGGCTTGCCGTTTCAATTCATCCATGGTCACGCGTAAAGGATACCTCTGCAGCCGCCGCCGATCGGGCGGCCGGCGATGTCCGGCGGGCATATCTAGCGTCGTTTTACCGGGAGGAACAGCGCTATAGCTCGGCATAGCCGCAATTGATGCGTTCAGGGTGTATCCCCCACTTGCATGATTGTGCCGCGACCGATAGCGATTTCCCATGGCCACTGCCCGCACTGTCGTATTCGATCTCGATGGCACCCTTGTGGATACCGCGCCCGACCTCGTCAACGCACTCAACTTTGTGCTCGAACGCGAGGGCCTGGCCCCGGTCCCGCTGCATTCGGCACGCAAGATGATCGGCGCGGGTGCCCGCCGCATGATGGAACGCGGTCTCGAACAAGAGGGCCGCGCCGCCGCCGCAGACGAGGTGACCCGGCTGACCGCCGACTTCATCGATCATTATGCCGCCCATATCGCCGACGCTTCCCGGCCGTTTGAGGGGTTGGAAGGCGCGCTCGACGATCTCGGGGCCCGTGGCTATCGCTTTGCGGTTTGCACCAACAAGCTGGAATGGTTGTCAAAGCGGCTGCTCGGCCAGCTTGGATTGAGCGGGCGGTTTGCGGCGATTTGCGGCGCGGACACCTTCGGCGTCTCGAAGCCGGATCCGGCCATCCTGCGCCAGACGATAGCGCGCGCCGGCGGGCAGATGTCGTCTGCGATCATGGTCGGCGATGCCGGCCCGGACATTGGCGTGGCCCGCCGCGCCGGCATTCCGGTCATTGCGGTTGGATTCGGCTATACCGAAGTTCCGATCGCCGATCTCAAACCCGATCGGCTGGTCGACCACATGCGCGATTTGCCGGCCGCGGTGGAAAGCCTGATGCACCGCCAGACTTCCCGTTAAGCTGTCGAACCTCCAGATAAGCAATTGATATTATTATATCAATTAAGATCGCTGGTCAGCGTTAACCATTACTTAACCGTAAGGGCTCGCCCGGTTGCGCGTCTGTCCTGACGCTCCTATGGTCGATTCCGGGGGTTGCGGCAGTTAGCCGCAATTGAGCCGGTTCGGTGCGAATCAGAACCGGGCTCGGGTTTCTCGTTTTGGCGCGTTTTCTTCATGCGAGCCGCTACCCACATCGCTCGAAGACGCTACAGAGTGACGGATCGATCATGCGTCGTACCATTGCGATTGCCGCAGCGGGATTGAGCCTCGCGGGCTGTTCCTCGTTTTCCCTCGACGCCTTCAAGCCGGGACCGCCCACCGTGCAGGTCCAACTCGATTCGACCCCGCAGGGAGCCGACGCCCTCACCTCCGTCGGTCCTGGCTGCAAGACGCCGTGCTCGGTCGCGGTGACGGTCCCGGACACCGGATTCTCCGTGACCTACACCTTGAACAGGTTCCAGCCGGTTACCATTCCGGTGCAGTTCGCCCACGGCGATCTCGGGTCGCCGGCCACCGTCAACCCGAACCCGGTGGTTGCCGAGCTGCAGCCGGCGGGTCCGCCGCCCAAACCGGTTCGGAAAAGGGCGATGAAGCCGAAAAAGCCGAAACCGTCCAGGAGCGCGCCGGCGCCTGCCGCCGGCTCTCCATTCCCCGACCAGCAGCAAGCCCCGGCGACCGCCGCTCCGCCTCCCGCCGCCGCGCCGGCGCCAACCCCGCCGGCCGGCCGGTGATCGCTGCACTGCACCGACAAGGTGCTGATTGTATCCAAACGGCTTGATGCATAGATTGGGGGAGCGGAAGTGCCGCTGCCTTCCTAGCGGCTGTTGCAGTGATACAAGGTCGATTGAAATGACTGGACCTCTGCCGAGTCCGACCACCTCGCTGTCTCGCTCGATGACCGACCCATTTGGCCGGACCATCAGCTATCTGCGGGTATCGGTCACGGATCGCTGCGATCTGCGGTGTCTTTATTGCATGTCGGAAGACATGACGTTTCTCCCCAAGGCCGATTTGCTCACGCTCGAGGAACTCGACCGGCTCTGCTCGGCCTTCATAGCCAAGGGCGTGCGAAAGCTGCGCCTGACCGGCGGCGAGCCGCTGGTCCGCCGCAACGTGATGTCGCTGGTGCGCTCGCTGTCGCGCCATCTCGGCAGCGGTGCGCTGAACGAACTGACGCTGACGACTAACGGCTCGCAGCTCGCGCGTTTCGCGGCTGAACTGCGCGACTGCGGAGTCCGCCGCGTCAACGTCTCGCTGGACACGCTCGATCCGGCGAAGTTCCGTGCCATCACCCGTTGGGGCGATCTCGACAAGGTTCTGGCCGGCATCGAAGCCGCGCGCGCCGCTGGCCTTGCCGTCAAGATCAATGCCGTCGCACTCAAAAACATGAACGAGGACGAAATCCCCACGCTGATGCAATGGGCGCACGGCAAGGACATGGCCTTGACGCTGATCGAGGTGATGCCGATGGGCGACATCGGCGAAGGACGCATCGACCAGTATGTACCGTTGTCGCTGCTCCGGGCGCGTCTGGCCCAGCACTACAGCCTGACCGATCTCGCCGAGGACACCGGCGGCCCCGCGCGTTACGTTCGCGTCAGCGAAACCGGCGGCAAACTCGGCTTCATCACCCCGATGACCCATAATTTCTGCGAGTCCTGCAATCGGGTCCGCATCACCTGCACCGGCACGCTGCATACCTGCCTCGGCCAGGAGGACGCCTCCGACCTGCGCAAGCCGCTGCGCGCCTCCCCCGACAATGAACTGCTGAGCGCGACGATCGACCGCGCCATCGGTCTCAAGCCCAAGGGCCACGACTTCATCATCGATCGCAGGCATAACCGGCCCAGCGTCAGCCGCCACATGAGCGTGACTGGCGGCTGAACCGACCGGCCTCGTCCGCAGCGATCTGTCGGACCAATGTCCCTGCAATATCAACAAACTTCCGATTGACGGACGTGCAATGCGCTGGAATGGTGCGGCGGCTTCATGCTAGCCCGGCTGGACAAGCCGCTGTGCCCGATCGGCGCGGCCAAGACGGCAGAAGCGCAAGTGGGGAGGACCATCGTTGCAATCGCTCCTGAAAATGAGCCGTGGAATCGATGCGTTCACGAGGTGGACGGGCAAACGTCTCGCCTGGCTTATTCTGGTCGCGGTGGTGGTGTCCGCCACCAACGCGATCGTGCGCAAGGTTTTCGACACCTCGTCGAATTCCTGGCTCGAGCTGCAATGGGTGCTGTTCAGCATCGTCTTCCTGCTGTGTTCGCCGTGGACGCTGCTCGACAACGAACACATCCGGATCGATATCGTCAACAACCTGCTGCCGAAGCCGGTGCGAAATGTCATCGACATCATCGGTCACGTGTTTTTTCTGCTGCCGCTGACCATCGTCATGATCATCACCGGGATCCCGTTCTTCCTGCGATCGTTCGAAATCAACGAACAATCCGGCAATGCCGGCGGGCTGCCGCAATGGCCAGCGAAATCGCTGATCATGATCGGTTTCGCGTTCCTGCTGGCGCAGGGCGTATCGGAACTGATCAAGCGCATTGCCGTGATGCGCGGGCTCATGCCGGATCCCCACGCGTCCCAGGTACATGCCATCGAAGCCGAGGTTGAACACCTCGTCGAGGCGATCGAGAAGAACTGATCGCCAGACGCGGTCGCGGGGGACTCTGGATGGAAGCGTTTCTCATTGCCAACATGGCGCCGATTATGTTCGCGTCACTGGTGGTCGTGTTGCTGCTGGGTTATCCGGCAGCATTTTCGCTTGGCGCGGTGGGACTGATCTTTGCCTTGATCGGCATCCAGCTCGGCGAATTCCGGCCCGACTTTCTGCAGGCGCTGCCCGAGCGAATCTATGGCGTGATGAGCAATGACACGCTGCTCGCGATTCCCTTCTTTACCTTCATGGGATTGGTGCTCGAAAGATCCGGCATGGCCGAGGATCTGCTCGACACCGTCGGGCAGTTGTTCGGCACCGTACGCGGCGGACTTGCCTATGCCGTGGTGTTTGTCGGCGCTTTGCTCGCGGCAACGACCGGCGTGGTCGCGGCTTCCGTGATCTCGATGGGCCTGATCTCGTTGCCGATCATGCTGCGCTACGGATATGACCGTCGCGTGGCCACCGGCATCATCGCGGCTTCCGGCACGCTGGCGCAGATCATTCCGCCCTCGCTGGTTCTGATCGTGATGGCCGACCAGCTCGGCAAGTCGGTCGGCGACATGTACGAGGGCGCGTTCATTCCCGGGTTGGTGCTGGCGGGCCTCTATGCAGTATATGCGTTCCTGGTCACACTGATTTTCCCCAAGGCCGCGCCTGGTCTGCCACCGGAGGCGGTCGGCTTTCGCGAGAAAGACGGCAGCCGTGGTCTGGTTTCGCTGGGCGTGCTGTTCGTCGCCAGTTGCGTCTTCGGCTGGTTCATGATGCGCCACTCTGAATCGCATGGTGCGGACTTTGTCGTGCTCAGCATGTTCTTTGGCATCCTGTTCGCATTCTTTGTCGCGGTGGTGAACTGGATTATCGACAAGCTCACCGGGTTTCGGTTTCTGTCCACGATGGCGCAGCAGACCACTTTCGTGATGGTGCCGCCGCTGTTTCTGATCTTCCTCGTGCTGGGAACGATCTTTATTGGCCTTGCGACGCCGACCGAGGGCGGCGCGATGGGCGCCTCCGGCGCGATTATCCTTGGCGCCGCGAAGCGCCGGCTAAGTTGGGATCTGATCCGTCAGGCCGTCCAATCGACCGCGAAACTCTCCGCATTCGTGATTTTCATTCTGGTCGGAGCCCGGGTTTTCTCGCTGACCTTCTACGGCGTCAACGGTCACGTCTGGGTCGAAAACCTG
>Ga0208586_1000388_pt1 | contig 16839 bp, 18 predicted proteins | sample NGESurshal072012_6_FD_184471 | JGI IMG/M metagenome (GOLD analysis project Ga0208586, IMG submission 184471) | Arctic peat soil microbial communities from Barrow, Alaska - NGEE Surface sample 53-3 shallow-072012 (SPAdes) | ecosystem: Environmental > Terrestrial > Soil > Wetlands > Peat ... | reverse complement strand
CGTCCGCCAGCCGCTGGCCGGTAACGGCAGCATCACTGTCCGGGTGCCCGCCCTGACCGGCCTGTACGCGAACGGCGCCACGGCGGTTGGCTCGCCCATGACCAGGGGCCTTCAGCCCTGGTCCAAGGCCGGGGTCATCATCCAGGCCAGCACCCGGCCGGGCTCGGCGTACGGGGCGATGATGGTCACCGGCCGCCGCGGGGTGCGGATGCAGGACGACTACACCCACGACACGGCCGGCCTGCCCGGCGCCGTCTCCGCGGCTTCCCCGCGCTGGCTGCGGCTGACCCGCTCCGGGGACACGCTCACCGGCTACGACTCGGCCGACGGCACGCACTGGACCCGGGTCGGCACCGTTCGCCTGGCTGGCCTGCCCTCGACGGTGCAGGCTGGGTTGTTCGCCACCTCGCCTGCCCATTCGACGGTGATATCCAAGTCGTTTGGCGGAGGCAGCACTTCCGGCGGCCCCAGCCTGGACACCGCCGTCTTCGACCACGTCAGCCTGTCGGGCACGTCGCCCGGCGCCGCCTGGACTGGCGACGCGGTCGGCGGCCAGGCCACCGGCGGGGCAGCCAGCAGCGGGGCAGGCAGCGGGGCAGGCAGCGGGGCGGCCGAGGGGTTTCACCAGGCCGACGGCAGGTTCACCGTGACCGGATCTGGCGACATCGCGCCGCTCGTTTTCGATCCGGCTGGCTCAGGCTTCCCCACCTCGACCATTGAGCGCGGCCTGCAAGGCGCCTTCGCGGGGCTGATCGCGGTGGTCGTCGTGGCGGTCATGTTCATCACCGCCGAATACCGGCGGGGCATGATCCGCACCACGCTGGCGGCGAGCCCACGACGCGGCCGGGTGCTGGCGGCCAAGGCCATCGTGGCCGGGGCCGTCACGTTCGCGGCCGGGCTGGCCGCCGCCCTCGTCACGGTCCCGCTCGCTCAACGCCTCGACCGCGCCAAGGGCAGCTACGTGCTCCCGGTGACCTCGCTGACCGAGATACGGGTCATCGTCGGCACCGCCGCGGTGCTGGCCGTGGCCGCCGTCCTCGCCGTGGCCATCGGCACCGTGCTGCGGCGCAGCGCCGGGGCGGTCACCGCCGTCATCGTGGTGATCGTCCTGCCGTACATCCTCGGGATCGCCTCCGTCCTGCCGGTCGGCGCCGAGAACTGGCTGCTGCGGGTCACCCCGGCCGCCGCCTTCGCCGTCCAGCAGAGCCTCCCGGCCTACCCGCAGGTCAACGCCGGCTACACGCCGACGGCGGGTTACTTCCCGCTGGCGCCGTGGGCCGGATTCGCCGTGCTGTGCGCCTGGGCGGCGCTCGCCCTCGCCCTGGCCACCGTCCTGCTCCGCCGGAGGGACGCATGAGCCAGGCCCCGCCCGCGCAGCGAGCCAGCCTGCTGGGCGAACGGCCGGCGGACCCGGACGGCCCGCAGAACGCGCTGCAGGCCGGATGGACCAGCCTGCGGGAGGCACTGCACGCGGAGTGGACCAAGCTGCGCACGCTGCCCGGCACGATCTGGCTGCTGGCCGGCATCATCGCGGCGACCGTGGCGGTCAGCTCCGCAGCGACCGCTGCCATGAGCTGCCCATCCAGGGGCTGCAGCGTTGACCCCGCCAAGCTCAGCCTCACCGGGATCGACCTCAGCCAGGCCGTCGTCGCGATCTTGGCCGTCGCAGCGATCAGCAGCGAGTACAGCACCGGGATGATCCGCTCTACCCTCACCGCGATGCCCCGCCGGACCACCATGCTGGCCGCCAAGGCGGCCGTCGTCACCGGCCTGGTCCTGGCGGCGGGGACCATCGCCGTGCTTGGTTCCCTGCTGGCCGGGCGGCTTTTTCTGTCCAGCCACGGCTTCACCCCGGCGCACGGCTACCCGTCACTGTCGCTGGGCGACGGGCCGGTGCTGCGCGCCGCCGCGGGCTCGGTCCTCTACCTGGCCCTCATCGCGCTGCTCAGCCTGGGCATCGCCACGATCATCCGGGACTCCGGGGCGGCCATCGGGACTGTTCTCGGCCTGCTCTACCTCTCCCCGATCATCGCCGCCGTGGTGCGGAGTCCGCACTGGCACAACGACATCGAGCGGTACGCGCCGATGAGCGCCGGGCTGGCCATCCAGGCCACCACGGGTCTCCGCGGCCTGCCGATCAGCCCCTGGGCCGGCCTGGGCGTCCTCGCCGCCTGGGCCGCGGCCGCCGTTCTGGGCGGCGGCCTGCTCCTGCGGCTACGCGACGCCTGACCACCAGGCCGTGAACCAAGCGAACAGTGAATCGGTACATCAGTGAATCCGGGAACATGGGAAAGGACAGGCGAAGCGTCATGAAGCAGTCCGCGAATCTGCCCCGCTGGGCACGGTGGGCGGTTCCCGCCGGCGCCGTGGCCGTGACCGGCGGGGTGCTGGCGGCATCGGTGATCCCGGCCGCCCAGGCGGCGCCGCTGCTGCCGTCGCGCACGCCGGCCCAGCTGCTCGCCGCGCTGGCCGGGAAGACATCGGCGCCGCCGCTGACCGGGACCGTGGTGGAAACGGCGTCGCTCGGACTGCCTGCGCTGCCGTCTACAGGGGGCCCAGCATCCTTGCCGTCGCTGCTCACCGGCTCGCACACGATCAAGGTGTGGTTCTCGGACCCGGCGCACTTCCGGCTGGCCGTCCCGCAGAGCATGAGCGAGAGTGACGTCATTAGGAACGGCAGCAGCGCCTGGCTGTGGGATAGCTCCACCAACACGGTGACGCACATCGCGCTGCCGGCCGGCGCACCGCTCCCGCGGGTGCCGTCCATACCCCTGACGCCGCAGCAGGCCGCTGGCCAGGTGCTCGCCCGGGTCGGGCCGACCACGGCGGTCAGCGTGGACAGCAACCTGACCGTCGCCGGCGAGGCCGCCTACCAGCTCGTGCTCGCGCCGAAGAGTTCCCGTTCGCTGGTCGGGCAGGTGCGCATCGCCATCGACGCCCAGCACAACGTGCCGCTGCGGGTCCAGGTGTTCGCGAAGGGCGCGCAGAGCCCGGCGATCCAGGTGGGCTTCACCTCGGTGTCGTTCGTCCAGCCGGCCGCGGCTAATTTCGCGTTCCGGCCGCCCGCCGGGGCGAAGGTCACGCAGGAGCGTGCCGGGTCCGGGAGGCAGGCCTCCGGCCAGGCGGCGCGCAGCACCAGCATGACGAAGGGGCTGGCCGTGATCGGCCAGGGATGGCTGGCCGTCGCCGCCCTGCCGCAGTCCGCACTGCCGTCGCTGACCGGCCCCGGCGGTCCCGGCGGTCCCGGCGGCTCGGGTCTCGGGCCGTTCCGCAGCTCCAGCGCATCGGCGGCTCCCGGGTCCGGCGGACCGGCCAGCGGACCGGCCGGCTCCGGTAGCCCGGCCCTCGGCGGCGACACCGGCGCGATCTTCGGCGCCGTGCTCCAGTCCGCCGAGCGGGTCAGCGGACCCTGGGGCAGCGGGCGCCTTCTGCGGACCAGCCTGCTGTCGGTACTGATCACCAGCCAGGGCCGGATCCTGATCGGGGCCGTCACGCCCGACGTCCTCTACCAGGCGGCCACGCAGGCAGGCCACAGCCCAGCAACCCTGCGACACCACGCGGCCGCTGCGGAGAGGTCGAAGTGACCGCGCTGGCGGTGGCGAGCAGCGATCTCACCAAGCGGTTCCGGGGCGGTCAGGTGGCCGTCGACCACATCGACCTGGCCGTCCCGCGCGGCTCGGTGTATGGCTTCCTCGGCCCGAACGGCTCCGGGAAGACGACCACGATCAGGATGCTGCTGGGGCTGGCCTTCCCGACCACTGGCCGCGCGGAGCTGCTGGACGTGCCGATGCCGTCGGGTGCCATCCGGGTGCTGCCCCGGGTGGGCTCCCTCATCGAAGGGCCGGCGTTCTACCCGTTCCTGACGGGCCGGGACAACCTAGCCCGCTGCGACGCCGCGGACCGGACCGCCGATCCGCGGACTGCCGCCGCGCGGATCAGCGAGGCGCTGGACCGGGTGGGGTTGCTGGCTGCCGCCCGGAAACGGTACCGCCATTACTCACTCGGTATGAAGCAGCGGCTCGCCATCGCCGCCGGCCTGCTCACGCCGCGAGAGCTGATCGTGCTCGACGAGCCGACCAACGGGCTCGACCCGCAGGGCACCCGCGAGGTGCGAGGGCTCATCCGGCAGATCGCCGCCGACGGCATCACGGTGTTCGTTTCGTCGCACCTGCTCGCCGAGGTCGAGCAGGTCTGCTCGCACGTCGGCGTGATGCGCACCGGCCGGCTGGTCTTCCAGGGCCCGCTGGAGGAGCTGCGCGCCACGGGCGCCGCCCGCATCCGGGTGGAGACCGCGGACCCGGCCGCGGCCGCGGTGGTCCTCGAACGGCTCGGTCTCACCGACCCCCGGGTCACCGGAAACGAGGTATCGGCGCAGCTCGCAGACGATCAGCCCGAGCGGATCTGCGCGGAACTCGTCGGGGCGGGCGTCGGGGTCCGCGGGCTCGGCGTGGTCACCCCGAGCCTGGAGGAGCTTTTCGTGGGACTCACCGGAGAGGGGTTCGATATCGATGGCTGAGCCGCTGCTGGCCGGGTCGCCGGCGCCGGGATCGGTAGCCGGGGCACCCCCCGCCGGGGCCGGCTACGACGGCGGAGCGATGGTGGCCAGCCAGGGACGCGATACCCCCGTCTGGGCGTGGCTGCGTTTCTTCGGGTCGGAGCTGCGGCTGGTCTTCGGCCGCCGCCGGAATCAGGCGCTCCTGGCCGTGGTCGCGCTCTTTCCCCTCGTCATCGGTATCGGGCTCCGACTCGCGGACCAGGGAGGGAACAGCGGAGGCCCCAGCGTGGCGTTCATCGGCCAGCTCGCCGGCAACGGGGTATTCCTCAGCTTCATCGCGCTGTCCTTGCTGCTCATCCTCGTCATGCCGCTGGCCGTGGCGGTGGTGTCCGGGGATTCGATGGCCGGCGAGGCCGGCTACGGGACGCTGCGCTCCCTGCTGGCCGTTCCGGCCGGGCGGGTCCGGCTGCTCAGCGTGAAGTACGCCGCGATCGTGGTGTTTGCCGTCACGGTCACCTTCATGGTGACGGCGGTGGCCCTGGCCACGGGCGCCGCCCTGTTCCCCATCGGGCCGGTGACGCTGCTGTCCGGGACCACCGTGCCGATCGCCGATGCGATGCTGCGCCTGCTGTTCGTCATGATGTACGTGTCGGCCGCGATGGCCTCGCTCGGCATGGTCGGCATGGCTATCTCGACCCTCACCGAGCACGCGGTCGGCGCGATCGCCGCGACCGCGATCGTGGTGGTGACCAGCGAGGTGGTGGACAACGTGCCCCAGTTCGCGGCGATCCATCCGTACCTGCCGACGCACTGGTGGATCTCCTTCGACTCCCTGCTCCGCGTCCCGATCGACACCGGCACCCTGATGCGCGGCCTGCTGTCGTTCGGGATGTACCTGGTGATCTTCGGAGCCTTCACCTGGGCCCGGTTCACGACCGCCGACGTGACCAGCTGAGGCCCGCCGCGCTCCTGGCCGCGCCGCCCGCCCTGCCGGATCAGGAGACATCCCGTTATGGTGCGATCATGAGCTTCCCGCTGGTCCGAAGTGCGCATGTGGCCACCAACGCCCTGCACTCGCTGATCTACTTCGCGCCTGAGACCGAGCAGCAGCTCACCAGCGTGGGTCTCAAGCCCGGCCGGATGTGCTATTTCGCAGGGCGGGCGGCACCGATGGGCGCGGTGAGCGGCGGTGTCGTCACCGCGACCTTCTACAACTTCAGCCCGGGCCTGGTCGCCCGCTGCATCCCGCAGGCGTGGGACCTCGCCCGCCCGGACGTCATCATCGGCGCCCGTTTCGCGGCGGCTGACGCCGCCCTGACCCGGCTGCTCGGCCCGGACGTCATCGCCTCCCCGGACATGATCACGATGGCGGAGCTGACCCGGGAAGCCACGGTGGCCTGCCGCCCGGAAGGCCGGCCCTTGTACGCCGGCCACGCCGGCCTGGACTGGCCGGAAGCGCCGCACCTCGTGATGTGGCATGCGCTGTCGTTGCTGCGGGAGCACCGCGGCGACGGTCATATCTGCGCCCTGGTCGCCGCGGAACTCTCCGGCCTCGAGGCCCTGGTCAGTCATACCGCCACCGGCCAGGGATTCCTCACCGGGTTCGCCCAGGCCAGCCGCGGCTGGAGTGAGGAGGAGTGGAAGAGCGCCGTCGAGGCGCTGACCACCCGCGGCCTCCTCGGCGCCGACGGGGCACTGACCCCGGCGGGCGAGGCGCTCCGCGCCCAGGTGGAGGACCAGACCGATCGTCTGGCCGCGGCACCATGGCAGCATCTGGGCGACGAGCGCACCGAGGAGGTCGTGCGGATCGGCAAGGCCATGACGCGCACCGCGATGAAGGCCGGGGCCTTTCCCCGGGACGGCGTGTTCGCACGATAAGCGGCTAGCGGTCGGTCCTCACCAGCTGTGGCGATGACGGCCACGAAGCGGTACCCCTGCCCCGGGCCGGTCGGCGGGCACTGGCCTCTCGGCTGGTCAGTGCCCGCCGGCCGCCCCGGCTGACTCAGTACCAGGCCCGCCAGGGATCAGGCCAGCCCAGTACCGGCCGGGTCAGTACCGGCCGGCCAGATGCGCCCGGCCCGCCGGAGCCTCGTAGGGGTCCGGCCAGAAATCGGTGATCCGCACGATGCTGCCGTCCTCATCGAGGTCGAAGAAGCAGAGCCCCGGCTGGGTGAGCTCTCCCTCCGAGAACTGGATCATGCTCACCGCCGCGCGGTCCTGGCTGACGATCCGCTCCACCGCCAGGTGCCAGTCACCGGGGAAGCCTTCCGAGTTGAACCGGAGGTACGCTTCCCGGCCGCTGACCCGCTCCCGGGTCTGCGGCGCCTCGTACACCACGTCCTCGGCCAGGAGCGCCCCGAACGCCGCCCAGTCCCTGGCCTCTGCCGCCGCCCAGTAATCGGCCACGACCTGCCCGGACGATCCGGCGGGCCCGCTACCTGCCGCCTGCTCCGTACTACTCATGCCGGCCAAGCTACCGACGGGGTCCGACAGAAAATGGCTCGATGCGGCTCACAATCCCTGGGGCTCCGCGCCATTCAAGATCAAAGTGCAGGCCGGACTGGGTATATAGGAGCTATGGGGGAAACGACGGGGGCATGCCAGGTCTGGACGCACGGGTTCCCGGTTCCGGGGCGCACCGCGGAACTGGCCCGGCAGGCCGAGGAATCCGGCTTCGACGGGCTGCTGCTGGCGGACAGCCAGAACCTGGTCGGGGATCCGTTCGTAGAGCTGGGCGTGGCCACCGGGGTGACCCACCGGATGGGGCTGGGCACCGGGATCGTCAACCTGGTCACCCGGCATCCCGCGGTGGTCGCCGCCGCGATCGCCAGCGTCCAGGTCGAGTCCGGGGGGCGGGCCGTGCTGGGGGTCGGCCGGGGTGATTCCTCCCTGGCGCAGATCGGGGTGGCCGCTCCCCCGGCAGCCCGGCTGCGGGACCTCGTCACCGAGGTCCGCGGCTATCTACGCGGTGAAGAGGTGAAGGCAGGCGGCACCGCCAGCCGGATCAGCTGGATCGGGGAGACCGGGCAGCCCCCCGTGCCGGTGGAACTGGCGGCGACCGGCCCGCGGACGATCGGGCTCGCGGCCACGCTCGCGGACCGGGTCATGTTCACCGTGGGCGCCGAGCCGTCCCGGGTGGCCTGGGCAGCCGGCGTGGCCCGGCAGGCCCGGGCCGCCGCCGGGCTGGACCCGGCCGGGCTGCGGATGGGTGCCTACGTCAACGTGGCCTGCGATCCGGACCTGGCCGTGGCCTGCGGCCTGATCCGCGGCAGCGCCGCGATCTTCGCCCACTTCTCCAGCATGGGCGGATCGAGCACCACGGGACCCGGCACCACCGGATCCGGGGCGAGCGGATTCAGCCCGCAGGAGGCGGCCACGGTGCGGGAGGTCGGGACGGCCTATGACGAGGCGCGGCACGGCCTCAGCCACGCCGCCCACACCAAGATGCTGGACGACGCGTTCCTCACCAGGTTCGCGGTGGTGGGCTCCCCGGAGCAGTGCCTTGACCGGCTCCAGCAGCTCATCGCGCTCGGCTTGGACCGGATCGTGGTCGTCCCCGGATCGCGGGACACCGACCCCGAACGGCTCGCCCGCAGCAACGTCCGTTTCGCCCGCCACGTGCTGCCCGCCCTCCTGGGGGGTCAGCGCGGGGCGGCCCGCAGCACGAACACCCCCCAGCCAAGGTAGCGGCGCCCATAGGCCAGATGTGACCACCGGGAACGCTTGAGATAGTCGCGCATCCCGGGCGCGTCAGCGTGATCCGGATGCTCGTCCAGCCAGTGGGCCACGGTCCACCACTGCGAGGCGACGTAGCGGTCCCAGCTGTGCTCGTCGGCCAGCACCATCTCCAGCAACTCCAGCCCGGCGGCCGCGAACCGGTCGTGCGTGGCGGGCAGCGACACGAACTCCTCCGGGGCGAAGCCCAGCGCGGCGTACGCCTCCTCGGGAGGGGGCTCTGTCCAGAATGGCTCGCCGATCAGCAGCAGGCCGCCCGGGACCAGGGCCGGCCGCATCAGGTCGATCGTGCCCGCCAGCCCGCCGCCGATCCAGGTCGCCCCGATGCACGCGACCGCGTCGAACGAGTTCTCACCCACGCCGAACGTGCTGGCCTCGGCCCGCTCGAACCGGACGAGGTCGGCCACGCCCAGGTGAGAGGCCCGTGCCCGCGCCGCCGCCACGTGGATCTCGCTGAGGTCCACCCCCAGGCCCCGGATCCCGTACCGCCGGGCCCAGGTGCACAGCATCTCGCCTTTGCCGCTGCCCAGGTCGAGCAGCCGCATGTCCCGCCGCCAGCGGCACAGCTCGCCCAGGAGCTCCAGCTTCGCGTCAGTGAACGGGTTCAGGATCCGGTGGCCGGCCTCGGCTATCTCGTGCTGGCGCAGGATGTCCATGGGGCTCCGTGGGTGGTGGGGACCGCGCGGTCCCCACTCTCTCTCCCTAACGGTCCTCCCGGCGAACCGTTTTCCATCAGCCGGTCTACTTCAGGCCGGTCCCGGCCACGCCCTCCACGATGTGCCGCTGGGCCAGCAGGAACACGAACACCAGCGGCAATGCGCCCAGCACCGCGGACGCCATCTGCAGCGCGTTCACGATGCCGACCCCGCTGACCACGGTGCCGATCCCGGCCGGGATGGTCATCATGGTCTGGCTGGTGGCCGCCAGGAACGGCCAGAGGAAGTTGTTCCAGGTCCAGACGAAGGTGAAGATCGCAACCGCCGCGATGGCCGGCCGGGCCAGCGGCATCGCGATCTTCCGGTAGCTGGTCCACCAGCTGGCCCCGTCGACCTCGGCGGCCTGCTCCAGCTGAATCGGGATGCCGTCAAAGAACTTCTTGAAGATGAACACCGCGATCGGCGCGGGGACCTGCGGCAGCACCAGCGCCCAGTAGGTGTTGATCAGGTGCACGGTCTGGAACTCGCGGAACAGCGGCACGATCAGCGCCTGCGGCGCCGTCACCCCGGCCAGGAAGCCGCGCCTCCCGACCAGCCTGGTCGCGTTCATGCCCACTGCGCTGTCTTCATTGAAGCCGTGTTCATGACGACCCGCGTTCATGCCAGCTGCACCTCCAGCAGGGTGAAGGAGTGCGGCGCGAAACGGACGTCGAGAACGTCGCCGCTCACGTCGCGCTTGGTACTCACGGTCGTGACCGCGTCCGGCTCGGCGGCGGTGTTGGCCGCGTCCGGGCTCTCCCCGGTGACCTCGTGCACCATGACCGGGCCGGCCGCACGGGCGCCAGACAGGCTGATCCGTGTGTCCAGGGCCTGGTCCGGGTCCCGGTTCACCACCGAGATCGTCAGCCGCTGGCTCCCCGCGTCCCGGGTCGTCGCCACGTCCAGCAACTGGAACGGCCCCAGGTCCGCGACCCGGTAGGGCCAGCGCTCCCCCGCCTGGTCGGTGTGCGCGTGCGTGCCGGAGTCGACGAAGGTGTCCAGCGCCACCTCCTGGGTGGCGGTCGAGATCAGGCGCAGCGGGTGGTAGATGCTCTGCCGGAACATGCCGTCCGGCGACGTGACGATGGGAGCGATCACATTGACGAGCTGGGCCAGGTTGGCCATCCGCAGCACCGCGCACTGGCGCACGAACACGTTCAGGTAGGTCGCCACGGCCAGCGCGTCGGACAGGGTGTACCGCTCCTCCAGCTGCCCGTCGTCGGTGCGGTACCAGACGTTCCACTCGTCGTAGGCCACGCCGATCTCGTGGCTGATCTGCTGGGCGTACCGGGCCCGCTCGATCATCGCCCCGGTCACCCTCAGCGTCCGCTCGGCGAACTGCGGGGCGAGCACGTTGGACCAGTAGTCGCCAGAGCCCGTGTACAGGTGGATGCTGTGCAGGTCCACGTACTGGGCCAGGCCGTCGATCACGACCTGGTCCCAGTCATCCACGCCGGTCTGGCCGCAGCTGACCAGCGAGACCGCGGGGTCGAGATACCTGATGGCCTTAGCCCACTGGCGCGCGGTCGTGACGTAGTCCGCCGCCGTCCGCTGCCCGAGCTGCCAGTCGCCATACATCTCGTTGCCGAGGCCCCAGTAGCGGACCCGGTACGGCTCGGGGTGCCCGTTGGCCCGCCGCTGGTTGGCCCAGTAGGTGTCGCCGGTGCCGTTGCAGTACTCGACCCACGCCAGCGCCTCGTCCAGGGACCCGGTGCCCATGTTCAGGCACAGCACCGGCTCGACCCCGGCCGCCTCGCACCAGGCCATGAACTCGTCGGTCCCGAACCGGTTGGATTCCTCGCTGTGCCAGGCCAGCTCGGTGCGGCGGGGCCGCTGATCAGGGGGGCCGATGCCGTCGGTCCAGTGATACCCGGAGACGAAGTTCCCGCCCGGCCAGCGGACATGCCGCAGGCCCAGGTCGCGGACCGCCCCGAGCACGTCCGTGCGGAATCCCCGCGCGTCCGCCAGGGGCGATCCCTCGTCGAACACGCCGCCGTAGATACAGCGGCCGAGGTGCTCGATGAAGCCGCCGAAGATCCGCTCATCCACCGTGCCTACCGGCCGGTCTGTCCGTATCTCGATGCGAGCCAAGGCATGCTCCTTTCCCGCGAACAGTTGGCTACCCAATCGTGATGAAATAAACAAGATCGTTGTTAACGCTCAAACCGGCGGCCGGCCTCCCGGTTCCGGCGGCAGTTCACGACGTCGAGGCGTGGCCGGCCGCTGTACCGGGCCCGGCGCCGGCCAGGGAACGTCATGGGCCCCATGATGGTTTTCGTTGCGGAGAAGTAACCACAGTGCTGGTTACTCCCTGATCCCGAGCCGGAAGGCAGATGTGCCCCCGACGCCTTCAACCGACCCTGCCCGTGCAGCCCCCGCCAGCCTGACCCGCGCCGTCATCCTGGTCTTCGCCATCGCCTGCGGCGTATGCGTGGCCAACGTGTATTTCCCGCAGGCGCTGAGCCCGCTCATCGCCCGGGAGCTGCACGCCACGCCCGCCACCGCGGCGCTGCTCGTCACCACCACGCAGCTCGGCTACGCGGCCGGGCTGTACCTGCTGGTGCCGCTGGGCGACCAGGTGCGCCCGCGGCTGCTGATCGTCACCCTGATCATCCTCACCGCGCTCGGCCTGGTCGGCGCGGGGACCGCCCCGACCCTCGCGGTCCTGCTGGTCGCGGGTACCGCGGTGGGCATCACGACCGTGGTCCCGCAGATCCTGCTGCCGATGGCTGCCGGGCTGGTCCCGGATCAGCGCCGGGGCGCGGTGACCGGCACCTTGCTGTCCGGCCTGCTGGGCGGCATCCTGCTGGCCCGGACGTTTTCTGGCGCGCTGGGTGACTGGCTGAGCTGGCGGGCGCCGTACCTGGCCGCCGCCGTTCTCATGCTGATCCTGGCCGTCGTGCTAGCCCGGGTGCTGCCGGTAACCTCGCCACCGAACCGGGAGCATTACGGCGCGCTGCTGGCCGCGCCCGTGCGGCTGATGCGGGCCGAGCCGGACCTGCGCCGGTCGTGCGTGTATCAGGCGCTGATGTTCGGCACGTTCAGCGCAGCGTGGACGTCGATCGCGCTGCTGCTGACCGGCGCCTCCTACGGCCTGTCCACCGCAGCGGTCGGCGTGTTCGCCCTGATCGGGGCGGGTGCCGTGCTGGTCACGCCGGTCGCCGGGCGGCGCATCGACCGGGTCGGCCCGGACCGGATCAGCCTGGTGTCGTTCACCGGCGGCCTCGGGGCGGCCGCGCTGCTGGCGCTGGCGGCCGTGCCCATCCTGCACGGGGCAGCCAGCCTGGTTCTGCTGGCCGCCGGGATGCTGCTCCTGGACGTGGCGGTGCAGTGCGGCCAGGTGGCCAACCAGGCCCGGATCTTCGGGCTTCCCGGCGAGGCCCGGGCCCGCCGCAACACCGCGTACATGACCTGCGCGTTCCTCGGCGGCAGCGTGGGTTCGTGGCTGGGGGTGCGGGCCTACAGCGAGTTCGGGTGGGGCGGCATCGCCGGGCTCACCGCGCTGGCCTCGGCCGCGGCGCTCACCCGCCATCTGGCCCACCGGCGTTCCGCCGGGATGGCGCCGGCCTCCCCGCCCCCGAAGGCCGGCGCCGCGGCGACCGCGCCCGCGGCTGCGGACGGGCCGGCTGATGCGGACCGGGTCAGCTGCCCTTGAGGCGCTCGCTGCGGCCCTGCAGCTTGTCGATCAGCTCGGAGGCCTGGGCCTTAGTCAGGTTGTCCGGCACGTCCTCCCCGGCCTCGTGGGCCAGCGTGCTCAGGTAGGACTCCTGTGCCGCCGTCATCGGCTCGTCCCCGGTCGTCCACTTGGCCGGGTCCTTCTGTACCGGGTTCTCGGTCGTCTGTTCTCTCCCTGGCTTGGCTGCCAGGAAGCACTTCCCTCGAATTCGCCGAACATTCATCCGTCCACCCGCCGGTCACGGCGATAGGTCGAAAATCAGTTCGCTTAGCGCACCCCGGACTGGACCCGCACCACCAGCCGGATCACGCCCGGACCGCCGGGGGTGACGCTCCCGTCCAGGCCGGACCCGCACCACCCGCACCACAGGTCACATTGATCATGGGCGGCGTTGACATTTCACGCAGCGCTCGGCCAGGTCAGCGTTCGGGCAGGTTAGTTCTCGGCCAGGTTAGTGCTCGCCGCGTTCGCGGAGGAGTTCGCGGAACTCGGCGACGGCCTCGTCCTGGTCCGGGCCCAGGTCCTCGGCCACGATCATCTTCGTGCCGTCCCAGTACGCCCCGACGTGATCCGCGCCGTCATCCAGCGCCACGAGCAGCGGGTGATGCGCGATCTTGATGTGGTCGTAGACGTCTTCCCACGTCACACCGGGCGGAACCAGGCCGATCGAAGGCGCGTCGCTGTCGTCATAGTCCAGCTCGTGCAGCACGGGGACCCCCATTGGCCGGTGATGCTGCCACGATAAGCGCCCCCGGCCGTGTCCGGCCAGCACGTGTCCGGCCAGCACGTGTCCGGCCACAGCGTGGTCCGCGCGAGTGTGCCAGGTTGGTGCCGTGATCCATCCCGAAATGCTCATTGCGCCCGTGGCGGCTGGGAACGCCGAACCAGCCGTCGCGTTCCTCACCGAATGGGTGCTGGACGCCGGGGCCGACGCTCGCGAGTACCTCGCTGATCACACCGGCGACGGCGGCGCCAGCCTGATCGCCGTGCGGGATGACCGGGTGATCGGCATCGTCTGCCTGCTGTGGGAATCGGCCTACCCGGGATTCAGGGATCAGGGCATCCCGCTGGTGCACCAGCTTTGCGTGGCGGAGTCACACCGCCGGCAGGGTCTCGCGACGCGGCTCATGGACGCCGCGGAAGCACTGGCCCGCGACCGGGGCGTCAGCACGCTCGGCATCACCGTGGGCCTGTTCTCCGCGTACGGCCCGGCCCAGCGGCTGTACGCGCAGCACGGTTACGTCCCCGATGGCCGGGGTGCCTGCCAAGGACAGCGGCCGCTCGCCCACGGCACCCGCGTGACCATGGACGACGACCTGATCATGTGGCTCACGAAAGACCTCGCCTGGTGAGGACGCCGCTGCCGCGGACCGGGCGGATCGCAGCGGGCGGGCGTCAGCGCGGAACCTTGTCCGCCCGCATGGCCAGCAGCCACGGGATTACGCCATCGCCGTGCTCGGTCAGCGCGCTCAGGACCATGCCCTGGCCGAATAGGGCGGTCGTATAGGCACTGAGCGGCCGGTGCATGCTGGAAAAGGTCATCTCCAGGCCGTCGCGCTCAACGTGGTCGGTATAACGGCGGGCCTCCAGGTAAGGCCGGGAAAGCCGGAACGACGACGTGTGCACCGTGTCCTCATCCTGGGCACTGATGAACGGGTGCACGACAGCCAGGCACAACTGGCCGCCGGGCCGCAGGACCCGGCCTATTTCGGCGACCGCGCCCCCGAAATCGTCGAAATCCAGAAGTGACATGCAGGCCACCACGAGATCGGCGCTCCGGCGGGCGAAGGGCAGCGCGGCGGCGTCGGCTTGCACCACCGGAATAGCCGGGCACGATGCCACCGCGGCCCGGGTCAGCGTAGGTGAGTAGTCGGCGCCCACCACGCGGTGGCCGAGCGCACGGAGTTCCCGGCTACCCCGGCCTTCTCCGCAGCCCAGATCGATCACTGGCCCGGGTCCCGGCTCGGGAAGCAGCTCGCGGAGGGCCGGCCAGGTGCCCTCGGCGAACCCGTCATGCGGCGACGCACGCGCCCAGGTGATCCATGCGTCGGCGTGCTGTTCCCACGACCCGGCCAGGTTCACGTTCTGAGATTACTTGTGTCCCGGTGACGGCCGCGGCGGCCGAGGTAGTTTGGCGGCATGAAAACGCTCGTTATCGGCCGGCCGCGGCCCGGCGTAACCACGGCCGATATTGCCGGGCACCGGGCCGCCGAGATAGCCGCGCTGAGGCAACTTAAGGCCGAGGGAACCCTGGCCGAGGCCTATTCTCCGGGCGGTCCGGGGGCGATCCTGATTTTCGATGCGGGCAAGGAAGCAGTCGAGGGTGTGGTGTACGCGCTCCCGCTGGTGATGGCGAAACTCATTGACACGGAGATCATTGAGCTCCAGCCGCTGCCAGGTCTCGCTTTCTGATCGGGACCGGTCCCGGTGCACGCCGCGGGGACCGCGCATACCGGGCGTCCGGCTACATTCTGGGCATGGACGAGAACCGGGCCCGGCGGGTGGCCGATGCGCTGCGCGACCGCGGCATCGATGCTCACCTGGCTAAAGCGAGCGTGGACCAGTACGGCGTGCGCGTGTCGCTGCACGATGGCCGCGAGGCCGAGTGGGACACCGACGGCACGGCTGGGCTTGAGGCGCAGGTGATGCGGGACGGGATGCTGGTGGGGTACGTGCCGCAGATCGAGGGGTCCGAGGACTTCGATGAGCAGCAGGTCGTCGACACCATCGCCCGGACCGACTACGACCAGCCGATCGCCCGGCAGCGCGCCACCTCGCCGCCGGCGGCCGCGCCACTGCCCCGTGAAGGCGGGGTCTTCCGCCGCTTCCTGGACGGTTTCCGCTACCGCTAGGCCAATGGCTGAGGGGCCTGTGCGCTATCGCACCCAGCATGCCGACAGCGCGCGCTGGGCCGGGTTCGGGTTCCGCCCGGGTGACATCGTGATCAGCACCCGGTCCAGGAGCGGGACGACCTGGATGCAGATGATCTGTGCCTTGCTCATTTTCCAGACACCGGCCTTTCCTGCTCCGCTGTCGGAACTGTCCCCATGGCTGGACTGGCTGACCATTCCTCGGGCCGACGTGTACGCCACCCTTAGCGCCCAGCGGCATCGGCGTTTCATCAAGACCCACACGCCGCTCGACGGGATTCCGCTCGACGCGCGGGCCACCTACATCGTGGTCGCGCGGCACCCCCTGGACATGGCCGTATCGCTGTACCACCACTACGCGAATCTCGACGTCCGGCGGATCAGCCATCTCGCGCGCCGGCCGGAGCCCGGGCCGCCCGCGCCGATGGCCCCGCTGCACGATTGGCTGCTGACGTGGACCAGCGAGGACACCACGGCGCAGGAGCACCCGGACTCTCTGCCCGGAGTCATGGGCCACCTCCGGGACGCCTGGTCACGCCAGACAGAACCGAACGTCCTCCTCGTGCACTACGACGACCTGTCCGCTGATCTGGACGGCGAAATGCGCCGCGTGGCGGGCCGGCTGGGCATCGCCGTTCCTGACCCCATCTGGCCGGATCTCGTGCAGGCCGCGAGCTTCGACAGCATGCGGTCCCGGGCTGATTACCTGGCCCAGGGTCCGCCAGGAATCCTGAAGGATACGGCCGCCTTCTTCCGGCGCGGGCAATCCCGCTCGGCTCGCACGGTGCTCACCCCCGATGAGCGAGCCCGGTACCGATCTCGCGTGACTGGCATGGCACCGCCGGACCTGCTGGCCTGGCTGCACCGCGAGTGACGCGCCGCAGTGCCCACGTTCGTTCCCGAGCGGCCTCAACCTGGCCTCTGCCTGCCAGGCAGAATTCCCGACCCCCAGCCGCGCGGCCAGACCTCGGGACGGGGCCTTATATCTCGCGGACGGCGCGGGCTCCCCGGACGGTCGCGACGACGATCCCGGCGGCGAACACAAGCCCGGCACACAACCCCGCGCCCAAATCGTGCGGCGGCCGGGCAGGCCACACCCAGGGGCTGGTCCAGTCCCCTATCAGCCCGATCTGCGCCACGATCATGTAGGCCATCGGGCCGGTCCAGGCCAGCGCGCCGCCGGTCACCGCGGCCAGCAGCAGGCCGATGCCGGTCATCCCGGCCGTGTTGCGCAGGATGTCCAGGGTGCCGCCGGGCAGGTGGTCCGCCGTGGCCCCCGCGGCCATCGCCGCGAACGCCGCCGCGGTGAGCCCCACCGCCGTGCCCAGCCGCAGGTAGGGCAGCCACCGGCCGGTGGCCCGCTCCGGG
>Ga0208586_1000387_pt1 | contig 16844 bp, 14 predicted proteins | sample NGESurshal072012_6_FD_184471 | JGI IMG/M metagenome (GOLD analysis project Ga0208586, IMG submission 184471) | Arctic peat soil microbial communities from Barrow, Alaska - NGEE Surface sample 53-3 shallow-072012 (SPAdes) | ecosystem: Environmental > Terrestrial > Soil > Wetlands > Peat ... | reverse complement strand
GGCTTCCTCGAGAGCTTCCACGCTGTCACCCGGATCGAGGCGCCGGCCGCCCATCGCCTCGATCGCGTCCCAGGCGCTGCCTGCGCCGATGCCGAGCTCGGCGCGTCCGTGACTCAGGATGTCGAGGCTCGCGACAGCTTGCGCCAGCACCGCCGGTGGCCGCAGCGGCAGGCTCAGCACGTTGCCCGCCAGCCGCACCCGGCCGGTCCGCGCGGCCACGAAGGACATCAGGGCCAAGGCGTCCAGGGCCCGCGGGGAGTAGGGATGATCGTTGTACGAGACCAGGTCGTACCCCGCCTCTTCGGCGAGCACCGACAGGGCCACCACCTGGTCCGCGGACCGGGCGGCCGGGTCGATGAAGACGCCGAACTCAAGGTCGTGCCCATAGTCACCCATGCGTACCACGTCGCTTCTTCGTCATAGATGATTCGTGAAACGTCAATCATTTATATCACACCGGCAGATGATGCGAAGGGCTATACTTGGCGACATGGCGGTGCAACCCGAGGTGACCCAGACGGCACACCATTCGGGTGCGCTGCTTGATCACCTGGCGCGCCGGATGCGCCTGCGTTCCGAGGCGGTGCTGGCCCCCCTGGGCCTGCGGCCGCGTCACCTGGTGGCGCTGACGGTGCTACGGGATGGCGGCGGCAGCACCCAGCAGGCACTCGCCGCCACCCTCGAGATGGACGGGACGAACATCGTCGGGCTGCTCAACGACCTGGAAGCTAAGAACCTGATCGAACGGCGGCGCTCGCCCGAGGATCGGCGGCGGCACACGGTCGAGCTCACCGAAGCCGGCGCGACCCAGCTTTCGAATGTCGAGTTCGCACTGCTATCGGCCGAGGACGAAGTGCTCGGCGCCCTTAGTGAGACGCAGCGCGAGACGCTCTACAACCTGCTTCAGCAGGCAGCCAGAGGCAGCGACATGAGCTGCCCCCTTGACTAGGGCCTGTTCCTGACGTCGGTCACAGCTCTTCGCCGGTCACGGACTCCGGCTCCCCCTGTCCCCCGGAACGCCCCGGCGCGTCCCGAATGGGCGTGCGCTGTGACGAGCCGAGCGGGGAGACCGAACCGCGAGGACCCCGGTCACCAGGCAGCCGCCAGCTGGCACCGCTGAGCTGGTGCTTATCGTGCAAGACCCCGACGTCCCGTTCCGGAAACAGCCACCCACGCGCTCACGCTGGGCATCAACCCCTCGCTCAACGGCCTCCCCGAGAACGCCCTCACCAATCCCAGCCCTACCCGGGAATCCGGCAAGGGAAAGGCGCGCTCGGACGGCGCGGCTGGGCCGGGCCCATGCCGCCACGCTCACACGGGCCCCACACCTACGCCTTCCAGATCTTCGCCCTTGACCAGGCCCCCGGCCTGCCAGCCAGGTTCACCCTCAATGACGTGATCGCCGCCATCAAAGGCCGTTACCTGCGCGGTCCTGAGGACATAACAGATGCCGCAAAGGCCAGCTCCACGCCCCCCTGAACCGGCCGGTTCCGGGGGGGCTGGCACCGGAGCTCAGAGCCATGAACACCAGGATCTACGAGGTCATCAACCAGGCGCCTGATGATGGCCGATGGCCGCCAGCTGTACTGCTGGCAGGATCGGGCTGACATGCGCGACGCCAGACCCGGATGGGGCTGGTGCGGCGGGGGGGATCGACCCCGTATCCCCATATTGCTCTGTAAGCTACGGCGCCGAGATCGGCTTGTAGAAGGCCTCATTCTTGGCTGGCCGCTATGCCCTCTGATTTGAAACGCCCGCCTGGGTGCATAGCGGCGACCAGCCAGGGGCATGCGTAGTACGAGCGGCCGGGGTGCGTGTATCCGGCTGGCATCAGCGGCTCCTGTCGGCCAGGGGTCGGCGGGGTTCCCATTGCGAAGAGGTGGCCGGAACGCGATGAGGCAGCGTGCACACGGCCCTGAGGGCCCTGGCGGACCTGGGTCTCCTCCGCGCTTCGCCGCCAGGGGTCCTGTGCAGCAGAACCAGGCCGGGCGTGGCCCGGTCCTGGACTCGGCGCAGCTTGAGGTGCTGCACAGGTACGGCAGCGAGCATGACGTTGCCGTCGGCGACGTGCTGTTTGCGGATGGGGACGTGAGTTATGACCTGATCGTGGTGCTGGCCGGTCAGGTCCAGATCATCGAGCACCGTGGCCAGCCGGGCGAGAGGGTTATCGCGACGTACGGCCCGTCGCAGTTCCTGGGCGAGATCGGCCTGCTGACCGGCCAGCGGGCGTACCTGAGCGCGGTGGCGAGCACGGCCGGGCGGGTGCTGCGGGTTCCCGCCGGGCAGGTGCGGGTGCTCATGGCGCAGGAGCTGGGCCTCAGCGAGCTGATCTTGCGGACGTTCTTGCTGCGGCACTCGATCCTGACCGGCCTGGGCTCGGGCCTGACGCTGATCGGATCGCGGTTTGACGCCGGCACCCGGCGGCTGCTGGAGGTCTTGGCGCGCAACCGGCTGGCGTCCAGGTGGCTGGAGCTCGAAGGATCACCGGAGGCCGAGGCAATGCTCCGGGAGCTGGATGTTCCCGTCGGGGACCTGCCGATCGTCATCGTGCCCGGCGGCCCGTTGCTGCGCAACCCCAGCAGCCGCGAGCTGCTCGTCGCGCTGGGCATGTCCAGCCCGATCGACACCGATCTGCCCGGCGTGTGCGACCTGCTGGTGGTGGGAGCCGGTCCCGGCGGCCTGGCCGCCGCGGTGTACGGGGCGTCCGAAGGGATGGCCACGGTCCTGGCCGAGGACACCGCGCTGGGCGGGCAGGCGGGGACGTCATCCCGGATCGAGAACCTGCTGGGCTTCCCCGCGGGCCTGTCCGGGGAGGAACTGGCGGCGCGCGCGGCCCTGCAGGCCCAGAAGTTCGGCGTGCGGACCAAGCTGGCGTCCAAGGCGGTGTCGCTGTGGTCGGACCGGGGGGTGCATCAGGTCAGGTTCGACGACGGCGACGTGATCACCGCGAAGTCGGTCATCATCGCCACCGGCGCGCGGTACAACCGGCTGCACCTGGACCGGCTGGCCGAGTTCGAGGGCGTTGGCGTCTACTACGCGGCGACCCAGATGGAAGCCCAGGCCTGCAGCGGCGAACCGGTCGCCATCGTCGGCGGCGGCAACTCAGCCGGCCAGGCCGCGCTGTTCCTGAGCCGAAGCAGCGCCGAGGTTCACATCATCATCCGGGGCCAGACGCTTGAAACCTCCATGTCGCGCTACCTGATCGACCAGATCGAGCGGGCCCCCCGCATTACCGTCACGCCCCGGACGCAGGTCACCGCACTGCTCGGCAAAGATCAGCTGGAAGGCGTGCAGCTGCTCGACACCAGCCGCCAGCAGAGGTCGTCGCTGGCGGTCCGTGGCCTGTTCGTGTTCATCGGCGCCCTGCCTGCCACCGGGTGGCTGGCAGGCCAGCTCGCCGAAGACACCCGCGGGTTCCTGCTCACCGGCACCGGCATCCCGCCAGCCCAGCTCGACGATACCGGCCAGATGCCGCTGTTCCTGGAAACCAGCCGGCCGGGAATCTTCGCCGTGGGGGACGTCCGCAGCGGGTCAGTCAAGCGGGCCGCGACCGCGATCGGGGAAGGCTCGATGGCAGTGCGGCTGGTGTTCGAACGGCTGCAGGCCACAGGCAGCGCGGTCGCGGATCCGCCGCGCGCTGACGGAGACAGTGCCTCATCGGCCAGTGCCCCGGGCCTCAGGTGACAGGCTAGCGCCAATCGGCCGGCCAAGGAGCGGCCGCTCCCGCCCCACGGCAGGAAGAAGTGGAATCTGTAGCTAAGGTCTGGGGAAGGTCGTGGCACTCTGTCCTTCGACCGGGATCTCGATCGAAAGCGAGGTTCCGCTTCTCGTCGGGCTAACGATCTCGAGTCGTCCACCCAGCGCTTCGATGCGATCGGCCAGCCCCGCCAATCCTGTCCCCTGACTGGGATCGGCACCCCCAACTCCGTCGTCGCGGATCGCCAGCGTCAAGATCGCGTCCTGCTCGGCTACGTCGATCTTCACCACCGACGCACGCGCGTGCTTGGCCGCGTTGGTGAGCGCCTCCGAAACCACGTAGTACGCCGCGACCTCGACGTGCTCGGGCAATCGCCGCTTGTAACGCAGTTCGAGTTCGACCGGAAGTGCGGAACGACGTGCCAGCGTCTTGAGCGCCGGTCCTAGGCCTCCGCCGCCACCCGAAGCGAGCCTGACACCCGCCAGCTTCTAGCAAAAGGGCCCGGCCGCACTTCCTCGGCGACCGGGCCCTCCGCGGGCCCCCTAAGACCCACGTTCCCGCGTTCAGTAACGCTTGCCTCCCCAGGCACAACCCGATTAGCCCACTGCAGGGCGCCTCGCGGCCGCCAAGCCCCGCCCCGTGGCGCGGAGCACGTCGCTGACGGGGATGGCGGCCAGGGACGGGTCGGTGCGGCGGCCGTGCGGGTCGCCCCGGTAATCATCGCCGCCGGCCCAGAGCACCTGGTGGCGCGGGTGCTGGGGCGGGCCCCACTCCGCGGGCGGCACCGGGCCGAACAGGACGACCGAGGGCCGCGCGTAGGCCGTGGCCAGGTGGGCCAGGCCGGTGTCGCCGGAGACGACCAGGCGCGCAGATGCGGTGAGCGCGGCCAGCGCGGCCAGCGAGGTCCGGCCGGCCAGGACCGACTGGGGCGGCAGGCCTGCCCGCCGGGCCACGTCCATAGCCAGCGGGCGCTCCGCCGCCGACCCGGTGACCACGATCCGATGGCCGAGGCGGGCGAGTTCCCCAGCCACGGCGGCGAACCGCTCCCGGGGCCAGCGCCGGCTGGGTGCTGCGGCTCCGGGATGAACGAGCGTCGGCCTGGGACCGCCCGGTGCGGGCGGCTCCGCTGGGCCCGGGGCAGGGGGCGCCGTGCCGGGTACTGCCGTGAGCCGCAGGTCGGCGGGGTCGGCGGGGATGCCGGATTCCGAGCAAAGCCGGCACCAGCGAGCCACCTCGTGCTCGCCGGGGCGCCATGCCGGCCCGGCGAACCCGCCGCCGTGACGGCCCCCGAAGGTGATCAGCCGGTTCGGCCGCAGCATCGCGAGCAGCCGGTGGGTGGCCGGGCCGCGGCCGTGCAGGTCGATGGCGACGTCCGGGGGAGCGCCGGTCCAGGCCACCGGTTCGAGTTCGGCGGCCGGCAGTAGCTCATCGATCGCCCCGGTCAGGGGGACCAGGTCAGCCAGCGCCGCAGGCGCCGCCAGCACGATCCGGTGCCCGGGGAAGGCACGCCGGACCGCCCGGTAGGCGGGCACTCCGGTCAGGAAGTCGCCGAGGCCAAGGGCACGGAGCAAGAGGACGCGGCCGGTCATAGGTAATCGGACCCCAGCGCTGCCGCGGCCCCCGCGGCCTGCAGCCGGGTGGTGGACCGCCCGGCCAGGTAGGGAACGGTGACCGCCTTTCCGGCCCACGTGCTCAGCAGCTCGGTTTCCGGCAGGACCTGGCCCTCGTAGTCGCCACCTTTCACCCACACGTCCGGCCGCAGCCGTTGCAGGGCCGTCCGCGGGGTGTCCTCATCGAAGACCAGCACAGCGTCCACGCAGTGCAGCGCGGACAGCAGGGCAATCCGGTCGGCGACCGGGTTCAACGGGCGGCTCTCGCCTTTCAGGCGGCGGACCGACTCGTCGGAGTTCAGGCACACGATCAGGCAGTCCCCCAGCGAGCGGGCCGCCTGGAGCAGGCTGATGTGGCCGGCGTGCAGCACATCGAAGCAGCCGCCGGCTGCCACCACCGTGCCGCCGGCCGCGTGAACCAGGGCCGCCAGCGCCACCGGGTCCGCGGTCACGCCAGCCTCTGCCGGTGCGCCTGCGTCGGTGAGCATGTCCGAGTCTGCGGTCCCGAAGCGGAGGCTGCCCACGCCGCCCGCGGCGAGGAAGTCCGTGGCGGTCGCGGTCGCGGTCACCACCGCCTCCGAGGGCAGCGCGCCGCGGGACAGCGCCACCGCGGCCGCGGCCGCGAAGCGGTCCCCGGCGCCGCAGGTGTCCGGGGCCTGCACCGTACGGGCCGGAACGATCAGGGGTGCCGGGCCGCCCTGGGCGACCAGCGTTCCGTGCGGTCCCAGGGTCACGGCCACGCCGTCCACCGTCCACCGGCTGAGCAGCCGTTCCGCGGCCTCGGCGGCGGAGCGAAGCACGAGACCGGTGACGGATGCGGGTCCGCCGGCGGGTGGGCCAGCAGGCATCGGGGTCAGGCCGGCGGCCGCCCGGGCTTCGGCGTGGTTGGGGGTGGCCAGCCGGGTGCCAGGCACCGGCTCCGGCCCGCGAGGATGCGGATCCCAGACCAGCGGCACGCGGGCCGCACGCCCGGCCAGGGCGGCGCGGATCCTGGGGTCGGCGGCCGCGCCCCGGCCGTAATCAGATACCAGCAGCGTGCCCGCCGAGGCGATCGCCTCGGCGGCCTCCAGGGAGGCAGGCCCCGGCCGGCCGGCGGGCCCGTCCGCGCGCAGCAGGGTCTGGCCTCCCGCGCGGAACCGGGCCTTGTCCGGCAGTGGGCCGTCCAGCGGCAGCGCCACCACGGTGACGTGCGGTTCCAGCAGGGCCCGCACAATGGCGCTGGCCGGGTCGTCACCGATTGGGGCCACCAGCACCACCCGGCCGCCGTCCAGCGCCGCGAGCAGTGCGGCGAGGGCGGCGCCTCCCGGGCGGCGGACCTCGGTGAGGTTGTCCAGCACGGGCGCGGGCGCGTCCGGGCAGAACCGGCTGGCGGTGCCGTTCACGTCCCGGTCCAGCAGCGCGTCGCCGAGTACGACCAGCGGGCCGGCAGGGGTCACAGCGAGGTCACCTCCGCGTCGAGCGCGCCGCACAGGGCGTGGATGGCCACTAGGTGAACCTCCTGGACCGTCGCGGTGTCCGGGGCGGCCACGCAGATCGCGTCGTCCGCCATGCTGGCCAGCGGGTTCGGGGACGGCCCGGTCAGGGCCCAGACCCGGATACCCAGTGACCGGGCCCGGGTCGCCGCGGCCAGCACGTTCTCGCTGCGGCCGCTGGCGGACAGCACCAGCAGCGTGTCCCCGGGCCGGCCGTGCGCGGCCACCTGCCGGGCGAACGCCTCGACCGGTCCGAAATCGTTGCCGATCGCGGTCAGGCTGGACGTGTCGGCGTGTAGCGCGATCGCCGACAGCGGCGGCCGGTCGGCCACGTACCGGCCGACCAGCTCGGCGGTCAGGTGCTGGGCCTCAGCGGCGCTGCCGCCGTTCCCGGCCACCAGCAGCCGGTGCCCGGCGGTAAGGGGCGCGGCAAGCAGCCGTCCCCAGCGCCGTGCGGCCCACAGCCCGGTCTCGGGGCTGCGCAGCGCGTCGATCAGCTGGTCCAGGTGCAAGGACAGCTCAGCGTCGGCCACCGAAGTCGCCACGGCCGCGGGCACCCCGGAGCCTGCTACCGCGGAATCAGCCACCTCCGGACTGGCGAAGCGGATGCGTGCTTCCCCGGCCGTCATGGCGCGCCCACCGCGAGCGACCGTCCGTGGCCGGTATCCTGCCCCGGCGGGGCACCGGCGCCCAGCCTCAGGTAGACGCTCTCGGTCTGGGCCGCGACCCGGGGCCAGGAATACCAGCGGCGGGCCCGGCGGGCGCCTGCCTCGCCGAACGCGGTGCGCAGCGCCGGGTTCGCGAGCAGCGTCCGGGCGGCCGCCGCGAGCGCGGCCGGATCGCGCGCGGGGATCAGCAGGCCAGTCGTCCCGTGCACCACGGTGTCGGCCAGGCCGCCGACCGCGCTGGCCACAACCGGCACGCCGCACGCCATCGCCTCCAGCGGGGTGATGCCGAACGGCTCGTACCAGGGCGTGCACACCACCACGTCGGCGGACCGGATCAGGGCAGGGACCTGCGCCCGGGGAACCGCCCCGGTGAACACCACCCGGCCGGCCACCCCAGGGGCCTGGGCGATGTCCCGGAGCCGGCGGTATTCGGCGTCCCCGCCGAGCAGGGCCCGTTCCGGGCCGCCCGCGACCACGAGCTCCACTCCGGGCAGCTGCGCGAGCGCCTCGATGGCCATGTCGATGCCCTTGCGTTCCACGAGCCGGCCCAGCGTCAGCAGCCGGCCGGGGGAGTCCCAGGGGGCTGCCGCGCCGAATGGCCAGAACGTGCCGGTGTCCACACCGCAGGGCACCACCGACACCTTGTCGGAAGGGATACCGAGCTGGCCCAGTTCCCGTACCTCGTCGTGGCAGGTGGCGATGACCTGCTCGCAGGCCAGGCCGATACGCCGTTCCGCGTCGATCCGCTCCGGGGGGCTGGTGTCCCTGGCCCCCTGATGACGCGCCTTGACCGAGCCGAGCGCGTGAAACGTCTGGGCCACTGGGATGCGCAGGCCCGCCGCGCCCTGCAAGCTGGCCAGGCCGGACATCCAGAAGTGGGCGTGGACCAGATCCGGCGGCTGCCGGGCCCATTCCCGGCCCAGCGCGGCGCCGAATTCCCTCATATGCGGCAGCAGTTCGTCCTTGGGCAGCGGCGCCGCCGGGCCGGCGGGCAGCCGGTGCACCTCGACGCCGGGGGCGAGGGTCACGACCTGCTCCGCGCCCGGGCTCGCCAGCCGGGTATAGACGACGATCGTATGATCCCGCGCCGCGAGAGCCCGGGCCAGCGCGGCGACGTGGACGTTCTGGCCGCCGGCGTCTTCCCCGCCGGGGGCGGCGGTGGGATCAGCATGCTCAGAGACCATGGCAATTCTCATGCGCGCACCTCCTGCAATATCTCGTCCCAGTCGGCCAGGAACCGTTTCAGCCCGTACCTGGCACAGGCGGCTTCCCGGGCGGCCAGCCCCGCCTCCCGGGCGGCGGCCGGGTCCCGGATGAACCGCCGCACCGCCGCGTGCAGCTCGGCCGGGTCGGTCGAGATCGCCCCGGCGGCGGGGGGCACCGCCCTCGGCGCTTCAGTAGCGGCCAGCGCCACCACCGGCATGGCCAGCTGCATGGCCTCGATGAGCGACAGCCCGAGCGACGTCCAGCGGAGCGGGTGCACGTAGACCCGGCGGCGGGCCAGCTCAGCATGCATCCGGGCCTGGGGCAGGTCCTCGAACTCGCGGCAGCGCTCTGGGTTCAGGTGCAGCGCCGCGGCCAGGCCGGACACCCGCATGCCGAACACATCGAGCGGCACGGCCCCGGCGAAACCGGGCAGCAGGTCGGTACCGGTCGTCCGGCCCCTGCGCACCGGGTCGTTGACCACCACCGCGGCGCGGGGAACGTCGCCGCTCCAGCGGGCACCGGGATCCGGGATGCCGTGTTCCACCACGTGCACCGGCGACCGCCCGCAGTCCCAGTACACGGCGTTGAACCTGGTCACGTGCACGATGGACACGCCCGGGACGTCCGCCATCGGGTGCCTGGTGCTCACCGCGGGGCCGGGAGGCGCATCGTGCTCCAGGTACACGACCGGCAGGTCCTGGCCGGGCGTCCGCCCCAGCCAGGCACCCGCCAGGGCCAGCTCGTCGGGACGCTGGGCCACCAGCACGTCGACCTGCTCGCTGCGGAGCTGCTCCGGCGTGACCTCGATGACGTTGGGCGGCCAGTCCCAGGTCCGGGCCCGGCCGAGACCGAATGGCCCGCGATCCGGCAGCACCGGGATCACGTACTCGTGACTGCCCTGGACGAACGACGTCGTCCAGGAACCGTGCAGATGCCAGATGAGGATTCTCAACTGGCCGCCCCCGCCACGCTCGGCTCACCGGAGGGAGTGCGGCCCGGCCCGATGGGGTCCCCCGCCGGGGGAGCCAGGGCGGCCACCGCAGCCACGACCGTGGCCGGGTCGATCCCGTCCAGGCACGGGTGCCCGGGCACCGGGCAGGACCGGGCCCGGGTGCGCGCGCATGGCGCGTGCTGGTCACCGAGGAGCACCGCCGGCACCCCGAAGGGGGCCCAGCGCTCGGCCGGCACCACCGGGGCGAACAGGCTGACCACTGGCGTGCCCACCGCGGCGGCCAGGTGTGCCGCTCCCGTGTTCGGCGCCACGACCACGTCCGCCTGCGCCAGGACCGAGGCCAGCAGGGGCAGGCTGGTCCGGCCGCACAGGTCCACCACCCGGTCCGGGTGGTCCGGCCAGGATCCAGCCAGCGCACGCTCGGCCGCGGAGCCGGTCACCATCACCCGATGCCCGGCGGCGGCCAGCGCGGCGATCATCGCGGCCGTGCGGTCCGCCGACGGATGCCGGGCCGGCACAGAGGCGCCGGGGTGTACCACCACGTAGCGCCCGTCCCCGGTCAGCGGCCGGCTGTCCGGCCGCGGCCCGGCGGTGGCCAGGGTGCCGGGGTCGCCTGGTGGTAGCCGGAAGCCGGCCGCCTGGACCAGGGACAGGTTGCGGCGGGCCTCCGGGATGTCCGCGGTGAGCTGGTGCCGGACATCGAGCAGCGATCCGGGGTAGTCCGCGCTGATCGCGCTGATCCGGCGGACTCCGGCCATCCGGAGGACCAGCGCCGTAGGCAGCGGCGACTGGTGGAACGAGGTGAAGATCACGGCTTCCGCCGCGCGGAGCCGGCGGACAGCCCGCACCAGCCGGCGGATCCGCCCCAGCTCCACGGCGGCCGGCCCGGGATCGATCCACGGCAGCGTCTCAGTCATGACCCTGGTTACGCCGGGCAGCAGCGCGGCCGCCCCGGCCCCGGCCGGCCCGGCCAGGAAACTTACCTTCCGGCCGCCGGCGGCCAGTGCCCGGACGGCGGGACCGGTCAGCAGGACGTCACCCAGGCCGTCCGGCCGGACCGCGAGGATGCCGTCACGGCTGTGGTACCTCATGCCCGCGGCCCCGGCGTCGCAGTGCCCGGCGCCGGACTTCCCGGTGGTGACGAGCCGGGCGCTGACGATCCCGGTGCTGAGGTGCCTGGCCGGCGGATCAGGAACGGCCCGAGGGCCAGGACGTCCACCGGGGCGGAGCCGAAGCATTCCAGCGCGTCCCGCGGGTCGTCCACCATGGGCCGCCCAGCGGTGTTCAGGCTCGTGTTCACGATCACCGGCAGCCCGGTGCGTGCGGCGAAACCGTCCAGCACCCCGGCGACCAACGGCTGATGCTCGCGGTCCACGGTCTGGACCCTTGCCGTCCCGTCCACGTGCACGACCGCGGGGATCCGGTCCCGCCACTCCGGCGCCACCTGGTGCACGAACAGCATGTACGGGCTGGGCAGCGGCCCGCGGAAGATGCCGGCCGCCCGCTCGGCCAGCACCATCGGCGCCACCGGCCGGAACTCCTCCCGACCCTTCACGGCGTTCAGCCGGTCCAGGTTGACCCGGCGGCCCGGGTGGGCCAGCAGCGACCGGCTGCCCAGGGCCCTGGGACCGAACTCGCTGCGGCCCTGGAACCAGGCGACGATGCGGTCGGCGGCGAGTTCGGCAGCGATCGCGTCGGCGATGCTGGCCGGCCGCTCGTAGGGCCAGGCCGCGGTGTCCAGCCAGGCAGCCAGTTCTTCCGCGGACCAGCCCCGGCCCAGGAACGCGTCGGGCATCGGCGTGACCGCCTCGCCCGCCTCGCTGGCCACGCAGAGAGCGCCGCCGAGGGCGGTCCCGGCGTCGCCGGACGCGGGCTGCACCCAGATCCGGTCGAACGGGCCCTCGCTGGCCAGCCGGGAGTTCGCCACGCAGTTGAGCGCCACCCCGCCCGCCATGGCCAGGCCGCGGTCCCCGGTCCGGCCGTGCAGCCAGCGGGCCAGGTCCAGCAGGACGTCCTCGACCACCCGCTGGACGCTGGCGGCCAGGTCTGCGTGGTCTCCGGTCAGCTGCTCACCCTTGGCCCGGCGCTTCACCATGCTGTCCCAGGGCACGGCCTCGGTGCGGAAACCGCCGGAGCCGTCCGGGTAGACCAGCCCGGACAGTTCGGCGGCGAACCGGGGCGTGCCGTAGGAGGCCAGGGCCATCACCTTGTACTCGTCGCTGGAGTGCAGGAAGCCGAGGTGACTGGTGGCCTGCTCGTAGAACAGCCCCAGTGAGTCCGGAAGTGGCTGGCTGGCCAGGATCTCCAGCTGGCCTCCGGCGTACCGGCCGGCCAGGTGCGAGGTGGCCTCCCCCCGCCCGTCGCAGACCAGCACGCTGGCGTCACCGAGCGGGCCGGCCAGCCCGGCCGACGCCGCGTGCGCGGCGTGGTGGCGCACGTACCGGACCGAGGCGGGATCCACGCCGGGCAGCGCCTCGGCGATGAATCCGGGTGCGTGCTCCGCGTAGCTGATCCGCAGGTGATCCCAGGGATCATCCAGGCCCAGGGACCCAGCGGGACGGCACTCGGCGGGGTCGTAGGAGTAGGCGACCGCGTCGAGGTCGGCCGGTTCAAGACCGGCCTCGCGCAGGCACCACGCCGCGGCTAGCTCGGGCAGCTCCCACGCGGAGAACGGCACCGGGCGCTTGCCGTGCTTGCGCCGGCTGAACCGTTCTTCCTCCGCCGCCGCGACCACCCGGCCGTCGACCACCAGCGCGGCCGCTGGGTCGTGGAAAACCGCGTTGATCCCGAGTGCCCGCATGCCTCATCACCTGCCCCTCAGTGATCGGCCAGTCAATTACGGGGCGCGGCGCTACCCGTGCGCCCAACACTCAAACGAAGGTCGGAAAAACCCGTCCGAAGTGGGAGGTGCAGTGAGGCGCACACGGACCACGTCGTGCCGTCTCACCTCGGTCAATTACAGAAAGTGAGCGCTGAGGAGGCTAGCGCTGTGGCCGGGCTGGCGGGAGAGACGGCGCCACCGGGCCGCCGGGATGATCAAATCCGGCTCAACGGCCGGTCACGGCAAGGTCAGGAAGGCGGCTAGCTCCAGCTCGGTGGCCACGGCCCATCAAGCACGGCGTGAACCGCCGCGGCCAGGCTAGGGGCGCTCGGCACACCCACGGTCTCCTCCGGCCGGGTCTGGGGCGTCGGCACCATGATGGCGCGGGCTCCGGCCGCGTACGCGGCCTCGGCGTCAGTCCCGATGTCACCGATCACCACACAGTCGGTCGCGTCCACGCCCAGGTCCGCGGCAGCCTGCTGGATCAGCAACGGGGCCGGCTTGCGGCATTTACAGCCATCATCGGGGCCGTGCGGGCACACGGCCCAGCTGCCGAACGGCCCGAGCAGGCTGTCGATCCGGTGGTTCACCGAATCCGCCTGGGCGGCGGTGATCATTCCGCGGCCGATGCCTGACTGGTTGGTAACCACGCCGACCGGCACCCCGGCCCGGCGCAGCCGGATCATGGCCGCCGCCGCCCCGGGCATCGGCTCGACTAGTTCCGGGCGGCCGTTGTAGGGCACGTCGCGGACCAGCGTCCCATCCCGGTCGAATAGCACGGCCGCGGGCCGTGGCGGCCAGGGTTCCGCGCGCCGGGCACGCCACCAGCCGCGGGCCCAGTGGGCGGCCGCCAGGGGCGGGATCAGCGCGCTGGTGATGACCATCTCGGTCACCTCGGCCCTGGTGCGCGGCCCGGGGCGGATCCGGGCCACGGCGAACTCCCCGGTCGACGTCAGCCAGCCCAGGGCGGCCCCGGCCGCGGCGGCGAGGAGCAAGTCCCGGCCCCGGCCGGGCGTTCCGGCCGTCGATGAGCTCGTCCGGGCCGGCCGGGTGAGAATGGTCAGGGCCCTGGCGGCCAGCGCGGTGCCTGAGGCGGCCGCCAGCGCCGTGGTCGCGCAGTGTCCCCCCCGGCGGCCGGGAGCCGCCTCCGCCCGGCGGTACCAGTCCGGACCGTGCCGCCGGGTCATCAGGGCGTCGTCAGCGTTGCCGGCCTGGGCTCGGAGACTGGCCCAGCGCCGCGGCCGACGCACCGGATGGGTGGTCCCCCGGTGCCCCTGGGCCAGCAGCCACCCCTGGTCCAGCACTCGTAGCGCGAGATCTGCGTCTTCCCGGAAGGCCCGCGGGAAGCGTTCGTCGAAGCCGCCGGCGTCGATCAGCGCACGCCGCCGGTAGGCCATGTCCGCAGTGATCCAGCTGGCCGTGGCCAGGCCCGCCGTCCCGCGTTCCCAGTCGGTGGGTCGTCGGCTGTCCGGCAGCGGGACGGTGATGGTTCCCTGCACCCCCGCCATCCGGGTCGGCTGGCCGGTGAGGTCGGCCACCAGTGCGGCCCGCCAGGACGGGTCCACGACCACATCGTCATCCAAGAACGCGACCCACTCGGTGTCCTGGGCCGCTCGCCAGCCCGCGTTCCGCGCGGCCGCGGGTCCCCGGCCCTCCAGCGTCACGACCACGGTCCGCCCGGCTAGTTCCGGGGGCAGCTGGACAGGCAGCGGGTCCGGGGTGTCCCGCCGGTCGTCGGCCAGCACTACCTGCCGCGGCAGCGGCCCGGCCGCGGCCGCCAGCGCGTCCAGGCAGTCCCGCAGGCACGGTCGGCCCAGCGTCGGGATGACGACCGTGTAACTGGGCGAATGCCCGGGACTGGGGTTCACCGCGTGCCTTACGGAATTCTGGATGGCTGGCTGGCGCCGTGCCTGCTACCCGGGGGCAGGCCGGGCAAACTGGTGTTTGAGCTGGCCGGCCACGGGGATCTGGGGCGGGTGCAGCACACGTGCCGGGCGACCCGACCAGAAGCCGCCGCTGATCGCGCCGCCCCAACCGGGCCGTCGGCCACAGTCGTCATCGCGACCCGTAATCGCGGGGCGGAGCTGTGCCGGACGCTTGAACACCTCGCCAGCCTGCCGGAACGGCCACCCGTCGTTGTGGTGGACAACGGTTCCCAGGACGGCACCGCGGCGATGGTGCGGCGTCGCTTTCCCAGGACCGAGCTGATCGCGCTGCGGCGCAACCGTGGCGCGTGGGCCCGCAACCTCGGTGTGCTCCGGGCCAGGACCCCGCTCATCGCGCTAGCCGACGACGATTCCTGGTGGGCACCGGGCTCCCTGGCCGCTGCGGCTGCGATGCTGGCGGCCAGCCCGGAGGTGGGGTTGATCGCGGCGCGCATCCTGGTCGGCCCGGATCAGGCCCCCGACGCCGTCAACGCGGTCATGGCGGCCAGCCCGCTGCCGTCGGACGGCCTGCCCGGTCCACGGGTGATGGGCTTCCTGGGCTGCGGGGCGGTGATCAGGCGGGACGCGTTCCTGGCCGTGGGCGGGTTCTCCCGGCTGCTGTTCATCGGCGGGGAGGAGCAACTCTTCGCCTACGACCTGGCCGCGGCCGGCTGGGCCGCCTGTTACAGGCCGGACATCGTCGCCTACCACCACCCGTCTGCCTCCCGGCAGCCCGCCACCCGCCGGTACCAGGAGGCGCGAAACCGCGCCTTGGTGGCCTGGCTGCGCCGCCCGCTGCGGTGCGCGCTGACCGAGACCGGCGGGCTGACCCGGCGCGCGGGACACGACGCGATCGCCGCCCGGGCGCTGGGTGGCCTGGCCGTCCGGCTGCCGCTGGCCCTGCTGGGGCGGCGCCCGCTGCCGCCGGAAGTGGAGACCGCCATCCGGGCCCTGGGAGACGACCATGCCGGGTGAGAAGCCAGGGTTCCCTCCGATCGGGCCGGACCGCCGGGTCACCCTGGTGGTGATCACCCGGAATCGGCGTGACGAGCTGCTGCGCACGCTGGGCCTGCTGGCTGCGCTGCCGGAACGGCCGCCGGTGATCGTGGTGGACAACGGCTCGGCCGACGGCACGGCGGTCGCGGTCCGCCGGGCTCACCCGCAGATGCACCTGATCGCCGCGCGGCGGAACCTCGGCGCGGTCGGACGGAACCTCGCCGTGCGCCGGGTGAGCACGCCGTACGTGGCGTTCTGTGACGACGACACCTGGTGGGAGCCAGGATCGCTGGGACTGGCCGCCGACGCGCTCGACCGGCACCCCGATCTGGCTTCGGTGACGGCCAGGATCGTAGTGGAGCCGGCGGGCACCGACGATCCGATCGTGCCGGAGCTGGCGCAGTCTCCGGTCCCCGCGCGACCGGGCCTGCCCGGCCCGGCGCTGATGAGCATCCTGGCTGGCGCATCCGTGCTGCGGCGTGACGCGTTCCGTGAGGTCGGGGGCTTCTCGCCCCGGCTATGGCTGGGCGGGGAGGAGGAGCTGCTGGCCGCCGACCTGGTCGCCCGGGGCTACGTTCTGTGTTACCTGCCCGGCGCCACGCTGCACCATCAGGCCTCCACCCTGCGCGACCCGACCCGGCGCCGATGGCTCGGCATCCGGAACACGCTCTGGTTCACCTGGCTGCGGCGCCCCCCGGCGGCGGCGCTGCGCCGGACCGCGGAGCTCGCGGCCTCCGTCCCCCGGGATGCCGTGTCGATCAGCGCGTTCTGCGCCGCGGCCTGCGGTCTGCCCTGGGTCCTGCGCGAGCGGAAGCCGCTGCCGCCGTCAGTGGAAGCGTCGATCCGGCTGCTCGACGAGCCGCGACGCCAGTCCGCGGCCCGGCACTACGTCGGCTGAGGCTGCCGCGAAGTCATGTAGCCGCAGGCGGCGTTCTCCTAGCGCGGGTCCCGCGGTGGTTCACCCGGCGAGCCGTGGGTAGCGGACTGACTGCCGGTTACAACTATCCGAGGGACTCCGCCCATGGCCAAGCACGACCGTGACCCGGTCCCCCCGCGAGCTCATCCGGTCCGTTGACGAGGCGGGCCGGCCGCCCGCCTGGCCAGTGGCGAGTGGCCGGAAGGACTCTGGCGTATCCAGGCCGATGAGATCGACGCCTGTACATTCCACGCCTACAACGGATCTGCCGGGCAGGACGACAAGGGCCCCTTCGCCCGGCTCCTCGGGTCCTCGTAACCCGGCTATCCCATCGTGAGACCGTCAGAATCGGTTGCGGTACCCATCGGCCGTGCGCGATTCCAAAGACCGCAGGGGACCCGCTCTGACCTTCACCCCGATGAGCGGCGGGCATTCACAGCCCGGCTGCGGCACGATATCTGATCCTCCCTTTAGGCGGCGTGATCAGGCGGCCAGGGCTTCGCGGGCTTTGACCAGGTCGGCTACGAACCCGGCGAACGCTTCCTGGCGGGCGTCGTCGTCCTGGGCGCGCAGGTTCGAGG
>Ga0208586_1000386_pt1 | contig 16865 bp, 16 predicted proteins | sample NGESurshal072012_6_FD_184471 | JGI IMG/M metagenome (GOLD analysis project Ga0208586, IMG submission 184471) | Arctic peat soil microbial communities from Barrow, Alaska - NGEE Surface sample 53-3 shallow-072012 (SPAdes) | ecosystem: Environmental > Terrestrial > Soil > Wetlands > Peat ... | reverse complement strand
CCCGTGCATATAGGTGCCCAGCACCCGGTCCGCGTAGGCGCCCTCGGTCCCGTCCCCGTTGCCCACCCCGGTCAGCACCCGGGCCAGCGGCCGGGCCCCTGGGCCGATCTGGGTTACCCCCTGATGGTTCTCGAACCCGCTCAGCCGGGGCACGCCCAGCGCGGGATCGACGTCGGCCAGGATCTCCCCGACGCCCCGGCGCTCCCCCCGGCCGCTTCGGATGTCCAGCATCTCCAGGCCCGCCACGGGCTGGCCCTCGTCCCCGCCGAATTCCGTGCCGATCAGCTGATACCCGGCGCAGACCGCGAAGACCACCGAGCCCTGAGCCGCGGCGGCGGCCAGTCCCCCGTCCGCGCGCAGCCGGCGGGCGGCCAGCACCTGCGGGAGATCCTCACCGCCGCCCAGCAGGTAGATATCGCCGTACCGCGGCACCGGCTGGTCGGAGTTCACCGAGACAGCCTCGACCCCGATGCCGCGCAGCCTGGCCCGCCGCTCCAGGACCAGCAGGTTGCCCCGGTCCCCGTAGGTGCTGAGCAGGTCCGGGTAGACCCAGACCAGGCGCAGGTTGGCGGGCCCGCGGGCGTGTGCTCCCATTCCGCTCTCCCTTTGTCGCGGGGTGCCGCCCCGGGTCACGCCGCCCGGCCGACGGCCGTGCGGATCTGCTGGAACGCGGTGTAGTTGGCGATCACGTCCAGGGTCCCGCCCGGGCTCACCCGGCTCACCGCGTCGTCGATGCCGCTGACCATCTGGAACGGGACTCCGTCGGCTTCCAGCCGGACGGCCAGGTCCAGCCCGCGTTCCCCGGACACGAACACCGGCCGGTCGCGGACCACCCGGTAGTCCACGTCCCACAGCCAGGAGGTGTCCCGGCCATCGGGAACCTGCGCGTTGACCGACAGCAGCACCGGCACCGGCGCGGGTTCGAGCACATCGAACGCTTCGAGCCAGCCCGCCGGGTTCTTGGCCAGCAGCAGCCGCACCTGACGGCCGTCCCGCTCCACCTGGGTGTACCGGCCGGCCACCGAGGTGACCGAGCGCATCTTCTGCAGGGCCGCCGCCGGGTCGACCCCGAACACCTCGGCGACGGCCAGGGCCATCACCGCGTTGGAGCGGTTGGCCCGGCCTGGCAGGGCCAGTCCCAGCTCGGTCACCCGGCCCGCCGAGTCGATGACCGAGGAACCGTCCAGCACCCAGCGGGCCGAGGGGCGGCTGAACTCGCACTCGTGACACCGCCAGCCCAGGTCGTCACGCCGCAAGTGTGATCCGCAGCGCGGGCAGCACCAGGAGTCCTCGTGCCAGCGCTGACCCGCCGCGACCCAGGTCACCTGGTGGGCGCCGCTGGCCGCCCAGGCGATCAGCGGATCGTCCACGTTGGCCACCACCCGGCAGTCCGGCGCCGCCTCGAACGCCTCCCGCCAGCGCCGGGCAAGGAGCCAGATCTCCGCCGCCCGGTCCATCTGGTCACGGCTGAGGTTGAGCAGCGCCACCACCCGGGCGTTCGTGGCCCGGAGCACGGCGGGAATGTACTTCTCGTCCGTCTCCAGCACCGCGTAGGGCGCCTCGGGCGACTGGCCCAGCGCGGCGGCCAGCCCGGCCTCCATGTTCGCGCCGAACGCGTTCGAGGCCACCTCCTCGCCCAGCGCGCTCAGCGCTGAGCTGATCAGCCGGGTGGTCGTCGTCTTGCCGTTCGTCCCGGTGACCAGAACAATCTGCCGGTCCGCGGCGAGCAGCGACAGCAGGCCTGGCTCCACGCGCAGGCCGATGACCCCGCCGATCACGGATCCGTCGCCGCGGCCCGCGAGACGGGACATCCGGCCCGCGGCCCCGCCCAGCGTGGTCGCGACGCGCGCCCGCATCGGAAGCTTGCCCATGGCCGACGATGCTATCCGGCCCGCGCCCGGCGGGGACAGCAGTACTGGCGGCCGCCGGGCACGGGCCGGCCACCCGGCCGTCACCTCCGCCCGGCCGTTCTCACTCCCAGCCACATCCCGCCCACCCCCTGTGTCCACCTCTGCCGCCTGTGGCGGTTCAGAGGAGGCTCGGAAGGTGGGCACACGGCGGAGAGAGGGCCGGGCGACACAGTGAAGACATACGAGGACGACACAGGCGCCGGCGGGCCCCCCACCGGCGCGGAGATAAAGGAGACCCACCCCATGAGCGCCCTAGTCCTGGCTAACTTCCCGATCGCTTTCCTGATTTTCGCGGCCGCGGTCGGCATCCCGCTGTGGCTCACCTTCAAGCGTCCTGACCGCGCACCCCAGGTGTCTGCCGCCCGCCTGCACGCCGTCCCGGCGCGTATGGTCCCGGCGCGGCCCGCGCAGGCTCGCACCGTCCCGGCGCGTCTGGTCCCGGCCGGCTCCGTGCGCGGCCGCGCCGCCGCTCGCCGCGACCACGTGGCCGCCTAGTGACCCGTGCGGGCCTCCGATGAGGCACGGCCCCGCCCAGCTCACCCGCGACGCGGCGAGAACCAGCCCGGTTCTCGCCGCGTCGCACGTCTGGGCCCGATCCGCGGTGAGCGCGAAGCCCTATGCGCTACTCAGTCCCCCGGTCCGGACGGCGCCAGTCGAGTGGCTCAGGCGGCGGTCCCAGGTTCGGCGGCGGCCCGTCGCCGTCCCGCCAGCTGAGAGGGGCCTGGGCCGGATCGCGGGCCGGCGGCGGGACCGGGCCGGCCCAGGCGGCCGGGGCGGGGCGGGGCAGCCGTGACGGGGGGCGGGCGCCCGGCGCCACCGGCTCCGGCGTCACAGGCTCCGGGACCCCCGGCTCCGGCGCGGCGGGATCTGGCGTGACGGGACCCGGCGTGACGGGACCCGGCGCGACCGGCCCTGAGATCAGGGCCCCGGTCTGGCCGCCCGCCGTGCGCCGGACCTCCTCCAGACTGCTCAGCGTGGCCGTGGGCAGCGCCAGGATGCCGGGATTGGCGTCCGCGAACACGACCCGGCGGCCGGCCGGTGAGGCGTAGCTGACGATCATCCCGCTCGGCGGCAGCTGCTGCAGCTCGTGCTGCTCGACGAGGAACTCCCGGGAGCGCTGGCTGGTCCGGGCGGCCGACGTGCTCGCCGCGACGGCCCGCGCGGTCTGCGCCCCCCACGCGGTGCTCGCGTTCTGGCTGCCCGTCCACGAGCGCGACTCGCTGATGCCCTCTGACCAGTTGCGTTCCCGGTGCCCGGACGCGGTACGCGGCGCGAAGGCCGCGAACCCGGACCAGCTCTGCCCCTGCCCGCCGCCGCGCCCGCTGGCCTGGCTGGCCGAGGTGGACTCGGCCACGGAATCCGCCGTGCCCACGGTGCTCGTATAGGAGTAACTGGCCGTGTCGCTCACCGAGTCACCTACGGTGTCGGTGAGCTGGGACACCACGAAGCGGTGCGCAGTGCCGATCTGCTCGCTGGCGGCCTTCGCGTCGTCGGCGTTGCCGAGCCGCATGAACGCAACCGCGGCGTTGCCGCGGCCCAGCCGCTCCCGGACATGAGCCGGGAGCGACCGGTACGCCAGCACCAGCCCGGTCCCGCTGGCCTCGCAGGCGTCCGACAGCCGGTCCAGCATGTCGCCGCGGAGCTTCTCGCCCCCGGCCACCAGCAGCGTGTGCTGCCAGGCCGGGCCCCGCGGCTGCTGGCGGAGCAGATGGGTGAGCGCCGCGGTGAGGTACGCGCCGAGGACCTGGGTACCCGCCATCTGCGCCGCGCGGTCCAGGGCCACCACGCGCAGCCGGCTCGCCGCCAGCGGGACGGGCGCTGAGGCCAGCGTCTCCAGCGTGCGGAGCCTGGCTTCGAGCCCGAAGGCCCGTTCGGTGATGACCCGGTCGCTGGCCGCCGGCCCGTACTGCCCGGCGATCGCCTCGGCCTGGGCCGCGCTGATCAGGCCGCGGCGCGTGTCGTCCCGCGGATCACCGATCTGGGCCAGGACTCGCAGGCCCGCGGTCACCTTCCCGGGGCTCGGCCGACCGCCCAGGACCCGGACGACACGCTCCAGGATTGCGCGGTCCAGGACCGGGTCCGCGGGGCTGGCCAGGTCACCGCCGGCCGTGGCGGCCATGGCCAGCACGTCGGCGAGCGCCTCGCCCGGCAGCCCGGCCCCGAGGTCCAGCCGGGGCAGGTCCGCGGGCAGTACCCAGACCAGCGGATCCACGCCGGCCTGGCCGGCCATGGCCACCAGGTCCTGCGCGACCGCCCCCTCGGACAGGTCCAGCACGGTGACCTGGCCGCCAGCCGCCAGCCGCAGGCCGGCCAGCATGGCCGTCAGCGCGGACCACCCGCCCAGCGTGCCGCCCGCGACGTCGACCCGGTCGATCCCGGCAGGCAGGGCCACCCCGTACCACTGCCGCTGTGCCTGGAAGGCCCGGCGGCGGGCCTCCCACTCGCGGAACCGCCGGGCGTGCTCTTCCTGCCAGCCGGACAGCCGGCTTGCGCCGGCCGCCCGCGCCCGGGCAACGCGTCGTTCCTCCGCGGCCAGCTGCGCGCGGAGCTGCCGGGCGCCACGCCAGACGCCCCGCACGCACGGCACCGTGAGGACCAGGAAGACCACCAGCCCGGTGGTGGTGAGCGCCGGATTCAGCAAGCCAGCCGCGCCCAGCGCCCCGGCCAGCCCGGCCGCCGCGGCAGCCGCCGCGGCGCCCGCCTTCAGCGGCCGGCTGAGCCGGCGTTCCTCCCGCTGCTGGGCCAGCACCCAGCCGGGATCCAGCCGCTCCTGGCCAGGCGGGAGGGGCCGCCGCGGCGGCGGGCCAGGATCAGGCTGCGTCAGCGCGTACTCCCAGCCGAGGTACACCCGGTCAGCCGGCGGGGCTGTCATGCCATCCTGCCCGGCACGAACCGGCCCCGCGGCAGCACCTGCCGCCCGGGCCCCCTGACCACCAGGGCGAACTCCCCGTCCGCCAGGGCGGTGCCGGTCCGGGCGCTCTCGGCCAGGGGGAGCCCGGATAGCACCGGATCCCCTGGGCCGCTGATCACCAGGACATTGGCCAGTGCCGCAATCTGCCCGGTGGCCTGCGCCGGCCCGGGACTGGCCACCGGGCTGGCCACGGAGCTCGCCCCGGGGCTGACGACGGTGCTGACCACGGTGGCCAGCCCGGCCTGGGAGCCGGTGCTGATCAGCTGGGCCAGGGCCGCCCGCGCGATCGCCTCGCCGTCGCCGAACCAGGCGAGACCGTCACCGCCGGTGCCCAGCCGCCGCGCTTCGGCGAACACCGCGGTGACATCGAGGGCCACGAGATTTGCGATCATCCGCGCCGCGCGACCGTACCGGGACTGGTCCAGCGGGAAGAACGCAACCGCGCGGTCGCGGACCACGGCACTGAGGCTGATCTGCTCCGGACCAGGACCAGGACCAGCGCCCGGACCCGGACCAGCGCCCGGGCGCACCGGGCCGGCGGGGCGCAGCCAGCGGCCCAGGGCCGAGGCCCGCAGCCCGGTCAGCTCCCCGGCCAGGAAGGAGGCTGTGGCCGGATCGGCCTCCAGCAGGCTCGCGGAGACCCTGACCCGCTCGCCCAGCGGGACCCGCCGGGGGTGATACGAAGGCACCTGCCTCATCCGGGCCCGCAACGCGTCCGGGGCGAGCAGCGCGGCGACATCGTCGAGCACCGGCACGCGCGGATCACCCGGGGCCGCGGCCGCCACCGCGAACAGGTCGTTGAGGTACCCGCCGGACGTCCGCCGGGCGTGGTCAGCGACCGGGTCCCAGTCGATCATCCCCATGACCAGCGCGGCTTTGCGGGCCGGGCCGCCGCCGCGCAGCGGCTCGTAGCAGCCCTGGGCGGCTGGCCCGAACACGTGCAAGGGCGCTCCGGCGTCGGCGCAGACCGCGGCGAGCGCCGCGGGCAGCCCCCCGAGCCCGCGGAGGTCCACGATCAGGACCGGCTTACGGCGCCGGATCGCCGCATGGGCGAGCTGGAAGCTGGCCGCGGACACGCCGGCGGTCTCCGGGCCCGTCACCAGGACCCCGCCTTCCGCGGCGCGCCAGCTGATCCCGGCGGGCCGCCCGGTCGGCCAGTCCACGCCCAGGCAGGCCCCGGTCCGGCTGACCACTCCCCCGGCCCTGACCCGGGACACGGTGAACTGCCGCCGGGCCGCCACGATCAGTCCGGCCCGGGCCGGTGGTAAGCACTCACCGCCCGCGCGCCGCACGCGCAGCCACCACGCCATGGCCGCCTCGGCGGGCGCCAGGATCAGCGCCAGCGGAACCTGCCGGGGCAGCCACTGTCCGATCCCCGCGAAGGCCCGGCCAGGGTGCAGCACCCGGGCCGGCTGCCCGACCACCCCGGAAAGGTAGGCCAGCACCTGCTGCGGGCCGGCGGTGAAGCCGGCCAGGGCCCGCCCGGGGCCGATGGCCAGCACCCAGAGGAACCCGGCCACTGCCAGCGCGGCCAGCCAGTGCGGCCGCCAGCGGGTGACCCGGCTGACCAGGTCCAGGGCGGCGGCCAGCAGGAGGGTCAGCTGAGCCAGGAATAAGTGCGCGAGGAGTCCGGCCAGGACGAGCGCGGCAGCCAGCTCACCTCGCCGTGGGGTATCCCCCGGGATGTGGGAGCGGGCTCGCCGCGGGTCGCGCTGCGCCGCAGTCGTTGCTAAGGCAGGCATCTCGGGTCAAGGTTCCCAGTCCCCGCCATCTCGTGTCCAGGCATCGCAACAATGTCCGGGCGAACGGCGGCTGGGGAATACCCGGGAAAGATCTGCGACCTGGAATGGAAAGGAATCCAGAGGGGGAGCACACTCGACATCGGGCCGTTCGCGCAGGCCAGGTCTTGCGTCCCGGTTACCCAGGTCCTTCGGCCCTGTCTTCCTGGCTGGCGTGCAAGCGTACGCTGGTATTTAGTAAATTAGAACGGAAGATTCGGGAGCAGAAATGCCTGGAATCATTGTCGGGGTGGATGGCTCGGACCATTCAGGCCATGCTCTTCGCTGGGCGATGCAGGAGGCCGTGCTGCGCCATGCGCCGCTGACCGTCATGACCGTTTGCCCTTCCCAGGCCCGCCCGGCCACCGCGACTTTCTGGGGTTTGCCCACCCTCCCCGAAGGTGGGTTTAACGCCGAACACGCGCGGCGGGTGGTCCAGGAAGCCGTGGGCAAGGCCGCGAGCGAAATCGGCGAGACCGCACCTGAGGTCACCGTGAGTGTGGCGACGGGGCAGCCGACGGAAGAACTCGTGCTGGCGTCCCGGGACGCTGACATGCTCGTCGTGGGTTCCCGGGGCACCGGGGGGTTCACCAGGCTGCTGCTGGGCTCGGTGAGCAGCCAGGTCGTGCACCATGCAGCCTGCCCGGTGGTGGTCATCCCGGCAGCTAGGTAGACCCCGGCCCCAGCGGGCCGGAGACGACGGCGGGGCTATCCGGCAGCTGCCCCGCCGGCTCCCGGGTGGGCCCTGTTCAGCCCATCCGGCCGGTGACGTAGGCCCTGGTGCGGCTGTCGTTCGGGTCCTGGAAGATCTTGGCGGTCCGGTCGTACTCGACGAGCACTCCGGTCCGGGTGTCGCTCTTCTCGTTGATGAGCACCGAGAAGAAGGCCGTGCGATCGCTGACCCGGGTGGCCTGCTGCATGTTGTGGGTGACGATGACGATGGTGTACGTGGACTTGATCTCCTGCATCAGGTCCTCGATGGCACCGGTCGCGATCGGGTCGAGCGCCGAGCAGGGCTCGTCCATGAGCACGACGTCCGGCTCGACGGCGAGCGTCCGGGCGATGCACAGCCGCTGCTGCTGCCCGCCGGACAGGCCCAGGGCCGACTTGTTCAGACGGTCTTTTACCTCGTCCCACAGCGCGGCCTGGCGTAGCGAGCGCTCGACGATCTCGTTCAGCCTGCCCTTGTTACGCTCACCGTTGATGCGCGGCCCGTAGGCGACATTGTCGTAGATCGACTTCGGGAACGGGTTCGGCTTCTGGAAGACCATGCCGATGCGCCGGCGCACGGCTATTGGGGAGACATCCTTGGCGTACAGCGACGCCCCGCGGTAGTGCACGTCACCTTCGACCCGGGCGCCCACCACGAGGTCGTTCATGCGGTTCAACGTCCGCAGCACCGTCGTCTTGCCGCACCCGGACGGGCCGATGAACGCCGTGATCTCGTGTTCGTGGATCGACAGCGAGACGTCGGTAACGGCACGGAAGCCGCCGTAATAGATCGAGACGTTTCTCGTGTCGAAGACCGATGTACCGGGCTCCGATGGCACCTGCGGCTGTGATTGCGCCTCCTGCGACACAGCCTGCTCGGTCATCTGGCGGTTGGCGACGGCGTACTGCTCAGGCTCTTCCATGATGTCCCTAGCGCAGGTGTCTGGAGAATCGTGCGGTGACTAGGCGGGCGATTACCATCAGAATAAATGCAATCGCGATGAGTGTCAGCGCCGCACCCCAGCCGCGGGCCTGTGCACCGACATACGGCGATGACGCGTTTGCGAAAATCTGTGAGGGGAGCGAGGTGTTGGCGCCGCTGAACACGTTCCGGTTCACGGTGGTCACCGTGAGAATGGTGAACAGCAGCGGCGCCGTCTCGCCAGCGGCCCGGGCAATCGCGAGCAGGGCGCCGCTGACGATCCCGCCGAGCGCCGTCGGCAGCACTACGGTCACCGTCACCCGCGCCTTGCTCGCCCCCAGGGCGTAGCTCGCCTCGCGCAGCGGGTCCGGCACCAGCCTGAGCATTTCGTACGTGGAGCGGATCACGATGGGCAGCATCAGGCACCCCAGAGCGAGCGCGCCGGCCAGGCCCGAGTACCCGAAGTGCAGCACCCAGATCGAGAAGATGAACAGCCCCATCACGATCGAGGGCACGCCCGTCATCACGTCCGACATGAACCCGATGATCTTCGCCAGCAGCTTGTTGCCGCCATACTCATTGAGGTAGACCGCGCCCAGCACGCCGAGCGGGACCGCCAGGACCGTGGCCAGGGCCGTGATCTCCAGCGTCCCCACGACCGCCGGCCCCATGCCGCCGATGCTGGCGGGCAGCACATTCGGCGGAATGCTAGCGGTCAGGAACTGCCAGCTGATGATCGAGATACCCTTGGCGATCACCGTGTACAGGACGAACCCGAGCGGGATGATCACGAGCACGAACGCGGTGATCATGAGCACGGTCGCGATGCGGTTCTTGCTGCGCCGCCAGGACGGCGGCTCCCGCAGGTCGGCCGTCTGCTGCCCGGTCGTGACGGCCATCACGCACCCCTCTTTCGCCGGCCGGAACGCTCCACGACCGCGCGGGCAATAACGTTGATGATGATCGTGAACGCGAACAGGAGAACACCCATTCCTATGAGCGCGGCCCGGAACAGTCCGGAGGCCTCGCCGAACTCGTTCGCGATGACCGCGGGCATGTTGTAGCCCGGGGCCAACAGGTGGGACGTGATGGTGGCCGAGGAGCCGATGACCAGCGCGACCGCGATGGTCTCGCCCATGGCCCGGCCCAGTCCGAGCAGCACCGCCCCGACGACTCCGGCCTGGCTGTGCGGCCAGACGGCACCGCGGATCATCTCCCAGCGGGTGGCGCCCAGCGCGTACGCGCCTTCCTTGTCGATCGCCGGCACCGTCGCGATGACCTCACGCGACAAGGAGGTCACGATGGGCGTGATCATGAAGGCGAGGATGATGCCGGCGGTGAAGAACGACGCCCCGCTCGTCGGCCCCCCGAACAGGGAGTCCAGCACCGGGATGCCGTTGACTCCGGAGCTGACCGACGCGTAGATGTGCTGGATCCACGGCGCGAAGACCAGGATCCCCCACAGGCCCCAGACCACCGACGGGATCACCGCCAGCAGATCGATCACGTAGACGATCGGACGCGACCAGCGGTACGGCACGACCTCGGTCAGCAGCAGGGCGATGGCCACGCTGACCGGCACGGCAATCACCAGCGCGATTATCGCCGTGACGGCCGTCCCGTAGATGAAGGGGAGCGCGCCGAACTGGTTGGCGCTGGGGTTCCATGTGCTCGAGAAGATCTTGACGCCCTCAGTGGAGAACCACGAGGACGCCTGCTGGCTGGTCGAGATGGCGATCAGGACGAGGATCACCAGCACCAGCAGGCCGGCCGCCAGCGCGAGGGCCTGGAAGCTGATGTCGCCGAGTGGCCGCCGCTCCGACAAGGGGCGGGCGGATCCGGCCGGCCCGGCCGGATCCGCCTTCGTCACAGCGCTCATGGCCGCGAGCTAATCTGGTCAGTGTGCGCCATGGTGGTCCCCACAATCAGGAGCTGATCTTGCTCAGCTGCGCCTTGGCCTTCGAGTCGATGCTGGCGGGCAGCGGCGCGAACCCTATGCTGGGAAGCAGCTTCTGACCGTCTCCGATCAGGTAGCCGATCCAGGCCTGGAGCATCTTCACATCGTTCCCATTCGGCTGCTTCTGGTAGACCAGCACCCACGACTGAGCGGTAATCGGGTACGAACTGCCACCGGTGGCCCAGATCGCGCTGAAGGTCAGGTCGGCCTTAACCGTGGTCTGGCTGGCGGCGGCCGCGGCCGACGACACCGACGGCAGGACGTACTGGCCGTCCTTGTTCTTGATTGACGCGAACACCAGCCCGGAGGCCTTGGCGTCCGCGTAGTCCACGTACCCGATGGCCCCCGGGGTGCTCTTGATGATCTGTGCTACCCCGCCATTGCCGTTGCCGCCCCGGCTGTTCGCGGGCCAGTTGATAGTCGACCCACTGCTGAGCTTCCACACCCCCGGCGCGCCCTCGACGAGAAACTCGGAGAAGTTCGCCGTGGTGCCGGAGGAGTCCGAACGGTGGGCGATGGTGATCGCGGTGCTGGGCAGCTTGACCCCGGGGTTGAGCGACGTGATCGCCGGGTCGTTCCACTTCGTGATCTTGGCCTGGAAGATGTTCGCGATCACTGGTGCCGTCAGCTTGAGGTTCTTGACGCCTGACAGGTTGTACGAGACCGTCACCGGCGCGATCACATCGGGGAAGTAGAGAACGGTCTTGCCCTTGAAGTTCGCCGTCTCGTCGGACGGGATGGGGGAGTCCGAGCCCGCATAGTTGACGGTTCCCGAAGCCAGGTCCGTCCGCCCTTTACCCGAGCCGCCACCACCGTAGTTGACCGTCATGCCGGACTGCACCGACTTGAAGGCCTGGATGGCGGCCTGCTGGTAGGTGAGCTGAAGCGTCGATCCGCTCCCGTTCAGCGTGCCCGAAAGGGCCGCGCTGCTGCTCGACGAGGATGAGCCGCTCGAGGAGGATCCGCCACCGCCCGAGGATCCGCAAGCGGCTACAAACGAAGCCATCGCGACCGCGGCGAACCCCACAGTCGTTACGCGCTGGATGCGCCGACGTTGCATGTTAAAAAACCCCATTCTCCGGTATTCCCCGGTCGATTGCCCGGGCGTGAGGAGCACCGGGCCCCCCACGGCCAGCCAAGCCAGCCCGATTACACGTGATAACCCCGCGAGTCTGACGTGCCGGCCGTACCCGCGAGTTAAGGAAGTAAGGCCAGAAGGTGAATAGTGAGGGGACGCACGGTGAAAGTGCACGTCCCTGCGGGGGCAGACAGAGTGCGGCGTAGCAGATTCGCCCGGTCGGCTGCGGGTCACGAGACCCGCGCCCAGGCCAGCGGCTGGCATCGCACTGTTTTCGCCGGGCGGCCCGGGGAAGGGCCAGCCTGCCCGCTGCCCCTGGAGGGGTGATACCCGCTCTGCGCGGCGCGTGATGACGATCCAGGTCCGCTCACCGGCCGCGGCCGGGTCGCGGATCCCGGCCGCTAATCCGGTGGCTGGGCTCCGGCCAGGTAGACCACCCGGCGGGCGATGTTGACGGCGTGGGCGGCAAGACGCTCGTAGGAGCGAGCTACCAGCGTCATCTCCATCGTCACAGGTATTCCCATTTGCCCTGAGGCAAGCTCGGCAATCAAGCTGGCGTGAAGCTCATCCATCTCGTCATCACGTTCCCGGAGCGCCACCGCAGCAGTACCGTCGCGCTGGTACCAGGAGTCTGCTGCCTGGCGCCACATGCCGGATACGAGCTTCCCCATCTGCTCGACAAGCCCCCGGGTGCGCGGCGAGAGGTCCTGGCTGAGAAGGTGATTGGCGCGATGAGAGATGTCGATGACGAGGTCGTGGGACCGCTCCAGCTCGGGCACGATCCGCAGCACGGAGAGCAAGAAGCGGAGATCTGAAGCGACTGGAGCCTGCAGCGCAATCTCCCGGTTAGCCAGTTCCTCGATCTCCGGGTAGAGCGCGTCGATGACCTTCTCACGTTCGGCCAGCGCCTGGACCAACTCGGCGTTACCAGTCAGGAGAGCCTCGGTCGCCCCCGGCAGATCCTCAGCGACCATGGCGAACAGCTCGATGACCTTGCCTTCGATAGCATCCAGCTCACGCTGGAATTCCTGCCGATGTTCAACCATCGCCATAGCCCTCCGTCGCAGTGACAGCCATTCGCGGTCAAGCTTCGCCGCCGTCCACGGCATGTGTCCAGCCGGCTGGCGGGCCCTCCGGGCCGACAGCAGGGCTCGGAATTCCCGGGGACTCGACCACGATGCGGAACAAATCTGGCCTCAGGACGGCTACGGTCAGGGCGACCACCCCAGGCTGTGCGGCGTCCTCGGTCCGGATGGTGACCGTGGCGGCCGGTTCACCGGCGGACAGTTGCAGGCTGCGGGCCACCGCGGGAGCGGGCGGCTGGAAGTCCACCTGGAAAGCACGGGGGCGGGTGTGCCCCGGCACGGGCCCAGCAGGCGATGAGGCGCTGGCCAATTCCCCGGCCAGCCCTTCCAGCCGCGGTGGCAGGTAGCTGGCCGAGGATGCGGCGGGCTCGCCGCCCACTGTCCACAGACAGCGGATGGTGAGCACTTCAAGGCCGGGCGGCACGCCAAGCGCCCGCGCGACGTCTTCCGCGGGCCGCCGCCGGGAAACGCTGCGGCTCTTGCAGACCATCTGACCCCCCATCGGGTCGACCTGCGTAGCGAAACCGGGCAGCCCCTCCAGGACGAGCCGGTATTCAGCGGGGCTGGCCCGGAATACCTGGCCGTCAGGCAGCCGGGTAAGCAGGTGCCGCGCCGCTAGCAGGTCGATCGCCACGTCGATCTCGGCCGTGGTCACGTTGTAGCGGCGGGCCAGCGCGGTGTGCCGGGGCAGCCGCCAGCCTGGCTCGTGGTGCAGCAACGCAGCTGCCATCCGCTCCGCAAGAACGCTCGCGGCGGCGGCACGGCCTGACGCTGGCGCCTGGACGTGCCTCTCCCCGCGGATGTCGGTCATTCCGCATTTCGTCGGGAGTATGCGGTGACCACCAGTCCCGCAGCGATGATCAGGGGCGCGAACATCAGCGGCAGGGTGCCGGGAATCGCACCGCGCGCGAACCCGCAGGGAATGGTCGGATCAGCCTTTAGAGACACTGGTGAGGGCCGCCCTCGTCGCTGGGATGGTCACCGGCCAGGCTGCCACCCCCTGGCCACCTCCCCTTGATAGGGACCGAAGATGACACTCAGGTGAACGATCAGGCACGACGAACCTGACAAGCAGATGAACAGCCGGGGACATCGGGGGAACGTGTCCCAGGATGACGGCAGAACTGAAGGGCGGGTGACCAGAGTCACCCGCCCTTCAGCTACCAATGACCAGCCTGCGCCTCAGACGCTGACCTCCAACTCGGCCACCTGGCCGGTGGCCGCCGTCACTGGCCGGTCGGTGTTCACCCCGCCCGGAGCGAGGACCCGGACCGTCCAGCTGCCCGGGGCCGCGAAGAAACGGAACCCGCCGTCGGCACCCAGCGGCACCTCCGCGACGAACTCGCCACCGTCGTTGAGCAGCCGCGCGTAGCCCACGGGCACGGCCTCGCCGTCGCGGGTCACGTGCCCCTCGACCACGGCCTGGTTGCCCACGTCCGCCGGCCGGGCCGCGCCGCCTGCGGGTGCCCCGCACCCGTCCGCGCTCACTGGCCATCACCCAGCTCGATCGGCACGCCCACCAGGGAGCCGTACTCGGTCCAGGAGCCGTCGTAGTTCTTCACGTTCGCCTGGTCGAGCAGCTCGTGCAAGACAAACCAGGTGTGCGCGGAACGCTCGCCGATCCGGCAGTAGGCGATGGTGTCCTTGGCGAAGTCCAGCCCGGCCTCGTCCCCATAGAGGGTGCGCAGCTCGTCGTCGGACTTGAACGTGCCGTTGTCGTTGGCCGCCTTGGACCAGGGCACGTTCTTCGCGGTGGGGATGTGGCCACCGCGCTGGGCCTGCTCCTGCGGCAGGTGCGCCGGGGCGAGCAGACGGCCGGAGAACTCATCCGGCGAGCGGACGTCAACCAGATTGCGCTTGCCGATCGCCGCCACCACCTCGTCGCGCATGGCCCGGATCGCGGCGTCCTGCTCCTGGGCCGTGTAGGACGTCTTGGGCCGGTCCGGGATGTCCTTGACCAGCTCGCGGGAGTCCAGCTCCCACTTCTTGCGACCGCCGTCGAGGAGCTTCACGTTCTGGTGCCCGTACAGCTTGAAGTACCAGTAGGCGTACGCGGCGAACCAGTTGTTGTTGCCGCCGTACAGGATCACGGTGTCGTCGTTGGAGATCCCGCGCTCCGACAGCAACGCCTCAAAACCGGCCTTGTCCACGAAGTCACGGCGCACCGGGTCCTGGAGGTCCTGCTTCCAGTCGATCTTGATGGCGTTCGGGATATGCCCGGTGTCGTACGCACTGGTGTCCTCGTCTACCTCGACGATGGCTACCCACGGGTCATTCTTGCGGGCCTCCACCCAGTCTGCGTCCACCAGGACGTCTGGACGGCTCATACAGCAACCTCCTTGTCGGACTCCGGGCCGGCCATCCCCTGCCGGCCGGGCCGGAGTCGCTTGATAAGCAGATACATCTCGCAGCCCAGGCAGAACCCGAAGGCTGCGTTGAGGAATGCCGCGGCGAGCGCCGCCGCCGCGGCCGCCATGCCCAGCGGGGCTATCCCCACCGCGTACCCGATCACCCCGATGACGCTGATGACCAGGCCCACGGCCTGGGAGAACCGCGGTGGCGCCTCGGCCTCCAGCTCAGCCGGCGGCCCCAGGCGCGGCCGGACCGCGAACCGGTAGATGAGGCCGTATGGCGCGTACCGCAGCCCGAACACAGCCCCGATGCCGAAGACCACGGCCTGGAATCCGAGCAGCCATCCGCTGCCGGTGATCAGGACAATCACCAGGACGATGGCGGACAGCATGGCGTTGAAACGCTGACCCCTGGGATCGACGCTCATGAGTGTTATCTCCCCTTTGCGGGATCGGCAGGATAAGGCCAGAACGCGGGGAACTGCCTGCGGGCCACGCCGTTCTGGCGGCACGGCCGTGCGCCGTGCGGGACCCGCCGGGCTAGGAACGGCCTTGCGGGCAGGGCGCACCCGGACACAGTGCGGCGGTGACGTGGCAATAGTCCACGACGCGCCGCCTGGTCAGCGGCGGCCGCGACCGGCCGCCATCCACCAAGACATCCGGGATGGCCAGGGAAAGCACGTCCCCGATCGTATGCGCCAGCGGCCCCGGTGTCACTCCCCACCTTTTCGGTAGGATATTCTCTTTTCCCCAATTTCGTCCAGCGCGTCCAGCACCTCGGCCTTGTTCATCAGGCCGCTCCCCCGGCGGGCGATCTCTCCCTGCGGGCCCAGCACGAACACCGTGGGGGTGCGACGCACGTCCAGCAGGCGGACCAGGTCCATCCGTTCACCCGCGTCCACCTCAACATGGCGGACCCCCTCAGCGCCACTGGCCACCTCGGCCAGGATCCGGTGGGTGGCGCGGCACGGGGCACAGAATTCCGAGGAGAACTGCAGCAAGGTGGCCTGAGGGCCGAGGGGCTGGCCCAGCTCGGCGGGGCCGAGCCGCAGGCCGCCCGCCGCGGCCGGCCGCGGGCCGGCCAGCTTGCCGTCCCGGCGGCGCCAGGCCACCCCGAACGCCGTCGCCCCGGCCAGGACCACCAGGCACGCGATAAGTCCACCTATCACGGCCTGTACAGCGTGACCGCGGCCCATCGCATTCCCGGTTACCCGGCGCGGCGCCTAGTGCGCCATGACTTTGACCAGGACCTTGCCCTGCGAGGTGATCTCGAAGCTGCGCACGCTGTCCAGCGAGACCGCGGACGAGCCGGGGTACCACACGGATCCCTCGTCGTACGTGGTCCGCCAGCCGCCGACGACGGTGGTGTGCCCGCTGGAGTCGGTGACAACAAGCTGGCAGCGGGCCCCCGCCGGCACGTTCTTCACCCGCGTGTCCAGTACTGTCCCCCAGTCCTTGGCTGCGTACCGGACGGTCGCGGCCACGTGGGTGGCCGGGTTGGTCGCGGAGACCGACGTGAAGTGCGCAGCCGTGGGACTGCCGGCGCTCCCCGCGCCGTGGTGAAGAGCGCCCCAGCCCACCGCGCCAGCTGCGCCGGCCACGAGGACCACGGCCGCTGCGGCGGCCAGGCCGCGCCAGCGGCGGGCCTGGCGGGCCTGCGTCGTACGGCCCAGCAGCGAGCGGAGCATCTGATCGGAGGGCATCTCGGTGCCGGGGAGGTCCTCCAGGTCATCCTCGGCCAGCTGCTGGGCCTCCCCGACCGGGATCCGGCGGAGCAGGGCTGGCAGGCCGGCCAGGCCGGCCAGTTCCTCGCGGCACTCCGGGCAGGTGCTCAGGTGGACGTCCACCACCGACCGCTCGGCGGGGTCAATGGCCCCGAGCACGTAGACACCGAGCGCGTGCCGGATGTCGCGGCAGTCCGCTGAGCCCGTCATGGCGCGAGCCCCCGTTCCTCAAGCGCCAGTTTGAGCGCCTTTAGCGCATAAAACGTCCGAGATTTCACTGTCCCGCCCGGGATGCCGAGTTCCGCGGCGGCCTCGGCGACTGAGCGGCCGAGGTAGTAGGTCTGCACGAGCACCTGCCGGTGTTCTGGCCGCAGGTCACGCAGGGCGTCGGCCACCGCCCACGATTCGAGCACGCGATCCGCCTCGTCGGCCACGGGT
>Ga0208586_1000385_pt1 | contig 16879 bp, 14 predicted proteins | sample NGESurshal072012_6_FD_184471 | JGI IMG/M metagenome (GOLD analysis project Ga0208586, IMG submission 184471) | Arctic peat soil microbial communities from Barrow, Alaska - NGEE Surface sample 53-3 shallow-072012 (SPAdes) | ecosystem: Environmental > Terrestrial > Soil > Wetlands > Peat ... | reverse complement strand
CGCAAGGGCGAGTACAGCACGTTGTTGGGGGAGTTGGCGGCGCAGGGCTTCTCGCGTGCGCGCGTCGACGGCGAAGTCATCGAACTGGTCGACCGTGACACGTTGACGCTGGCGCGCTACGAAAAACACACCATTGACGTGGTCCTCGACCGTCTCAGCGTGAAGGCGTCCAACCGTCAGCGACTCACCGAGTCGGTCGAGTCGGCGTTGAAACTCACGAGGGGCCTCGTATCGTTCCTCTTCATTGACGACGATGAGCTCGTGCAGTTCTCCGAGAAGATGGCCTGTAACGACTGCGGCATCAGCTTCACGGAGCTCGCGCCGCGCGACTTCTCCTTCAACTCGCCCTACGGCGCCTGCCCGGTCTGCACGGGACTGGGAACCCGTTACGAAGTAGACCCCGAGCTCGTCGTGCCGGACGACTCGCTCTCGTTGGCCGACGGAGCTTTAGCTCCGTGGTCCGGGGTGCGCTTCAAATACTTCGCGAGGTTGATTGAGGGCATTGCCGCCCTCGGTGAGTTCGACCTTGACACGCCGTGGAAGAAGTTGAAGCCCAAGGACCGCAAACTCGTCCTCTACGGCGTCGAGAAGAAATCGGTGCCGGTCAAGTATCGCAACCGCTACGGCAAGGTCCGCACCTACGACACGACGTACGCCGGCATCGTTGACTGGCTGGAGCGCAAGCGCAACGAGGCCGACGGCGACTGGTCGCGCGAACAGGCCGAGCAGTACATGCGCGAGGTCGAGTGCCACACCTGCAAGGGACAACGACTGAAGCCCGAAGTGCTAGCGGTGCTGATACATCGACACAACATCGCCGACGTCAACGCCATGACGATCGACGAAGCAATCGACTTCTTCGTCAAGTTGAAGTTGACCAAACGCGAACAGACGATTGCCCTTCGGGTGGTGAAGGAGATCAACGAACGACTCACTTTCTTGATGGACGTTGGTCTCGACTACCTGACGCTCAGTCGCGCCTCGGCGACCCTGTCGGGCGGCGAAGCGCAGCGAATTCGACTGGCGAGTCAGATCGGTAGCTACCTGGTGGGCGTCCTCTACGTCCTGGACGAACCGTCGATCGGGTTGCACCAGCGCGACAATCGCCGACTCATCGCCACCCTCGAGCGCCTTCGCGACCTCGGGAACTCCGTCATCGTCGTCGAGCACGACGAGGAGACGATCCGTCTGGCCGACTACATCGTCGACATCGGACCGGGCGCCGGCGAGTTCGGTGGCCGCGTCGTGCACGCCGGCACGTATAAGGAGCTCCTCGAGAACACCGAGTCGCTCACCGGCCAGTACCTCTCGGGCGAGCGTTCCATCGCGATACCCTCCACCCGCCGAACCGGTGACGGCAAGAGGCTGACGATCAAGGGCGCGCGAGCGAACAACCTGCAGAACGTCACCGTCGACATCCCACTCGGTGACTTCGTCGCGATCACCGGCGTCTCGGGATCGGGTAAGTCCACGTTGATCAACGGCATCCTGCTTTCCTCGCTGGAACACCAGATCAATCGGGCCAAGACCACGCCGTTCGAACACGACACGATTCTCGGCGTGAAGCACCTCGACAAGGTCGTCGCGGTCGACCAGCAACCAATTGGCCGTACGCCGCGATCGAATCCGGCGACGTACACCGGGGTCTTCGACAAGATCCGCAAACTCTTCGCCGAGACCCAGGAGGCCAAGGTCCGCGGTTACCAGCAGGGACGATTCTCGTTCAACGTGAAGGGCGGACGCTGCGAAACGTGCGCCGGCGACGGCACGATCAAGATCGAGATGCACTTCCTGCCCGACGTCTACGTGAACTGTGAGGTCTGTAACGGTGCCCGTTACAACCGCGAGACGTTAGAGATCAGTTACCGCGGTAAGTCCATCAGTGACGTGCTCAACATGCCCGTCGCCGAGGCGTTGACGTTCTTCGAACGCCAGCCCTCGATCCTTCGCCACATCCAGAGTCTCGACGACGTCGGGCTCGGCTACGTCCGGTTGGGTCAACCGGCTCCGACCCTGTCGGGCGGCGAGGCCCAGCGCGTGAAACTGGCGACGGAGTTGGCCCGACGACCGACCGGTCACACCCTCTACGTACTCGACGAACCAACGACCGGACTTCATTTCGAAGACGTCAATCGACTGTTGCAGGTCCTGCACCGATTGGTCGATCAGGGCAACACGGTGCTCGTCATCGAGCACAACCTGGACGTCGTGAAGACGGCCGACTGGGTCATCGACCTCGGCCCCGATGGTGGTCGACGCGGTGGCCTCATCGTTGGCGAAGGCACCCCCGAGGACATTGCGATGTTGCCCACCGCGACCGGACTGGTCCTGAAAGAGTCGTTGGCAGCCCACGGGCGGCTCTAGTGTTCGACAAGCCCTCGGGCATCCCTCGCCAGAGCGGCTGTTACCTCTTTCGAAACCAACAGGGCACGGTCATCTACGTCGGCAAGGCCCTCTCGTTGGCGTCGCGCTTGGGAAACTACTTCCAGCGCTCCGGGGCGTTGGACCATAAGACGCAGGCTCTCATGGCCGAGGCGACGTCGGTCGAGTGGATCATCACGCCGACGGAACTCGACGCCCTCGTGCTCGAGAATGAGCTGATCAAGGAGAACCAGCCGCGCTACAACATGCGACTGAAGGACGACAAGAGCTTTCCCTACGTGGCCATTGATACCCGCGTTGACTTCCCCGCGCCATACACGACGCGCGCCAAACACCAGAAGGGGGTTCGCTACTTCGGACCGTTCGTCGACGTGCGCGCCCTTCGCACGACGATGGACGAACTGATCCAGGCCTTCCCGCTTCGATCGTGCACCAAGCACAAGTACAACTACCACCAGCGAATCGGGCGGCCCTGTCTGCTCTTCGACATCGGCAAGTGCTCCGGTCCGTGCGTGGGCGCCATCGACAAGGACGGCTACGGGCAGCTCGTGCAGTCGTGGTCGCGGTTCTTCGACGGTGACGTGCGTCAACTGCGCGGTCTCTTGCAAGGACAGATGGAAGAGGCCTCCGAAAAGAAGCACTACGAAGCGGCGGCCAAGGCGCGCGACGGATTGGACGCGTTGGAACGCGCGGCGAGCGTGCAGAACGTGGTGTTGGACGACCACTCGAATCTCGACGTACTCTGCGTGGCGACGGACGGGGGACGGGCCGCGGTGGTGCGCTTTCGCGTGCGCTTCGGTCGGATCATCGGACGTTCGGTGAACCTGATCGACCGTTCGATGGACGAGAACGACGCCGAGATCCTCGAAAGCGTGCTGCCCGACATGTTCGACGATGCCCAGTCGGTGCCGCCGGTCGTGCTCGTCGGGAGCGAGGAGTCGTTGACGCCCCTCATGGCGCAGTTCTTCAGTGGACTTCGTGGCCGTCCGGTCGAGGTCGTCGTGCCCCAGCGCGGCAAGCGCCGTCGGGTCGTGGAGATGGCGATCGCCGACGCCCAGTCGGTCATCGATCGCGACTCGCTTCGACGCCAGAGCGACCACAACGTGCGCTCTCGAGCGTTGCAGGAACTGGGCGCCGCCCTGCACATGGCACTCCCTCCGTTTCGCATCGAGTGTTTCGACATGAGCCACCTGCAGGGGACGAACTACGTCGGCTCGATGGTGGTCTTCGAAGACGGGCTGCCACTGAAGGGTGAGTACCGGCACTTCAACGTGAAGGAGGTGCTCGGCAACGACGACGTCGGCGCCATGGAGGAGGTGGTGCGACGTCGACTCGGCTACTGGAACGATGAACAGAGCACGACCAAATTCCGCCGTCCTGACCTCATCATCATCGACGGCGGCCTGCCCCAACTCCACGCCGCCCAAAAGGCCGCGAGGACGCTCGGTCTCGACGACCAGGTTGAGTTCACGGCACTGGCCAAACGCGAGGAGCTCCTCTACCGACCGGGGTCGAGTACGCCGATCGCACTCGATCGCGGCTCGGAGAGTCTCTACCTGGTGCAGCGACTACGCGACGAGGCCCACCGCTTCGCCATCACCTTCCACCGGTCGAAGCGCGGTAAGTCAATGGTCGCGTCGACGTTGCAGGGTATCGAGGGACTGGGTCCGGCCCGACGGGAGCGACTCATGACCCAGTTCGGTTCGCTCGATACGATTCGCGCCGCGACCCTCGACGAGCTCGACGCGATCGCGTGGCTACCGAGTGACGTCGCGACGAGGCTCTACGATCATCTACAGGCGCCGGCCCAACCACGACCGACGAAGGGAGGCGACGATGAGTGAAGTCCTCTTGGTCACGGGTATGTCGGGCGCCGGTCGCTCCACCGTGTCGGCCGCCTTGGAGGACCTCGGCTGGTTCGTCATCGACAACATGCCCATCGAACTGATCGCGCGCGTCGGTGACCTCGTCACCGCCGGCTCTCGCGAGTACGCCGGCGTCGCCTTCATCGTGGGTCGCTCCGGCGGCGTGCGCCCCGACGCCTGGTTGGCCGTCGAACGTGAACTGCGCGAACTCCACGAGAACGCCAGGATCCTCTTCCTGGATGCTCCCGACGACGTCCTCATCCGTCGCTTCGAGGGCAATCGCCGTCGACACCCCTTTGACGCGCCGACCTTGGCCGAGTCCATCGCCGGCGAACGCGCACTGCTTCGACCGATCCTCCTCGGCTCCGACCTCGTCATCGACACCGGTTCGATCAACGCCAATCAGTTGCGCTCACGGATCGTCGAGACCTTCACCGACGTGAGCGGTAGTTCACTCCGCGTCTCGCTCGTGTCCTTCGGCTATTCGAACGGCATGCCCCGTGACGTCGATCTGGTCTTCGACTGTCGCTTCCTGCCGAATCCCTACTGGATCGAGGAGCTCCGTCCCCAGTCCGGTCTCGACGATCCCGTCGCCCACTACGTGCTCTCCCAAGAAGCGGCGCAGCACTTCCTCAACGACGTGGTGGCGATGCTCGAGTGGCAGATACCCGAGTTCGCCAAGGAGGGCAAGTCCTATCTTTCGATTGCGATTGGTTGCACCGGTGGACGTCACCGCTCCGTCGCGATCGCCGAAGAGTTACGTCGTCGACTGAGCATCGACCACGCCGTCTTTCACCGCGATATCGCTCGATGAAGGTCGTCGCAGTGGGTGGGGGCCACGGCACGGCCGTGTCCTTGCGCGCGCTCCGTCGTCTCGCCAGTGACGTCACCGGCGTCGTCTCGGTCGCCGACGACGGGGGATCGACCGGCCGACTTCGCGCCATGCTCAACGTCGCGGCCGTCGGGGACCTTCGCAAGTGCCTCGGCGCGCTGGCCGATCCCGAGAATCCATTGACGGCCTCGTTCGAACACCGCTTCAACGTCGGCGAACTCGACGGCCACACCGTGGGAAATCTCTTGCTCGTGGGCCTCCTTGACGCGACCGGTGACCTCGAGGAGTCGGTACGCGCCGTCGCCCAGGTCATGGGCGTGACCGGCACGATCGTGCCGGCCTCGAGCGAGGGTGTCGTGCTCGTCGCTGCAACCAAAGAGGGCGACACCGTCGGTCAGACCGAGGTCATGAAGTCCTCCAGTATCCGGCGAATCCGAGTCGAACCGTCGAACGCCGCCGCGCCGATCGTCGCCGTCGAGGCCATCGAACGGGCCGACGCGGTCCTCATTGGGCCGGGATCGCTCTTCACGAGCGTGTTGGCCGCCTGCGTGGTGCCGGGCATCACGCAGGCACTGGCCGGTACCACGGCGAAGAAGATCTACGTGGCCAATCTCCGCGAACAGGTGCCTGAAACCGAGGGCTACACACTGGAGGATCACGTGTCGGCACTCCTGCGCCACGGCGTGACGCCCGACCTGGTGCTCGTCGATCAACGCTCCACGTACGCGGCGCAGTCCTGTTCACTGCGCGTGCACCTTGCCGACCTCTCGAGTGAAAATGGTCGTGTCCACGATGTGCAAAAATTGGCTGAAGCGGTCTTCGCCCAGGTGCGATAAAGAGCGACCGACGATCAGAGGAGCAGTAGTGGCACTACGTGTGGCAATCAATGGATTCGGACGAATCGGACGCGGCTACCTGCGGGCCTCACTGAACAATCCCAACATCGACGTCGTTGCGGCGAACGACCTCACCTCGATCGAAGTGAACGCCCACTTGCTGCAGTACGACTCCACGCAGGGTCGCCTCGATCGTCATGTCACCGTGACCGACGAGGGCATCGTGGTGGGTGACGAGACCGTCAAGATCTTTGCGGAGCGCAACCCCGCCGCGTTGCCGTGGAAGGAACTGGGCATTGACGTCGTCATTGAGTCCACGGGTCGGTTCACGACCCGCGAGGCCGCGGCGCAACACCTGACGGCCGGCGCCCGAAAGGTCATCATCTCGGCCCCGGCGACCGACGTCGACGGTACGTTCGTGATGGGCGTGAACGACCACACGTACGACGCCGCCACCCAGCACGTCGTGAGTAACGCCTCGTGCACGACGAACTGCTTCGTGCCCATGGTGAAAGTGCTCGACGACGCCTTCGGCGTGACGACCGGTCTCATGACGACGATCCACGCCTACACCAACGATCAGAATCTGCTCGACCTCGAGCACAAGGACCTGCGCCGCGCCCGCGCCGCCGCCATCAATATTGTTCCGGCTTCAACTGGCGCCGCGCGCGCGACGAGTCTCGTCCTCGAATCAATGAAGGGCCGTCTCGACGGCACGTCGCTTCGCGTACCCATCCCCGTGGGCAGCATCACCGACTTCACGGCGATCGTGCGTTCCACGACGGTCGACGAGATCAACGCGGCCTTCAAGGCGGCGGCGTCCGAGGGGCCGTTGAAGGACATCCTCGTGTACACCGACGAGCACATTGTCTCGTCCGACATTGTCGGCACACCGGCGTCGTGCACCTTCGACTCGTTGATGACGATTGCTCAGCGGATCGATGACCGTCAGAGCCTCGTGAAGATCTTCGGGTGGTACGACAACGAGTGGGGCTACTCCAACCGCCTGGTGGACCTGACCGCGCACATCGGTAAGTAGTCGTGAGCGAACCGCTCCCGTCGTTAGATCGCTGGGGAAGCCTCGCGGGCAAGCGAGTCCTGGTCCGCGTGGACTTCAACACGCCCGTGGCCGACGTGGACGGGCGCCTCGAGGTGTCCGATGACTTTCGCATTCGGGCCGCCCTGCCGCTCTTCGAGGAGCTGCAGTCGCGCGGTGCCACGGTCGTTGCCTGCACCCACTTCGGACGCCCGAAGGGGCAGTTCGTCGAGGAGTACAGCGTCGCGCCGGTACGACGTCGCCTCCACGAACTCGGTTCGGACGTCGAACTGTTGGAGAACCTTCGCTTCAATCCCGGTGAGGAAGCGAACGACCGAGCATTTGGTGAATCATTGATTGCCGGCTTCGACTATTACATCAACGAGGCCTTCGGCGCCTCGCACCGCGCGCACGCCTCGATCATGGTCCCACCAACGGTGGTGCCGAGCGCGGCGGGCACGAACCTGCAACGTGAAGTGTCGACCATTCTCTCGCTGCTCGAGTCGCCGGCTCGACCGTTCGTCGCGATCATTGGCGGCGCCAAGGTCAAGGACAAACTCGCCATCACGACAGTGCTCGCCGAGAAGGCCGACACGGTCATCGTGGGCGGCGGCATGGCCTACACCTTCGAGGTCACGAAAGGTCGCACGATTGGCTCCTCGCTCTTCGACGGTTCCTATCTCGACGCCTGTTCGACGTTGATGGCGACCGGGCGAGTGGCGATACCCGACGACGCACTCGGGTTGGCGTCGGGCGCGCCCTTCGGTGACGGCGGTGAGGCGGCCCTGGCCTTTGGCGAGGACATCCCCGACGGCTTCGTCGGCCTCGACATCGGACCGACGTCGATCGCGCGTTTTGAATCTCTTCTTGGAGGGGCCGCGACGATTCTCTGGAACGGTCCCATGGGCGTCTTCGAGGACCCGCGCTTTCGCGGTGGCACCGAGGCGATTGCGCGGGCCGTCGCCACGTCGGACGCCGTGTCGGTCGTGGGCGGCGGCGATTCGGTCGCGGCGTTACAACTCTTCGGCCTGGAGAAGGACGTCAGTTTCGTCTCGACCGGTGGGGGAGCGTCCCTCGAACTGGTGGAACTGGGCGACCTGCCGGGACTTCGGGCCCTACGAGAAAGTCCGTGGAACTGAATGAGTACGGTGAAGCCCCTCGTCATTGGCAACTGGAAGATGAACCTCGACTTCGTCGAGTCCGTGCACCTCGGTCAACAACTCGGCGTGCTGCTGAAGAACCACCCGGCCGAGCACACCGAAATCGTCGTAGCTCCTCCCTTCGTCGACATCCGCAGTGTCGCCTCTATCGTTTCCTCCGAGCGCATCCCGATCACGGTCGCGGCCCAACACGTCAACCCGCACGACAACGGTGCCCATACCGGCGAGGTCAGTACTTCAATGCTGAAACGCCTCGGCGTCGAGTGGGTGCTCGTCGGGCACTCCGAACGTCGCGCGATGTACGCAATGGACGATGCCTCCGTGGCACTGACGCTGCGCGCAGTCGTGCGAAGCGGTCTAAAGGCCGTCCTCTGCGTCGGCGAAGCCCTTGACGCGCGCGAAGACGGTGTCCACGACGAGTGGGTCGCGCGACAACTACGCAGCGCCCTGGAAGGACTCGACGTACGTTTCCGCGAACTGGTCACCGTTGCCTACGAGCCGATCTGGGCAATCGGGACCGGACTGACGGCGACGAGCGAGCAGATCCACCGGATGACGCTCCACGTACGAAGCGTCGCGAAGGGGCTCGGTCTCGCCGACGTTCGGGTTCTCTACGGCGGTTCGGTGAACGCGGAGAACGCGGCGTCGATTATCGCCGAGGGTGGTGTGGACGGCTTCCTCGTCGGGGGCGCGAGCCTCAAGGCCGAGTCGTTCCTTGCCATAATTCAGTCCTGTGACGACTGCTACGCTTTAAAGCGCTAATCGGAGGCTGCGTTGTTCACCTGGACATTTATCATTATTGAGGCCCTAGCGGCCGTCGGACTGGTGTTTCTGGTGCTCTTGCACTCGGGACGCGGCGGCGGCATCTCGGACCTCTTGGGTGGCAGCATGGGTGCCGCGGCGTCAGGTTCGACCGTCGTGGAGCGCAACTTGGACCGCATCACCATCGCCGTCGCGTTGATTTTCACGTTCGCCACGCTGACGCTCGACCTACGTTTGCAGTAACGGACATGGTCCGACGAGGATCGATTCGCGGCCTCCTTGGTGCGTTCGTCCTGCTCACGGCGTTGCTACCGCTCAGCGGAGCTTCGGCGGCCAAGCCAATCTCGAACGCTTCGAGGACGCTCAATCTCTCGCTGCCCGGTCCCTTCAACGGCTGTACGTTCTTGGACACGAACGCCACGGCGACGACGGACGCCGTGGCCGACCTCTTGTTACCCTCGGCCTTTCAAACGACGGGCGCCGGGAGCCTGATTGGTGAGGGCGGCGCCATTGCGTCGGCCGAACTGACCTCGCTCACCCCCGAGACGATCCGCTACACGATTGCGCCCCACGAGCACTGGAGCAACGGCAACACCTTCAACGGCAATGACCTCGTCGGTTGGTGGCTCCGAGCGAAGGCCCTGCGCAGTATCCAGAGCGACGGGTACCGGGCCATCAAATCGCTCACGGTGTCGAACAGCGGTCTCACTGTGACGGCGATCTTCGCCACGCCCTACGCCGATTGGAATCTCCTCTTTCGCGACGTCGAAGAACTCGGTACGCAGGGCGGTTGTTCAATGGCCGAGCTGATGGCTCGCCCCACCCTCGGTCCGTACACGTTGTTCAGCGCGACGCCGTCTCGTATGGTGTTGCTGGAAAAGAAGAACTGGCCCATCGATGCGAATCGCTTCGGGCGAATCGTCATTGCCGATAATGGCGTGATCCCGACGTCAGCGGGCTCACACTTCGTCAGCTTTTCCAATATTGTGAATCGCTCGATCGTCCAGACCGTGAGCTCGCACCCGACCGTGTTGAGCCACATCGGTGCCTCGAGCAATGTCGAAGAGATCTCCTTCGCCGCTGCACGCCCGTTCACGAGAAGGATCGCCGTTCGACGTGCTCTCAGTTGGGCGATCAACCGACAGAGTTTGATCAATCTGCTCTGGGGTGCCGTCACGTTTTCGCCATCGGTCGCGGCCTCCGCCATCTACTCGCAGGGTCAGTCGAACTATCCCGGTCAGAACGGGACCACGCCAACCGGTCAGGGCGCAACGACCACGACGGTGCCGAGCACCGCGACAAACGGTTTGGCGGACTGTCTCAGCTGCGCCAGCACGGAACTGTCGATGAACGGTTTTCTTCGAACGGCTCACGGTTGGAACACGATTCGAGGTGCGCCGCTCGTCTTGACACTGGCCGTTGGACCGAGCAACCTCGACCAGACCGTCGCCGCCAGTCTCGTCCAGCAGTGGAACTCCATTGGCGTGAAAGTGGCGCGCGTCAACGTGCGTACTGAGATCGCGGCGGCCGTCGCGACGGCCACGAATAGTGACGACATGGCACTCTTTTCGCGCCCCACGATCACCGCCGCGTCGTACGCCGCCCGTTCTTGGAGTGGTCAGGGATTCGCCGACACCTTTCCCAGTAGTTGGCGGTCCGTCGCCGCGACAAAACTTTTTACACAGGGCACGTCGAACTTCAACCCGGTGACGGCGTCGTCGACGTGGCTCAAGTTGGACCAGATGGTGCAGGACGGATTCTGGGTACGGCCCTTATTCACGTCTCCATCCTTGGTCGAGTGGTCGAACAGTCTCGTGGGATTGCTTGGAAGTTTCTCAGTGGCGGGTTTGGTCGATCAAGAGCCGGGATGGACCACCGTTTCGTTACCGACAAAAGGCTGATTCGACGAAGTGGTGTCAACCCAGAGGCTAAAGTAGAACTCCGCGTCGGAGTGGCGGAATAGGCAGACGCGCCAGCTTGAGGGGCTGGTGCCCTTAGGGGCGTGCGGGTTCAAGTCCCGCCTCCGACACCAAGTTGTACAAAACGCTCACCAATGTTGTACAATGGAGACATGTTGAAAATCTCTGTCAGCAAAGCCCGTGAAAAGTTGTCCGAGGTCGTCGAGATGTCCCAGAGGGAACCAATCGAACTCGAACACTACGGGCGACGAGCAGCGGTCATGGTGAGTCCCGAGCAATACGACGAAATGCTCGAGGCTCTTGAAGAGTCTCAAGACGTAGCTGCGTTCGATAGTTCATTGGCCGAAGTGGGCGACAATATTCCTTGGGAGCAAGTGAAGAGCGACCTCGGCTGGTCGTGAACGAATATCGAATTGAATTTCGGCCCGCGGCGCTTCGAGAACTGCGCAAGATCGATCGGTCAACGCAACCTCGTATCCAAGGTGCGATTTCACTTCTCGCGATAGATCCGCGCCCTCCCGCCTCGAGGCCGCTTCGAGGGCGTGATGGATATCGACTCCGAGTCGGTGATTATCGCATCATGTACACCATCGACGATGGAATTTTGTTGATTGTCGTGGTGACGATCGGTCATCGCCGAGACGTCTACAAATAGACGCTCTTTTAGCAGATCGGTGCGCGACTTCTCAAACGACTGTGCGCCAATAAAGGGTTGCACTTCAGTTGCGTCGGGCCTCCGACACCAGACACCAGTAATTTCGAACGAATTCGGTACCATGGCTTGCGGAGGCATCATGAAATTTCTGCTCACTTCGTCTGGTATTAGTAATCCAAGTATTAGCGCGGCGTTGGTGGAACTACTCGGCAAACCGATTGCCCAGTCCAACGCCCTCTGCATTCCCACTGGGATTTATCCGTTTCCAAATGGAGCAGAAGGGGCTTATCGACTCATCAGCGGGGTGGCCAAGAGTCCACTGTGCGAATTGGGTTGGAAGTCGTTGGGAGTGCTGGAGCTCACTGCTTTGCCCAGCATCAAAGAATCGGACTGGATTCCGGTGGTCCAGGAGATTGATGCGTTGCTGGTGGGTGGAGGTGAGCCCCTGTATTTGAGTTACTGGATGCAGCAATCCGGATTGGCGGACGTACTTTCGTCGTTAGGGAATGACACGGTATATGTCGGAGTGAGCGGCGGGAGCATGGTGGTGGCACCTAACTTCGGAGTGCCCTATGACGGTCTGACCCCGCCCGTCGGCCGTGAAGAAGGATTGGGGATGGTTGACTTTGCCATGATCGGACACCTCGACAATCCGGACATGCCGGACTTTTCCTTTGCGGGTTTAGAGGAATGGGCCGCTGGGATTCCGGGACCGGCGTACGCGATTGACGATGAGACCGCAATAAAGGTTGTCGACGGCACCGTCGAAGTCGTTTCCGAGGGTCATTGGAATTTGTTTACCCACTGATACCTAGTGTTTGAACGCAACTTAATCTGAGCCGCCAATGAAAAGTTACGTTGCGTCGGCCCTCCGACACCAGTCAAACGGTTCAATTTACGCGATCGATGATCGTATGTAGCGGGGCCGCGACAGTCCGAATCCGGCAACTCTTGTGATAAACCGGTGGTTCGGCGCCGAATTTGGATAGCGCCGAAAGGGGGATGGGGCGATGCCAAAGATGATTATTACTCATAATGTTGCCGATGTAGATAAATGGCTCGGCTTCAAGGAAGAGCGAGCCGATTCCATTACTTCCATGATGGGGGGAACCAACGTCGTAGATTACGCGGCACAAGATGGGAGTAATACGGTGGCGATTGGAGCCAACATTGGTGACGTTGATGCGGTGTTGGCCGGGCTCGAGTCGCCTGCGCCGGAACTGCAGGCGATAATGGAACGCCATGGAGTTCTCCCTCCAATGACGATCTATATAGAGAAGTAGCTCCACTAAATAGGCACTGCGTTGGATTCATGCGACAACCCCGTCAAGCCGCCGGGTTGGGTGGCAGATCTGTTGAGTCGGGCCTCCGACACCAATGCGAGACAACGACAATCACGCCTCGACATTCGACTCTTAGTGGTCCAAAATGGGCAGCGTGACCGAAAGACCCGCCAGATGGACTAAGTCAACTATTTACCCCGACATGTGGGTTGACCCGGACGACGATCCTCGCAACCGCGAATCAGTCAGTCCCGACGGCGAACTTGCCACTTTGCAGGACTACCTCTCCGATTACCGGAAGACTCTGCTCTTGAAATGCGAGGGGCTTGATGCGGAGCAGCTTGCACGTCGTTCAGTCCCTCCCTCAACATTGTCGTTGCTTGGACTACTTCGTCATCTCGCCGAGGCGGAGCGAGATTGGCGCAATTGGATCAGTAAAGGTGAATTGCTTCCGAAGTTGTATGGCGAACGTGATGCGGACTTCGAAAACATCATCGGCAACCAAATCGAGGTTGACAATGCTTATTCGACTCTCTCGGTCGAACAGGTCACAACAGATGCCGCCATCGCCGAGCATCAAGACTTAAGCGAGCGTCTCGGGAACATTGGCATTGCCGTTCGAGAGCTTATGGTACATAGGATTGAAGAATATGCGCGTCATTGTGGGCACGCCGACTTGCTTCGAGAGTGCATAGACGGAAGAGTCGGCCAATGACTAACTCCGACGTCACCTTCTAGTTTGTGAGGCACCAGCGTTCATTGGGGGCGGAACGGACGCCATTCAGGACACCGATGGATCAAGCCGCCAATGAAGGGTTGCAGAACTGTTGCGTCGGGCCTCCGACAGTTGTTGCAAAGGTGAAGGGCAGTCTCGTCGGGTCGTTCCAGTGTTACTCCAGTTAGGAGATGGAACCCCGTTCGACAAACATCCAGCGATGTCCTTCCAAGTCCTCGGTGCGATACCTTCTCCCGTGCTCAGTTGACTCGACCTCGGTGAGGATGGTTGCGCCATGCGCTCGGGCCCTTTCGCAGTGTGCGTCGACATCGTCCACGAGAACGAGTAGTCCGTCGACGAGATAGGGCACGTCCTGCCAACGTGCGGACGATTCACAGTGGCTGCGGTGGAGTGCCGGTCCTTCGTATTCAAGGCTCGGCGTTGCGAGCATGATTGACCCGGATCCGGCCCGAATTTCGGCGTGTTCAAGCCTTCCCTCGTCGGTTACCATCCGGACGTGCTCGGTAAACCCGAATGCGGTCACGAGCCAGTCGAGGGCCTCGACACCGTCGCGGTACGACATCATCGGTACAACATCCCTTGACATAGTCGAATTGTATCGAAGACCAACTCGTAAATTCCGATTTCCCGGCTAGGTGGCCAGCCGCCAATCGATGGTTGCAGAACTGTTGCGTCGGGACTCCGACACCAGTCAGCGACGGTGAAGTCTGTCCACGTATCGTGTTCAACATGTCGATCCAAAGCGAATGGGATGTGACGGTTCGCGGTCGAATCGAGAATGTTACGGATCGTCAAGAGTTTCCGGTGTTATTTCAAGCGGCACTTCGAAAAGTGAGCGAGATTTCGATCGTTCAGTTTGACGAACCAACCTGGCCGCACACGACTTTGGTGGTTGTTCGAATCTCAGCGAACAAAAAGAAGGACGCGGAGAGTGCGGTACGCGATCTCGTACTTCGCGTCTATTGGAGAATCGCGCGGGAGCTAATTGGTGGTGGTGCCCTTGGTTGGACACTTAGCGCTAATGCGGTCCTCTCACCCTCATTGGATCCAAAGTGAGAATGTGAGGTTATCGCCCTCACGCTTCGTCCACGTATTGCTTAGCCCCGAGTCTCTGATAGGCAATTGTGCAGCACAGCGACGAGAAGACCTTCATGGGTTCATGCTTCAGCACTACGGATTTGCACCTCAAGGACGGTCAAGAAACTGCCTTCACAGATCGCTGGACGGCGTTCTTGCAATGGACTCAAGAGACCCACGAGGGTTTCGAGAGTGCTCGGCTTGTCATCGATGTGGCGGACTCCCTTCACCTCTTGTCGGTCGGTGAATGGCGTGACTCGGCGTCTCGGCAAGCGTGGGCAAACGAGCCAAGGTTCTTGGAGTTGATCATGCCTTGCCTGGAACTGTGCGACGACGTGCAGAGCAGCCAGTTCGAAGTCAAGCTTGCCTTCTGACCTGCAACCAAGTCCGACACGCATCGAACTACACCGCGAGCCGCCAACGCAAGGTTGCAGAACCGTTGCGTTGGGCCTCCGACACCATCCACATATTCGAATTCGCCTACGGATATTGAATCTCAGAGTTGTTCACAACAAGTTCGTGGTTAATACTCTTGGTCATGGGTACAACTTTTGTGGTTCAGCGGGACGGCACCGAACTTGTCGGAGAGTCGTGGCTAACGGATGGGCCCGCCGTGGTTCTTCTTCACGCGGGCGTGGCTGATCGCAGAAGTTGGTATTCCCTCGTGCCGGAAATTGCTGACGTCGCGTCCGTTCTGGCTTACGATCGGCGGGGATTTGGGGAGTCGCTAGCAGGGAGTGAACCATTCACACATCTCGCCGACCTCCTTGCGGTTTTGGACGAGCTCGAACTTGAGTCAACTTGGCTCGTCGGCAGTTCCGCCGGAGGAAAGTTGGCTCTGGAAGCGGCAGTCGAGGCACCACATCGTGTCAACGGAATAATTCTCATTTCTCCTGCGGTCGGTGGTGCACCCCCGACGAGAGACGAAGACGTCGACCCTGAAACTGAAAGGATCGACGAATTGCTAACGCGCGCCGACGAACTCGGTGACATCGACGAAGTCAACCGTTTAGAAGTGCGCCTGTGGCTCGATGGTCCCCGCGAACCGGAAGGCAGGGTTTCCGGTTCCGTTCGAGATTTGGTTTTCGTCATGAACGCTACGGCACTCACCAACTTTGTTCCGGAAAACTCGGATCATCCAGTTGACGCTTGGTCCCGCCTCGGGGAACTCTCAGTGCCCGCGACAGTTGCTTGTGGCAGCTTGGATGCCATGCACGTGTTTCGACGGAGCGAAGTCGTTGGGGGACTAATACGGAACGCAAAATTTGTCTCGCTTGAGGGAGTTGCTCATTTGCCGTATCTAGAAAACCCATCGGAGGTTGGTGCTCTAGTTCGCAATGCTATTTAACAGTGCTACAGGGAATCAAAGCCTTTCGCCTCAACAGCTAGTCGCCAGTGCAGGTTTGCATACCAGTTGCGTCGGGCCTCCGACACCAACATTCTCCGACGCCTTCGGCACTACCGCTTCGAGCAGTACATTCAATCGACGCGCTGCTAGAACCGACACTTCCAAAAGGTCCGGAAAAGCCGTGACCCATTCGACAAACTCCTATATCAGAACCGGTTTCTCTCGGTCATTCGTTTCGATCTAGATAATCCCTAAATTCAACTTCGTGAGGATCCGGACGACTTCTTCAAAACGGACCGCCATGTCTTGATCCATGCGCTCGACTTCTTCTAACTCCGCTGATTGAAAATGGCAGCATTCGATCGCGGTAGCAATCCGGTCCTGCGCTTCCTTGAACGGGACTCGGGCACTATTCGGCTCTGAGCGCCAGAGCAGTTGACGTTCTCGCCGCAATTTTTCCGGGAATGGTGGCGACCAGGTTCGCAAAAATGAGCGAGCCGAGCACGACGAGGATCACCGAGACGGTCGGAACGGTCGGGACAGGTACGGCGTTGATGCTGCGAGCGAACAGCGTCCACAGTTGTCGTCCAAAGAGGATACCGAGCGGCACGCCCACGATTATTCCTACGAGTGCGGTGACGGATGCCTGCCAGGCCACGACACGAGCGAGCTGTCGTGGCGTGAAGCCGAGTGCCTTCAATAGTGCCAAGTCTCGTCGTCGGCGCCGAACCGATGTCACCAACGTGAGGGCGAGCGCGACGATAGCCCCCAGTGCGAGCGCTGATGCGAGGATTATCGGGGTCGAGCCAATACTGCGATAGTCAACGATCTGGGCGGGACGTTGGACGCCGCGAACGGCTACAACATTGCCTTGGCCATTGGGATCGGCAGCGAAAGTCTGATCGGCGGCGGCGACAATGTGCAGTGCATTGGCGTGGCCCTGCGCCACACTGACTCCCGCTCGCAGGCGCACGAAGACGAGTTCGGG
>Ga0208586_1000381_pt1 | contig 17016 bp, 18 predicted proteins | sample NGESurshal072012_6_FD_184471 | JGI IMG/M metagenome (GOLD analysis project Ga0208586, IMG submission 184471) | Arctic peat soil microbial communities from Barrow, Alaska - NGEE Surface sample 53-3 shallow-072012 (SPAdes) | ecosystem: Environmental > Terrestrial > Soil > Wetlands > Peat ... | reverse complement strand
GGTCGCGTCTCATGAGCCGGGGGATTTGATGTTGCGGGCGTAGCCTCCGCTTTGTCCTGACAAGACCAAGCGATGGAGGTACGCCCGCATGGAGAAGGTAGCCCCGAGCGAGAGATTCCGCTCTGAACTGGATGAGGTGCTGGCCGGTGTCAGCGGCGAGGAGGACCCGATCGAGACGGTCGGGCGTCTGGGTGCCCGGCTGATCTTGCAGCAGGCGCTGGAGGACGAGGTCAGTGAGTTTCTCGGCCGCCGCCGGTATGAGCGCCGCGAGGAGACGGTGAGTCATCGCAACGGCCACGAACCAAAGACGGTCAAGACGACGAGCGGCGCGATGCGCCTGGAGCGCCCGAGGATCCGTGACGCGAAGAAGCTCGGGTTCGAGAGCCGAATTCTCGGCAAGGGCGTCACCCGCACGCACGCGCTGGAGTCGCTGGTGATCAGCGGCTTCCTTCGGGGTCTATCCACGCGGGATGTGGAGGCTGCGTTGGAGGAGGTCTTCGAGGAGCCGATCGTGTCCAAGAGCACCGTCTCGCGGATCTGTGAGGACACCAGGGAGCGATACCGCCAATGGTGCCAGCGGCGCCTTGAGCAGCACGACATCGTCTACTGCTTCTTGGACGCGATCTACCTGAAGCTGCGCCCCGACGACACACCCTCGGAGGGGGTCCTTGTCTGTTGGGGTGTGACGCTGGAGGGCCGCAAGATCCTGCTCGGATTGGCTCTGGGAAGCCGCGAGAGCTATGACGCGTGGCTCGCGTTCGGCCGCGACATGATCGCCCGCGGGCTCAGAGCACCGGCGCTCGTGATCGCCGACGGCGCACCGGGGATCTGGAAGGCCACCCGTGAGCTCTGGCCGCACGCGCTCGAGCAGCGCTGCACCGTCCACGCGCTCAGAAACGTCACTGGCAAGCTTCCCGAGCGCCACCACCAAGAGGTCAAGGCGCGCTGGTGGAACGCGTTCGACGAGGCCCGCTCACCGGGCGAGGCGACACGGGAGCTGCAGGGCATCATCGCCGACTACCGCACGGCGTACCCCTCGGCGATGGCGGTCATCGAAACGGATCTGCCGGTCCTCGTCACTCATCTGCGGTTCCCGTCCGAGCATCGCAAGCGGATCAGGACCACGAATCTCCTGGAGAGGACGTTCGTGGAGGTTCGCCGGCGCACCAAGGTCATCGGCCGGTTCCCCGGCGAGACCTCAGCGCTGTCTCTGATCTGGGCCGTGCTCGAGCTCTCCAGCCGCGGCTGGCGGGGAGTGAAGATGAACCCCAAGACCGTCGCCGAGATCGAGCGCCTACGCCGTCAGCTGCGCAACGACCCATCCCCACCCGCGACCGACGACGCCGAGGAGGTGATCGCCGCATAACATCCACAGCCAGCGGAGCTACGCCTCGGTGAATTCACCCGGGAAACTGGACGCGACCCACCACACCCGCGCCTCCCTCCCCGCGCTACACCACGATGAGCGGGCCAAGCTCCGTGCCCCGGGGCACATACATGACGGTCACCGGCACGCTCCCCGCGGGCGAAAGCGGCCCCATCATCGTGGAAGGCCAGTGGGAATCAGGACCGTGGTACGAGCTCGCGTCCACGAACACCAGCAATCGCGGATTCAGGGTGCGCTACACGCTCCCCCGGCCCGGCGTTGTCCACGTCCGCCTCGCGTTTCCCAACGGCGACTACGCCGTCAAGACTATCGACGTCACCTGAGTGCTCGAGCCCGGAACTTCGCGCACGTATGTGGCGGTGGACCGACACGCTCGCTTCTCCGCAGAACGCAGGCGCGAGCTGGGCGTCGGCGCGGACGACTGTGGCTCGTCCCAGGCGAGCATCTGCGCGACTCTCGGCCGGACGCTCGCTCTGCCCGCGCAACCGGCAGTGCGGGGTCTGTTATGCGGTTCAGCGCCTCCGCGTCTTGGAGCCGCACTCTCCGATGTGCCCCTGAACATCGTCAACGCCGCGTCGGCCGACAGCTCCATGGTCTGGCAGCGCAGAGTCTCGTGCATGAAGGGTCTATCTCATAAGTTTGTAAGCTTTGGGATCTATGTGGTCTTCTCGGGCTGGCCAGTCGCCGATTTATGCGTTGAAGGCTGACTTCTTTCGGGTTCTCGGGCATCCCGTCAGGGTGCGCATGCTGCAGGTTCTTCGGGATGGCGAGCGCTCGGTGGGGTCGTTGCAGGATGAGCTTGATCTGGATTCGAGCAGCACTTCGCAGCATCTCGCGGCGCTGCGTGGCCAGGGTCTCGTCGAGAGTCGTAAGGAGGGCACGAGCGTCTTCTACCGGGTGAAGGATCCTCGGACGCTGGAGTTGCTCGAGCTCGCGAAGCAGATCATTGCTGCGGTGCGCGAGGATAACCAGGCGCTGCTGGACGATCTCGCGGTCGAGGACTTCGGTCTCAGGCCGGGTCGCGGCTAGCTGTGGGTGTACTTGACTGGGGTGCGCTCGCGGGTGTCGCGATGCTCGCGTTTGGGGGGGCGCTGGGTGCGAGTGCCCGCGGTTTGCGTGCCGGACTGGCGGTGCAGGCCGAGGGGATGATGCTCCTCGGTGTCGTGGGGATCGCTGTCTTGACTGGCGGCGACGTGCTCGGCGCCGGATTTCGCAGCTCGATCGGCCTGGCTTTTGGCCTTGATCCGCTTAGCGGGTTCTTTCTTGCTGTTCTTGGGTTGACTGCGGTGCCGACGCTGATCTTTGCGCGCGACTATCTGCCCGGCAGCCCCGGGGCGCGGGCGCTCGGTGTATTGACTGCCGCGTTCCTGCTGTCACTCGTGGGTGTCATCGCGGCTCGCGATGTGATCGGTTTCCTGGGTTTCTGGGAGCTGATGACGCTCGTTCCTGCGACGGCGATCCTTGTTTCTCGACGAGACAGGGAGGTTCGCTCGGCGGTTTATTCCTACCTGGCGATCACTCATCTCGGCGGCGCGGGCGTCTGGATTGCCATGCTCGCCCTTGCTCATCACGGCGCGATCGGTGACCCAGTCGCGCTCGCGGCAGCCGGCACCGGCGCCCAGACGCTCGTGGCGGTCGCTGCGCTAGTCGGGTTCGGGACCAAGGCGGGGTTCATCCCCCTGCACGCGTGGCTGCCGCGTGCGCATCCGGTTGCGCCCGCGCATCTGTCGGCGCTGATGTCGGGAATGATGATCAAGGTCGCGCTCTACGGGCTGATCCGTGTCGAGTTCCAGTGGCTAGGCGCCAAGCCACAGTGGCTGGGACTCGCGCTCCTGGCGATCGGCCTGACCTCATCGCTCGGCGGCGTCCTGTGGGCGCTGGTCCAGCATGAGCTGAAGCGGCTGCTGGCGTACCACTCGATCGAGAACGTCGGCATCATCGCGCTCGGTCTCGGCGCGTCCCTGCTGTTCGCCCAGGCTGGCAACTCCACGTGGGCGGCGATCGCGTTCGCGGCGGCGCTGCTGCATGTCGCAAACCACGCCATCTTCAAGACCCTGCTGTTCCTTGGCGCGGGTGCCCTGCAACGCGCCACCGACAGCCTCGATCTAGATCACCTCGGTGGCCTGCTGCGCAGGATGCCATGGACCGGCGGCGCATTCCTGATCGGCTGCATGGCGATCGCGGGGCTGCCGCCACTGAACGGCTTCGCATCAGAGTGGCTGGTCCTTCAGTCCCTGCTTCACGTCGCGTTCCACCAGTCGCTCGGGGTGGCGCTTGCCGGCGCGGTTGCGCTCGCGGGTTTGGCAGCCACGGCGGCGCTCGCGCTGCTGTGCTTCGTCAAGGTTGTCGGGCTCGTGCTGCTCGGCCAGCCACGGCGAGCAGAGTGCGCGGCGGCGGTCGATCCGCCTGCCGGGATGTTGGTCGGCATGGGCTTGCTCGCACTGATGTGCATCGTCCTCGGTCTTGCTCCAGGCCTGGTCTTGCCGACGCTCGCCGGTCTGGCTCCCGGGGCGAACGGCTCTGTGTTGGCGCGGCATGCGGGTCTGGCTCTGCCCGGCACCGGCTCATACTTCCCGCTCCCTGTCGCCGTCGCGCTCGCGGCACTCACCGCGGCACTCATCGGGTTGCGGGGAAAGCGCCGCGCCGCGCCCACGCCGAGTTGGGTATGCGGGCAGCCCGTCGTGGGGGGGCTCGGCTGGAGCTCGGCGGGGTTCACTAAGCCGCTGCGGCTCGTGCTCGAGGGGGTGCTGCGTCCGCGCCGCGAGATCGAGGTCGTACGAGGCGGCGGGATGGTCCAGAGCGTCACTTATGAGGGCCATGTTCCGTCGTTGCTGGATACGTCTGTATATGAGCCCACGGTCAGAGCTGGACTGCGGGCTGCTGCGGTTGCGCGGCGGTTGCAGTCGGGGAACGTGCGCACCTACGCCGGGTACCTACTCGGGCTCGTGATCGGGTTGCTAATCCTGGTTTACACAGGAGTTCTCGGATGAACTTGGTCGCCGGGATAGTCCAGGTCGCAGGGATAGCGCTCGCACCGCTGTTGCCGGGCTCGATCCAGACGCTGAAGGCACGGCTGCAGGGCCGTCGCGGTCCCTCGGTGCTGCAGGCCTACCGCACCCTTTGGCGTCTATGGCACAAGAGCACGGTTGACCCGCAGGGCGCCGGGGTCATCTACAGGGTTGCTCCACCGCTGGTCGCGGCGTGCCTGCTCGCCGCGATGACGATCGTCCCGGTCGCCGGGCGCTCCGGGAGCTTTGGTCTGGGCAACGACGCACTCGTGCTGGTCGGGGTACTCGCGCTCGCACGGTTCGTCCTGGCCGTGGCGTCGTGGGACACCGGCAACGGCTTCTCTTTGATGGCCTCCGCCCGCGAGCTGATGATCTCCGTGTTCGGGGAGGCCCTGCTGGTGCTTGCACTTCTCCTCGCGGCTCTGCCCGCCCACAGCACTGACCTGGTGGCGATGAGCGCCGCTGCGGCGGGTGGGCACATCTGGAGCGGACCGACGCACTGGTGCGGGCTGATCGCGTTTGCGCTGGTAATCCTCGTGGAGACGGGGCGCCAACCGATCGATAATCCCGATACCCATCTCGAGCTGACGATGATTCATGAGGGCCCGCTGCTCGAGTATGCCGGCCGCGACCTCGCATTTCTGCAGTGGGCCAGCGCCGCGCGCCATTGGGTCATCCTTATCTTGGCCGCCGAGATCTTCATGCCGCACTGGGGAGGGTTTGCAGTGAGCGCGGGCCAGCTAGCCGCCGGGGTCGCCCTGCTCTGCGGAGCGCTCGCGCTGATTGAGACCGAGCAGGCAAAGATGCGGATCCTGCGCGTGCCCGCGCTGCTGGGTGCCGGCTGCGCGATAGCGCTCGCGGGCGCCGGCATGTGGATCGGCGGCATCGGCGTATGAACAGCGCCCTGGGAACAGTGATGCTGGGGCTCGCGTTCGGTGTGATCGTGGTGCGCCGTCGCACGGTCGCGATTGCGCTGTTCGCGGCGCAGTCGCTTGCACTCGGCGTCCTCGCCGTCGATCTCGCAGACGCTCGCTCCGGCTATGTGGTCGCGGCCGTACTCCTGGGCAAGGCACTCGTGCTTCCGACGCTCCTGTACGTGCTGATCCGCCGCACGCCCGAGGCACGCCCGGTAGCGGCGCCGGCGGGTCCGATGGTGCGCCTGGCCGCCGCGGGCACGGTGGCGCTGTGCGCTGTCGTTCTGACGCCGCCCCTCGGCCTCGGGGCTACGCATACCGAACACGCCGCCGTCGCGCTTGTGCTCGTCGGCATCGCGATCGTCATCGCCCGGCGACCCATCCTGTTCCAGCTGCTCGGGCTAGTCGTGGCCGAGAATGGCCTGTCGCTGCTCGCAGTATCCGTGCCCGGCGGGCTTTCGTACGTGATCGAGTTCGGGGCGCTGTTCGACCTCGCGCTCATCGTGACCGTTGCTGCGGCCTTTGCGCAGCGGATCCACAGCGACCTTGGCACCGGCGACACCGAGCTGCTTAGGGGGCTGCGTGACTAGCCTCGTCCCCATCCTCGCCGCGGTCGTACCGGCGCTCCCGCTCGCGGGGATGCTGCTCGCGCTACTCGTGCGCACACCACGGCAAGGCGACGCCCTCGCGGTTGCGACGGCCCTTCCGACCGCGGCGGCTGGACTCTTGCTCGCTGGGATCGTGCTCGCCCGTGGCGGTCAGCCTGCTCTGCGCGGCCAGTGGTATCTGATCGACGGCGCTAGCGGAGTCCTGCTCGCGGTCATCGCGATCGTTGGGCTGTGCAGCGCCCTGCTCTCGCCCACCTATCTGCGGACCGGCGGCCGCAGCTGGACGACGGCCGCACGCTCGCGCAGCCTCTACTACGCGGCGCTGTTCCTGTTTTGGGGGGCGCTCCTCGCCGTCCCGATCGCCGGCAATCTCGCGGCTGTTTGGCTGATCGTCGAGGCAACCACCGCGGCCTCGGCGTTGCTCGTCGCGTTCAGCGGGCGACGCGACGCGCTCGAGGCCGGCTGGAAGTATCTCCTGCTCACGACGCTCGGCCTGTCGGTGGCGTTCCTGGGCATCATTGTGCTAGCGATCGGCCAAGCGAACGCCGGCAACCATAACGTGGGAGCGCTCGACTGGTACGCGCTGCAGGCCGCGGCCCACTCAATGCCCGCCGAGGCCACGTTGATCGCGTTTGTTCTCCTGCTTGCGGGTCTGGCGACCAAGATTGGCTGGGCGCCAGTCCACAACTGGCTGCCGGACGCCCACAGCGAGGCACCGGCACCCATCAGCGCTCTGCTCTCGGCGGCGCTGCTACCGAGCGTGGTGCTCGTCGCATGGCGCGTCAAGGAGGTACTCCAGCCCTCCGTCGGAGCCAGTACCACCCGCGCCGTGTTCATCGGGTTCGGGCTGACATCGATGATCGTCGCGATCCCGTTTCTCTGGCGCTCGCTGCCATTCAAGCGCCTGCTCGCCTACTCCAGCCTCGAGCACATGGGCATTATCGCGCTCGGAATCGGCTTCGGAACCCCCCTTGCGATCGCCGGCGTCGTGCTTCACGTCGCGGGTCACGCGCTCGCAAAGGCCCTCGGCTTCTATGCCACCCTGCCGTTGCTGCGCATCCAGCCCAAGGCAGCAACCCACGCGCCCGTCGCGGTGCTCAACGACAGTCCGGCGACCGCCACCGCGATGGGCGTGAGCCTCGTAGCACTCTCCGGCCTGCCGCCGTCACCGCTGTTCCTCTCAGAGCTGCTGATACTCCTCGGGGGCGTGGCCGCCGGAGATCTGCTCATCAGCGCCATCGCGGTAGTTGCGATGGCGCTCGGGTTCCTCGGTCTCCTGCACGCGCTTATGGACGGAGTCATCGGGGACGAAGCACACAGCCGCAGGCGCCGCCGGTCCCGCGAGGAGCAGCCGACCATCGCGGTTACCGCGATTCTCGGCACCGGACTGCTTGCGTGCGGCTTCGTAGGGGTTCTACTGCCGGGCTCTGAGTTTGTGCAAACCCTCGCACGGGGCGTCCTGTGACCGAGATCGAACATGTGCAGACGCGCGCTTGGCGGGCGAGCGTGGAACGAGCCCTAGCCGACGGCGAGCACTTCGGCGGCGCGTGGGCCACCAGCCGTGGTGAGACCCCGACCTGGCGAGCGCTGCTCATCGCAGCCGACCGGTTTCGCGTCCTCTCGTGCGACGCTACCGCCAGTGAGATCGAGAGCATCGTCGATCTCGTCGAGGCCGCAGGCTGGGACGAGCGCGAGGCCCACGACCTCCACGGCCTCACGTTTCCCGGCCACTCGCCGATGCGCGCCCTCGCAGCGCACCCCGAGGACTCCGCGCAGTGGATGACCCCCGTCAGCGGAGAGGGAGTTCACCAGGTTGCAGTTGGGCCGATCCACGCAGGCGTCATCGAGTCTGGGCACTTCCGCTTTCACGTCGTCGGGGAGCGCATCCTCGCTATGGACCCCCGCCTGTTCTACAAGCACCGCGGCCTAGAGCGCGCCGCCGAGGGCCGCCCCGCCGAGCAAGCACTCACCTACGCCGGGCGTGCATGCGCCGCCTGCTCGGTCACGAACACCGTCGCCTACGCACACGCAGTCGAGAGCGCCCACGGGCTCCAGCCCGACCGCCAGCTACGCGTTGCCCGCACCGTGCTCCTCGAGCTCGAGCGCCTCTACAACCACCTCCACGACATCAGCGCAATCTGCGCTGGCGTCGGCTATGCCCCGGGAACGATGGCGTTCGCCGCTCTCAAGGACCGCGCACAGCAGATCAACATGCGCGCGTTCGCGCACCGCTTCCTGTTCCACACAGTGCGCGTCGGCGCCGCTGGAGCGCAGCTCGATGCGGCTGCCGCAGATGGCGCGCTGAGAGATCTGCGTGAGCTGCGCGTCGACAGCGCCGCCGCGTGGCGAGAGCTCGAGTTCACCAGCTCGCTTCAAGCACGCCTCAACGGGATTGGAATCCTCGGAGCTGATGACGCGCACCGGCTCGGCGCGGTCGGGCCAGCAGCGCGCGCTGCCGGCATCCGTGAGGACGCCCGCAGCACAAGCCCGCGACTCGCATACGACGGCTTCACACCCGCCTTGATCCGAGCTCCAGCAGGCGACGTCGGCTCGCGTCTGAGACTACGAACGATCGAGCTCGAGAGCACCTACGACATCCTCGAAGAGCTGCTCGCGAAACCATTCACAAGCGGCGCAACGACCACTGCAGAAGCGGCCTCGAGCCTCGGCATCGGTCGCGTCGAGAGCCCACGCGGCGCCACCATCTGCGCCGTCGAGCTAGACGGCACACGAGTCGGCCGGCTCCACCTGCGCACCGGCTCCTACGCCAACTGGCCGGCGCTCGCGCAGGCCACCGCCGACAATCTGCTACCCGACTTTCCCCTCATCAACAAGAGCTTTGAGCTCTGCTATGCGTGCGTTGACCGCTGATGTACATCCTGCTGCGACAGCTCGCAACCATCCGAAGCAACGCACACCTCACCCGTGGCCAGCCGCGATCACTCGCAATCCGTCATGTCGACGCCGGCTCATGCAACGGCTGCGAGCACGAGCTAACAGCCGTCACAAACCCCTTTCACGACCTCCAACGCCACGGCCTGGACATCGTCGCCTCCCCACGGCACGCTGACATCCTGCTCATCACCGGACCCATAACCACACGTATGTCCGGGCCGCTGAGAACTGCCTACGAAGCCATGCCTGAACCTCGACTGGTCGCCGCACTTGGCGACTGCGCACTCGGATGCAACATCCTAGGCGACCCAACCGAGATCATCGGCTCAGCCGACGACATGCTCCCCATCAACATCCGGATCCCCGGCTGCCCACCGACACCCGACGCCATCGCCGAACACATACTCGCCGCGCTCCCCCAACGCGGGTAACGAGCGTGTCCTGGCCTCGTAGCCGTGCTGTGAAAAGTCGTCCGACGCGAGCGTGAGCTTGGGCGTGGTGGAGACGCTCGGATCTCGCGCAGCAGCAGCGACGGCGGTGCCGGCCGGCGCGCTAAATCTCCTTGCGCAGACCCCGCGGACCCACTTACAGTATGTAGGCTCAAACTTCAAACGCGAGATCAAGGAGAGCCGATATGTCAGTCGAGAACGTAGAGGTCGCACGCGCCGCCTAGGAAGCTTTCAGGAGGGGCGATTTGGAGGTCGTCGGGACGTATTTCGCCGATGACGTTGTGTGGGAAACGCCCGACACGCTGCCGACCGGCGGCGTTTTCCGTGGCCGCGACGCGGTCCTCGGGAGCTTTGCGGAACTTCCGAAGTACTGGAGCAAGTTCAGCGTGGACCCGGACGAGTACATCGACGCCGACGACCATGTGGTTGTCCGCGGCGTTCAAAGCGTCACCGGCCCAGGCGGATCAACCGAGTCACGTTATCTACACCTCATCACTTTGAGTAACGGCAAGATCGTTCGCGGGGAGTTCATTGCCGACACCGTGAAGGGTATGCAGGCACTCGGCAGCTGAGTCTCCCCAAACCTGGATAGGCGTCAACACGGGCGGCGGCACGGCGCCGCCCAGCGACGCCAACGGTCGCACTTCCGCAATTGCCTGAGGAAGCGACCGTGGTCCGACTGGGTGCACCAGCAGCTCCTCGTGTCCGTACCGGTCGTCTGCCCACCTGGAGCGCGGGCGCTCGCTCTGGTTCGCAAAGCGGTGGTCACGGGCACGCGAGATATTCCCCGCGGCAGGGGACTGGGACACACGTTCCACGGTCGCCAACGTCCGTTCGGGAGACCCGCCATCCGCTCGCGGCGACCTCGCCAATGCTCATTTCAGAACTGTTCTGACCCTTCGCTGAAAGTCTTGCTACGCAACTCGCGACCGGCGCGAAGGAGGATGTAGTGGTTGGTGCGGTAATCCGACGAGCAGCCTCCGCATTGCTCCGATTCGACGCGAGGACCAGCGCATGAGACGGCGATGAGACCTTCGGAGGCCTCGACCTGACCATCCTGACGGTGTCGGCACTCTGGGAGCGCCTGCGATCGGCGTATGTGACCATTGGTTGAGATTTCGCGGAGGACGACCGTGCCGCCAGCGTTTTCGGCTGTTAGCAACAGGATGACGTCACGAGACGCATCAAATGCGACGTCCATGAGGACGCCTGCGTTGGACACTCGAATCGGCGGTCCCAGACGGACCCCAAGCGTGCGCAGAACGACCGTCCGACCGCTCTCCTGCGCAAGCGCTGAGACGTCCTGCCCTGTCGCGATCGCCATGGGACCACCCGCAGCGACCGACCGGACTTGCCCCGTGGCCGTCGTGTGCAGTACGGCCCGCGGCAGGCCGATCCACAGGCCACCGTGCCCATCGGCGAGCGCAAGCCACGAGCGCGCCACCAACAGGTGGCTCGATGGTCTCGCCTCCGCAGCCGCGTAGGGCAATTGGACTGGCCGGCGGGCGACTCCCGTGCCGCTCATGTCGATCGCGGTCAGCTTGCGAGCCGCCAGCATCACCACCCACCAACCGCCGCCGCCGTCCGCGGTCACCGTCATCGCCGCCGCCTTTGTAGCGCTCACCGGATCCGGCGGACTCGAGACTTCCAGCTCGGGGATGAGCTGGATATGGGTGCCAGCCTCGTCTGACCACGAGACCGCCCGCGCACCCGCCGGGTCAAGCGCCACGTAGAAAGCGCCTACTTTGCCCTGCGCCGGGTACGTCGTCTGCTGCCCGGCTCCCCGCTCGCCGAGCAACGCAGTCCGCACGTTCGACCCCGATACCCAGGCGGCAGCGCTCACTGCGCCGCTCGCCGCAATCGCCGGCACGCCACTGACAAAATCCTGTTCAGTGGAGCTCTCGAGCGTCAGGCCGCGCCAGCCACGATCGCGAAACCCAAAGCTCTCGATGCTGACGTTGGCGGTCGTATCGAGTGCGGGTTCAAACTCTTCGCCACGGTAGACGAAGGAGAAGCTGGGAAGCATCAACCGTCCTGCCGACAAGACAAACCCACCGGCCGCCGAGACGCCGTACCCTCCGACGGTCGTCGCCGCGGCTGGTGCCGCCGCGCTAGCCGAAAACACGAGGAGCAATGCTCCTAGCAACGAGGCGGAACTCAGGCATCGGCGCATCAATGAACTCACCCGGAGCACGATCACCGGCCACTCTACGCGCTCATCCGGTCCGCCGGCCCCACTTCCTCGCAGAACTGATCGCCAGCGGCCACCACCCAGCTTCGAATGGAGCTTGGCACATGCCCCCTTTCGCTACCGGAAGCAGAAATGCCAGACTCGCACCATCCCAGACCCGGTGTCGTCCGATGCGAAAGTGAGTGCCAGCGCGATCCTCCGCGCGTTTGTTCGCGGAAGCGAAACCGAGGACCGCCTTCTAGCGGGTCGCCCACGGAGCATGCAAGAGTTGCCCCGTAGAGGATCTGGTTGGTGCACGCGGTGGTTCGCTTGCTTGAGTCCGGCCAGGCTGGTTCATTGGGGCACCGAGGTAACCCTCGCGTCAGTGAACTTTCCGGCTGTTCGCCAGTAGATGTCACGGATGGTCTTTGCACGTGTCGGCGTAGGGTCGTAGGCATGGATCTCATCGTGCTTCTGCTGGTCGTTCTGATCGTCTTGGCGTTGGTTGGAAGCATCGCCGTGAGTCCGCTGCTGTGGGTGCTCGTCATCATCCTGGTGCTCTTCGCCTTTTTTGGTCGAGGCCGCTATTACGGACGGTGAGATGAGGCGCGCTCTCCAATCGTCTTTGGGTGCCCAGCGTTCGCGGGCACTCGCTGTGACCATCTACACCTTCGTCCTGGCTCCTCGTCGATTGGGCGATCAGACCGGGCTACAACGCACAACAACCCCGGGAGGCCCATGATGGGCGAGCAAACCGACAAGATCAGCGGCCGCGCGAAGCAGGCCGTCGGCGCCGTGACCGGCGACGAGGAGACCAAGCGTGAGGGAGAGCGCCAGGAGGACAAGGGCAAGCTCAAGGGCAAGCTCGACTCAGTCGTGGAGAAAGCGGAGCACGCGCTCGAAGACGTAAAGAACAAGGTCGATCGGAACTGAACGACCGTGAGCACACGCCGATATGACGCCCGTTCGGGCGTTCCGCTTCCGGGGCCTGGCGCAAGCCCGCGGAGCTCCCAGCGACGCTATCCCCCGGACGAGGCGCGGGCGTCTCGCTTCCGCCAAGGCCAAGCGGAAGTCTGCCGACCGGAGGACGATACGACTGCAACTCGTCCGGTTGGGACGCTGAAGTCGAGGTGGTGTTTCAGTCCTCCGGAGCGCGCCCTGATGCGATCAGCACAGAGCCAGAGAAGACGATCTGGTCCCCGTCGCGGCGTGAGGCTTGGGTTCCGGCGTTCATCGCGCGCTGGGCGATCTGCCCGCGGACATCGGGCTCCATGGCGGCGAGGGCGGTCGCGAGCGGACCGGCCAGTTGCGGCACACGCTCCCACCACGCCTGAACGGACGCGGCGTGCATGGGCGTCTCGACGGCCTGGACGTGCACGTCGGCGAGGCCGCCCTCTTCCAGCACGGATGCCAACAGTGCTGCGTCATCGAGTGAGAACGGTCCGCGTATGTTGGGGGGCGGAAACGGCACGCCGAACTGTTCACCGACGGCGTCCAGCACTAGGCCGAGCCATGGGTTCATACTCCTAGGCCCCCAAGTCATTGCGGCGAAGCTCCCTCGCGGCCGTAGGACGCGTGCGGCCTCCTTCACGGCGCCGCCGGGGTCCTCGGCGAACATCAAGCCGTGTCTGCTGATCACAGCATCGAAGTGCCCGTCCTCGGCGTTGATCTGGCTCTGATCGAAGACGGCAGTGCTTACCTGCGGATAGCCGATGGCTCTGCGAGCGGCGACCGCGACCATTTCGGCGGCGTCATCGGACAGCACGACGGAGCCTTCCGGACCCACGCGTTGAGCGGCGCGAAGGCCGGCGCCGCCGGGGCCTGCAGCGAGCTCGAGGACTGCGTCACCTTCGGTGATCTCGGCCGCGTCGAGCAGGGCGTCTGTGGCGGCGGCCAGGTGCTCGTCGACGAACTCGGCGTTGGCCTCCCAGCTCGGCGCGACGCTGTTCCACATCTCCGACATCTCCGGTCATCTTCGCACCGATCACCCGACACCAGCGCACAGACAGCAACGGCGAGGAATCCCCGGGCAGCTATCGAGCCGCCGCGGCGTCCACAAGCGCGCACATCAAATCTATGACCTCACGGTCGTTGAGCCCCTGCTCACGCGCCAGCGACTTCCACGTCGAGAACGCGATCGCGTGCCCGAGGACGGCCCGTGTGCGGCGCTTGGCCCCTCCTCGAAGGTTCCGGCCTGTCATCAGCGCGTCCAGCGCAGAGGCGAAGTAGCCCCGGATCGCAGCGAAGCGCTCAGCAACCATCGGTACCGCAACCTCGTCGCGAAACAGATTCTCGAGCATCCCCTCCGTTCGCGTGTAGAACGCGTAGAGCTCGGCGAGCGCCCCCGACAGGCGTTGGTCGGGATCATCGATGCTCAACCAGGCCGCGAGGTCGGGTAGCGGGTTGGACGCCGCCCAGTGCGCGGTGCACGCATCAAAGAGCGCCGCCTCGTCGGGAAAATGACGGTAGAGGGTGGAGCGACGCACCCCCGCGTGAGCTGCCACCGCACTCATCGACGTCTTCGATGGCCCGAGCGTTCCGTGCAACGCGACGGCGCTCTCGGTGATCCGCCGGTGGGTCTGCTGTTGGGACTCCGCGCGGCGGCGCATCCGATATGTGCGGGATTGATCGGTCATTGCTGTCCGCTCAATATTGACAGGCCTTCCGGCGCCTGTATAGTTCGCGCGACACTACTGTTCAATGAAATGAGGCCGCGATGCAGACCACGTCAAGCCGGGTAGTCGGAACCACAGACGGCAAGGCCGGGTTCCTCGGCAGCATCGGGGTGCGCTTCATGCTCGACGGCGCCACGAGCGCAGGCGGGTTCTCGCTCGTCGAACACCCCATGTCCGCGCGGGCACTAGCGGCGCCATTGCACCGACACACGAACGAGGACGAGTACAGCTACGTGCTGGAGGGCCGCATGGGAGCGCTCCTCGGGGACGACGTCCTTGAGGCCGGCCCAGGCGACCTCGTACTGAAGCCCCGCGGAGAGTGGCATACATTCTGGAACGCCGGGGAGGACCCATGCCGGATTCTCGAGATCATCGCGCCGGCCGGTTTCGAGGGCTTTTTTGCCGAGCTCGTCGACCTCGGGGGCATTGCACAGGCGGACCCCGCGACGCTCGGCGAGCTCTGCCAGCGCTACGCGCTCGAGATGGACCCCTCGAGCATCCCCAGCCTCATCGAGCGCTTCGGCGTGCGCTTCCCAGCGGAGCCCCTCAAGCACTGAGGCCTACGACGGGGCAGCGCATCAAACACAGGCTGCGTGGCGCCTAGCCACCGCCACGCAGCCTCGCGGTGCCAGGCCCAATGCCGATTGTCCGGTGATCGCTGCTTCCGTGGCAGAGCGGGCGTCTGAGGGCAGGCCACGCTCACTAGCGCTTTGGACGACTTGCGAGCTTACAGGGCAGCGAGATCGGTGCTTCTGCTTCGCTGGGCGGAGCAGGTGCTGGGAAGCGGGTTTTGGGTTGAGACCGGGTGGTAGCGGCCCTGGTCTCGGTGGCGCACGGCGATGACTTGCTGTGCGCCACCGGTGTCGAGCGCGTCCGCGGCCTGTTACCGATACTCGGGGTTCGGATGCTCCGGGTGCTCAAGGTTCCAGTCGTGTGTCGAGTTGCCATAGGCCGGGAACCCGCCACCGTTCTTGAGCATGCGCGCCAGGTGCAGCATGTTCCAGGTCATAAAGACCGTATTGCGCGTCGTCCAGGCGTTGTGCTGTCCGCCGCCTTCCTTGTCGAGGTAGGACGGCCCCGGGCCGGCCTCTCCAACCCAGTAGCTGTCTGCCTGCGGCGGGATGGCGAGGCCGATGTGCTGGAGGGCGTAGAGAACTTGGGCGCTGACGTGCTTCGCACCGTCCTCGTTGCCGGTACTCAGCACGCCGCCGACCTTGCCGTAGTAAGCCCATTGCCCGCGATCGTTGACCTCGCTGGAGTAGGCGTATAGGCGCTCGATGATCGTGCGTGTCTGCGAGCTCTGATCGCCCAGCCAGATCGGTCCGGCGAGCAGGAGGATGTCGGCGGGCTCGACCAGCGATCGATAGATCTCGGGAAACTCGTCCTCTTCATAGCCATGCTCGCGCATGTCCGGCCAGAGACCCGGTGGGATCGTTCGATCGACTGTGCGCACCTCGTCACAGCGCACGCCGAGCAAGGAGAAGATGCGCTGCGAAATGGCGAGCAGGCCGTCCGTGTGGCTCTGCTCGGGCGAGCGCTTCGTGGTGCCATTGAAGACGACCACCCGCAGGTCCTCATAAGACACGGGCGAACGCTCGGCCTGAGCGTCGATGAAGGCCGCTATGGAGTCGGGGAGAGCCATCGAGCGAATCGGTCCTTTCGTGGACGTCGGAGGGTCGGGCACGACGCGCGGCTGGCACGGGGTCGCATGCCCGCGCGAGCCGCGCGTGAGCAAGCAGACCCATTGCCGCCTGGCGCAACCCTAGAGACCCATAGCGCGCGCTCCTTGTCGGAGTGGGCGCCATGGGGGCGTTGCCCGCTCGCTATTTCGTGTGTTTCATCGCATGGTGCATTGAGCAGTGCGAAGTGTGGTGGGTCATCATCTGGTGGCTCGTGCAGCTCTTCATGTGGTGCATGCTCGATGCCGACGAGCTTGCGGGTACGCTCGCGAGCGCGACTAGCGTGCCTGTCACTGCGAGCAGGCGGATGGGCTTTGAGCTGATCTTCATCGGTGATCCTCCGTTTGCGATTTGAGGGTCGGCAGAGTTCGGCCGGACCCGACTGTCTCGCACGTGTATTACGAGTTTCTTACCGTGTGTTGCGGATCGCGCCGTAAGGAAAGCGCAATATCTGGGGTGCAAAGTCGCTGCATGGTCGTCCTGATCGTGTTCGCGTTCGTCGCCGGTGCCGCCACCGCGCTGTCGCCATGTGTGCTGCCGGTGCTGCCCGTCGCCCTGGCGGCGGGGGTCACGGGCGGCAGGCGCCGGCCGCTCGGGGTGGTCACCGGCCTGGCGCTATCTTTCACGGTCGCGACCGTGGCGCTCGTGTATCTGATTTCTGCGCTCGGGCTTCCCGACCAGTTGCTGCGTACGCTGTCGATCGTCGCATTGATCGGCTTCGGTATCGCGCTGCTCGTGCCCGCGCTCGGAGACCGCCTGGAGGCACGGCTGAGCACAATCGGCCCGCGCCTGGGCGTCGGCTCGCCGCGCCCCGGCGGGAACGGCGGCTTCTGGTCTGGGATGCTCGTGGGCGGCGGCCTCGGGTTCGTGTATGCGCCGTGTGCGGGACCGATCCTCGCGGGCGTGATCACCGTCTCTGCGTCGCAGAGTTTCAGCGCCGGGCGCCTTGCAGTGGCACTCGCCTACGGGATCGGCTCAGCCGTCGTTCTGTATGGGCTGATGCTCGGCGGCCGGCGACTGACGGGCCGCCTCGCGCGCCGCAGCGGCCGTTTTCAGATGTCGATGGGCGCGATCATGGTTGTGATTGCGCTGCTGATGCTCGGCAACTACGACACGCGCTTTGAGACCTCGATCGCCGCCGACCTGCCGTCCTTTTTGATCAATCCCGCCAAAAGCCTCGAAACGACCAGCGCGGCTGCAAACAACTTGGCGGCTTTGCGTGGGCACAAGG
>Ga0208586_1000379_pt1 | contig 17072 bp, 16 predicted proteins | sample NGESurshal072012_6_FD_184471 | JGI IMG/M metagenome (GOLD analysis project Ga0208586, IMG submission 184471) | Arctic peat soil microbial communities from Barrow, Alaska - NGEE Surface sample 53-3 shallow-072012 (SPAdes) | ecosystem: Environmental > Terrestrial > Soil > Wetlands > Peat ... | reverse complement strand
TTCGCTCTCTGCTGGGATGAACGAAGTGCGACTCCCCCACATTCATTCCTTGACTTAGGAAGTGGCGGGGGTTTACCTGGGCTCTTCTTGTTGGAGAGGTGGGAGTGTCGTGGAGTCTTCACCGATTCAATGGTGAAACGGGCGAAGTTCCTTGAAGAAGTACTCGACTGGGATGGTGCACCCCAGGGCGGGAATGTCATTGTTGGTCGAGTCGAAGAGGTTGCCCGATACGAAGAACTCGTGGAATCCTTTGACCTAGTCACCGCCCGATCCTTCGGGCCGCCCTCAGTCACGGCTGAATGCGGAGCTCAGTTCCTGGTAATCGGGGGAGTAATGATCGTTTCTGAGCCACCCGATGATGACGTCACCAATCGTTGGGACGCTAAAGGTTTGGCGCTTCTCGGACTTCAATCCGAAGGCCGAGAACGTCACGGAGCGGCCTACCAGGTGCTCACGAAGGTTGCCCACACGCCCCTGGAGTATCCCAGGTCGGTCGGAACACCTCGGAAAAGGCCACTGTTCTGATGTTTCACGTGAAACAAATCTGGGAGTAATGCCGTTTCTGAACCACCAGACGATGACGTCACCGATCGTTGGGATGCTAAAGGTTGGCGCTCTTGGGAACTCACTCCAATGATCGCGAACGCCACGGAGCGGTCTATCAGTGCTCACGAAGGTTGCCCGTTTCCCGCTGGAGTGTCCCTGGACGGTCGGAACACCTCTGACAAGTCCACTGTTCGAATGTTTCACGTGAAACATTGTGGGAGTAATTCTTGCGGGGGTAGGCCCACAAAAGGCGTGAAACTCTTGTGCGGTCTGTGTTTACGAATTGAGGTTTGTTTCACGTGAAACACTCCTTTGACATGTGGTTTCAATGTTTCACGTGAAACATTGGTACTTGACGAATCGCTGAAAAGCGAGTTGAATGGCATGTGTACGACGCTGTGTCGGGATTCCTTAGGTCGGGAAGAGGCTCATGGCGGATGCCAGCTTGATGAGGATTTTTGCTGTTGCCAACCAGAAGGGCGGTGTTGGCAAAACCACCACCACAACATCTTTGGGTGCGGCATTGGCCGAACGGGACAAGCGGGTACTCATTGTTGACCTGGATCCCCAAGGAAATGCCACAACTGGACTCGGGGTTGACGGGCGTCAGTTCGAACGCTCGGTCTATGACGTCCTTCTTAATGACGTGCCAATGGTCGACATCGTCGAGCCCACGGGCTACAACAATCTTTTTGTGGCACCCGCAACCCTGGACTTGGCCGGTGTGGAGCAAGAACTGACGTCAGTTATCTCACGAGAACTCCGACTGAAGAAGGCATTGTCCTCAGTCGAAGGGGACTTCGACTACGTATTTATTGACTGCCCCCCTTCGCTTGGCCTCATCACGATTAATGCATTCGCTGCCGCAACTGAGATTATGGTTCCGGTCCAGACCGAGTTCTACGCTCTTGAGGGCCTTACCCAGCTTCAAAGGATCGTTGACCTGGTGCAGCGCAATCTCAATCCAACTTTACGAATTTCCAAGGTTGTGCTCACCATGTACGATTCTCGAATCACGCTCTCGGGCGACGTAGCCAGGGAAGTTCGACGTCACTTCGAAAATGAACTCTGTCGAACGGTGATTCCACGCACTGTCCGGTTAGCCGAAGCACCGTCATTTGGTCAACCGATAACCGTGTTCGACCCAACATCAAAAGGCGCGATCGCGTACCGCGCTCTAGCAGAGGAGATCATGAATGGCTAGAAAACCCGGATTGGGCAAGGGCCTCGGTGCCCTCATCCCAGAGAACGAAGACGGCACCCCAGTCGAAGAAACTCAGGTTGCCGAAGGACCGCTGCGAAGGGTTCCGATTGCATCAATTCGCCCCAATCCGTTTCAGCCGCGCAAAGCCATCAACGACGAATCTCTTCAGACGTTGGCTTCGTCCGTTCGCGAGCTCGGCATTCTTCAGCCCATCATTGTCCGACCGGTCGATGGGGAAGATGGACACTACGAGTTGATCGCCGGCGAGCGCCGCTGGCGTGCGGCTATCATCGCTGAACTCGAGTACATGCCGGTGCTCGTGCAAGTCGACGTGAATGACCGACTCTCTCTCGAACAGGCGGTGGTTGAGAACCTCCACCGTGTGGACCTGCATCCGCTCGAAGAAGCCGCGGCCTATCAGCAGCTCATCGATGAGTTTGATCTCACCCACGAACAGGTGGCACAGCGAGTGGGGAAGAGTCGTGCAAATATTACGAACACGTTACGACTTTTGCAATTGGGAGAAGCGGCGCAATCGGCCCTCGCCACGTCGCAAATTACCGCCGGGCATGCTCGTTCGCTGCTGGCCATTTCCGATCCCAACGCACAGTCCACCATGGTCGCCAGGGTGATTAAGAACGAGTTCTCGGTACGCGCCACGGAGGAGGCAGTGAAGAGCTTCCTTGAGCCGAAGGCCGTTGTTGACGTTGAGCCGGCTGCTCGACCTGGCATAGGCGCTGCGCGGCTTCGGCCTGTCCCAGACGCCAGTGTTGCTGAACTAGAGCATTTACTTGAGGATTATCTCGATACTCGAGTGCACGTTGACCTGAAGGGACGCAATGGCCGCATAATCATTGACTTTGCGGACCTTGATGACCTCGAGCGACTCTACATCGCTATTTCGAATCCGAAGTAACCTTCAACCCTAAACGTAAGGCTCAAGTTGAAGTTATCCCCAACTTGTGGATGAAGTTGTGGGTTTCTCGCGATTTGCTTTAAATTAAAGGGTTTTCGCACTCAATAACGCCTCTTTGGAGTGCTAAATACGTCCTACCTGTGGATAACTTCACCCATCACGGCACCGATCACCCGGGCCAACTCCTGCAACGTCGCCTCCGAGTCCTCACCGTGTTCGATGTGCATCGTGATCATCTTTGTTTCACGCAAAATCGGCAACGCCATGCCCGTGACGTCAACGCGCGGAAGTTGCGAGGAACGAGTGCAGGCGGCGGCGACGAGACTCGCCAACTGTTCACCCCGTCGCGAATGAGATCGATAGCTGGCCCAGTAGTGGAGGTGGATTCCGTCAATGTGCTTGAGGGTCTGAATGGAGAGAACGAAAGCTGCTCTGTGGTCGTTGGCGTACGCGGCGACGACATCGGGACTCTCGTCATGGAGCACTTCAACCTCGAAGTCGTTTGCGCAGGCCGCCGCGAGTAGTGCGACGAGCGAACTCTGTCCCGCGATGACGAGCGGACCCGATGGCGGCTCGTGGAATCCGGCCAAATCCCGGGCATCAGTGACCAAACTGCGATCACCGCGAGTAGAGCCCATGCGTTCGAGTTCGGTGAGCGTCGATCTGGTCAAAGTCCCACTGGGATCCAGAGCACAGTTTCGCTGGAAGTCTCGCAGGGCCTCCTCCGTGAGTGGACCGAAGATTCCATCGATTCGCCCCGGATTAAAGCCAAATTGGGCTAGCCGAACCTGCAACTCCGCGACGTCGTCACCTCGCAGTTTCGGAATGCTGGTGTACAACAGACGCTGTCCAAGTCGCCACCCCGCTTCGAGCAGGCGCTCCCACGTGGTTTCGTCAACGAGGCCGGTAATGGGGAGGCCACGTGCGCGCTGGAACGCCTCGACGACCGCGACCGTTCCTTCGCCAAACTCTTCAATGGCGTCGCTCGTCGACACGTAACCAAGGGAGGCGAGTCGCTCGTGTACCTCACGTACGCGCGCACCCGCGTCGCCCAAGTGGAGTGGTGCGATATTCAGAAGAACGAACTACAGGTTCGCGGAAATCTCTTGGAGCATCGCGCCCTTGGGCTTGGCGCCAACGAGACGCGCAACGACTTCACCGTTCTTGAACAGTAAGAGGGTGGGGATGCTCATGACCGAGAACTTGGTGGCCGTCTCGACGTTGAGGTCAACGTCCAGCTTGCCGATGGTGAACTTGTCAGACTGCTCGACGGCCAACTCCTCGAGGATGGGCGCGATCATCTTGCAGGGTCCGCACCACTCGGCCCAGAAATCCACCAGGATCGGCTTCTCAGACGCGCCGACGACTTCGTCGAACGTGGCGTCCGTCAGTGTCGTGATCTGCTCGCTCATAAGAACCTCCAAAGTTGACGCCGCGTGCGTCGCATCGTCCACTCTAGCGAGCGGGCCGACGTTAGTGACCTTGCGCCTCGAGCCATCGTTCGGCGTCGATCGCCGCTATACACCCTGATCCGGCGGATGTTACGGCCTGACGATAGACGTGGTCTTGGACGTCACCCGCGGCGAAGAGTCCCTCGACGTTGGTATAGGAACCAGGACCCGTTCGCACGTATTCGTTCTCCTCGAGGTCCACCTGTCCGGCGACGAGTGTCGTGTTCGGCACGTGGCCAATGGCGACGAAGACACCCGTGACGTCGAGTACTCGCTCATCGCCGGTAACCGTGTCGCAGACCGTGAGACCGGACACCTTGTCGTCGCCAAGCACTTCGGTCACCTTCGTGTTCCACGCGAATCGGATCTTCTCATGTGCGAGTGCGCGCTCTTGCATGATCTTGGACGCGCGAAGGGTGTCGCGTCGGTGCACGATCGTGACACTCGAGGCAAAGCGCGTAAGAAAGAGCGCCTCCTCCATGGCCGAGTCACCACCGCCAACGACGGCGATGTCCTGACCACGAAAGAAGAAACCGTCGCACGTCGCGCAGGTGGAAAGTCCGTGACTGAGCAGTCGCTGCTCACCGGGCACGTTCATCATCAATGACTTGGCGCCGGTCGCCAAGATCACCGTGTCGGCAGTGATGCTCGGTACGTCGTCGTCGGTCAGCCACGCACGAAACGGTCGGCTCGCGGTGTCGATTACTTGCACTTTGTTGACACGTAGATCAGCGCCGAATCGCTGTGCCTGGGCGCGCATGTTGGCCATGAGTTCTGGACCGGAGATTGCTTCGGGGAAGCCGGGGTAGTTCTCGACGTCGGTCGTGAGCATGAGCTGACCGCCGGGTTGATCGGTGGTTGACGACGGCTCACCTTCAATAACAATGGGGTTCAACTGGGCTCGAGCACTGTAGATGGCGGCCGTAAGCCCGGCCGGGCCCGATCCAATGATCAAGACACGCGTGTGCTCGGGCATTACTTCCTAAGGTTCACGGGGCGTCGCTTGCGCCAAATAATCATGCCCGCGACAATGGAGATGAAGCCGACCGATGCATAGGTGATGTACTCGTGTCCGGCGAAGCAGTAGACGTCGAGGAATCGGATCAGCCCAATGAGGAGGGCCACCACCAGTACCAAAATTGCGAGCAGGATGATGAAGCCAAAGGCGATTGCCCGACCGGCGAGCAGAAGGGGACGCAGCACCTTGTCATGCACGATGTCGAGTACGTGGTCGAACTGGTGGAGGGCCTTGTCGACGAAGTCTTGGTCGTGTGGTCGGTTCGCGTCAGTCACGCATGTAACTTACCGGTAGGCGGCGCCGCTACGCCTCGATCCAGCACAGACCGATAATCCCCGGGCCGCCATGTGTCCCCACAACCGGTCCCATGTCAGTGACGATGATTGGGTTTTGCGTCGCCACGTCGGCCACGAGCGCCTCGAGCGCTGGCACCTCACTCGACGAGCCGTGCACGAGAGCCAGACGTTTGAGCGGGGCGTGACCCTTGGTGACCTCAGCGATCGCGACGAGCGCCTTGGCGCGAGTTCGTTGACGTCCGGCCTCGGCGACCACCCCGTCTTTCAGTTCCAACAAAGGCTTAATCGAGAGCACTTGACCGAGCAGTGCGCGCGCCCCGCCCACGCGACCGCCCTTGATGAGGTGTTCGAGCGTGTCGAGCATGGCAACGACGCCGACCTTCGCGACGAGCGACTCGGCGTCGCTCACGAGTGCGTCGAGGTCCGCGCCGGTGTCGGCCAACTCCGCCACGTCAATCACCATGAGACCTTGGGCCATCGAAACCGCTTTGGAGTCGACCACGCGTACTTCAATGGAGCCGCTGACGGCCTCAGCGCCGAGCACCGCCGATTGGTGCGTCGCTGAAAGCAGCGCGGAGAGTGTGATCACGATGACGCCATCACACCCGTCGTTCTTCGCGCGTTCGTACGCCGCCTGGAAGGCACCGGGGGAGGGGGCCGCCGTCTCGGGAAGCGTCTTGCTCGCCTTGCACTTCGCCCAGAACTCGCTCGGCGAAAGATCAACCCGGTCGGTAAACTCCTCGTCGCCAAAGCGAATGCTGAGCGACACGATGTCGATGTTGAGACGTCGTGCGATCTCCTCTGGTATGTCGCACGCACTGTCGGTTACCACGCGAATCCGAGTCATGACCCCCCTGTGAACTAGTTCAGCCTTGCATCTTTCGCCCCAACGCGCGCAACGCGGTGCTGGAGGATCACGACGACGAGGGCGTAGGCGCCGAGTCCGGCCAGAAGTGCGAAGGAGAATCGCGCCAGCAGTCCGGCACCCCGGTTCCACGTCGGCCCGGCGTAAGCCAGGGCCATGACGAGTGCGGCGACGAGTGAGGCACCGAGACTACGTCGCACGTGGCGCGACCAGATGGTGGACGCAATGTGGACGTGGTGACGTGCGAGCGCGCCCAGCGCAACGACGGCCGCCGCACTGTAGGCAATGGAGACACTGGCGGTGAGTGCGGCGATCGAGTGACGACCGATGGCGACGCACAACGCGATGGTGAGAAGGTTTTGGAGTGCGTAGAGATAGAACACTTCGCGCGCGCGCTGCATCGACTGCAGGCCGCGCACACAGAGTTGAAAGATCGTGAATCCGGGAAGTCCGGCGGCCAGCACAGCGAGCACGGTGCCGGCGGCGATGTGGTGTCGGGCGTTGAGGTGATTGAGCAGAATCGCGACGATCGGTTGCGCGAGTACCAAGAGCACCAGCGTGCACGGGATGATAATGACGAGCGACTGGCGAAGCCCGAATCGAAGGCGTTCGCTCAACCCTTCAAAGTCAGAGGCCGTTGACAGGCCCGCGAGTTGCGGAGTAAGTACGCCGAGCACCGAGACGACGACGACGGCGTAGGGCATTTGCATGAACGACCAGCCCGAGGTGTAGGCGGTGACCGGTCCGTCGCCGCCGATGCCGAACGCGAAGGCCAACACGATGAAGAGTGAGAGCTGGTTGAGCAGCACCACGAGCAGCGTCCAGCTCCCGAGACGGCTCACGGCGCGCAGCGCGGGATCCTTCAGATTGAAGCGAAGCGTGAGTCGCCAAAGGTCGCTGCGAAAGAGTGAGGGCAACAGACAGAGGAACTGAACGGCGACGCCGAGCGTCGTTCCAATTCCCAACCACATGAGGTCACGCGAACCACTCAGCATCGCGAGCATCGGCGTCGGGTCGACGAGGTGGAACCAGACCAGGACGCCAATGCAGATGACGTTGTTGGCGACGGGTACCCACGCCGCCACGCCGAATCGATTGCGGATGTTGAGCAGTGACGTCGCGACGCCGATGACGCCGTAGAAGAAGATCTGTGGGACAAACCAGCGAAGGAGATCGGTCGCGACGGCGCGCTGTTGACTGAGGACCGACGCCGACGCCGTGGTGGTCGAATGTCGAAATGCAGTGAAGCCGTCAATTATCCACGGTGCGCAGAACCACGCGATGATCGACGCCGATGCGAGCACGATGAGCGCGCCGGTGACCACGCTGGAGATCGACTTCCACGCGCGCCGTTCGCCGTCGAGCGCGAGTCGTTCAACGAAGACCGGGATGAACGTCGCGCCGGCGACGCCACCGAGCACGAGGTCGAAGAGCATGTTGGGCACGGTGTTGGCGAGGTTGAACGAGTCGGCGATCGGCGTGAAGCCGAGCACCCACACGAGGACGATGAGTCGGAAGAGTCCCGTGAGTCGCGACACCAATGTGCCGCTGGCCATTGAGACGACGCGCGACGTGTGCGTCGAACTCTCACTCATCGAGCGTGACGCCCCTTGGGGCGTCGTCGGTAGGTTCGTACCCACCAAAAAGCCAAGACGAGAAGCGAGGCAATCGTGAGAAAGTAGCCAACGATTGACGTGCCGGTGATTCGTACCTGAATCGCGGCCCGCGCCAGTACGAGGCGATTATTGGGTGTCGTAACGATGACCTGGAGCGTGAGGCTGCTCCCGGTGTGACCCGACGTGGCGACCCGGACTGATTTGGTGGGCGAGTCCATCTTTATTGGCACGTTGTCGCCCTTGGGGAACGTGATCTGGTCGGTGAGGAGATGTATGTTCGCCACGACCGTGTAGTTGGCGTGACTGAACAAGGTGATGGGAATGGACGTGCCGGGGCCAGCCAGTGTGATGGTGCTCGGATCGACCCGAAAGTTTGCGAGTTGTCCGTGCAGCGCGTTCGCGGTGGCATTAATGGCGGCCTGTCGAGCGCTCGGGTTGCCAGTGATCTCCGACGCTTCGGTGGCGACCTCGAGGTCGTTGCCCAGGTTGCTTGACTTGACCGCTTGGGAGAACGCGGTGACGTAATCGACGAGCGTGCTGAGCGAACTCACGTTGTGCGACGACCAGTTCGACGTCGGAGGCGCCACGAGCGCGCGAGCTGCGGGCGCCCCGTTCGTGCCGACCAGAGTGGCGTTGAATGAGGGAGCGAGGGTCGCGAGGGTGACGAAGGGGTTGGCTGCGAAGCCGTGTAAGACGTCATTCAAGAACTTGACCGAGGTCTGAGCGACGGGCGCCAAGATCACGACGGTGCGCAACGACGCGGCGTTGGGAGCCTCGAAGTGCAAGAAGGCGAGTGTCCCGAGTGTCAACGCCGCGCGTCGCCCAGGACTGATGGACGAGTCTTGAACGAGCGTGGACAACTCACTGTCCGAGCTCAGGACCGTGACCGGGCGGGCGCCGACGACGTTGAATGGTGCGCCCCAGTTGAGCGTCGTTGAAGGAGGGACGGTCACGTCACTCTCTGGCAGAACGACGTCGCTGACGCCGGCGTGGTGCAGAGCCTTCAGACTGGCGACCGACGGTGCGCCCGTCAGCAAGACCGGACCGTCGACGTATCGACCGGTGAGGTCCTTCAAGAGCGTGGACGAAAGATTGAGTTGGTGGCCGACTTCGTCAGCGAGACCGTGTTGGGCGAGTGCCGCAAAGTCGATGTTCGCCGGGGGAGCGTCTATTGCCTGATGCAGAGGGCTCGCGAGCGCTGTGTTGAGTGCCGCGCGAAACAGTGCGTTGCCGGTCCCGGTCTGGGCGGCCGTGTCCAGTGTGCGGTAGTCCGCACTCAGGGTCATCGACGACATCGGATGGTGTCCAATGGTGTCGAGAACCTGTATCGAACGCTTGGCGTGCAACCACGATGAGGGGTCCATGGTCTCGACGTAGTTCACGAGCAACGGCTGATCCACGGAGGTTGCTTGCACGGCGAGTAGCGACCAGAGCACATTCGACACGCCATTGGTGGTGACCTCGATGCGAATCGGGTACACCCCGTCACAGTTGGGACCGTGACAGGCCAAACGCATGTGCGGGGCCACCGGATAGCAGGTCCGTCGAAGCGAGCCGGTGCGACCGGTGAAGAGGTCAACAGTGAAGGTGAAGGTGCCGTGGATCTCGCAGCGCAAGGTAAAAGTGCTGGTCGTAGACATTGCCCGACCGGTGACTCCCGCACTCGAGATGATCGGGGTGAGTTGGGAACGATCGATCACTCGCGGGTACATCGTGACGCGTGCTTTTGAGGCAACGCCCTTGGGATTCGTTGCCAACGTGAGGGAAAAGTGCGTCGTGCCCTTCGCGGAAAGGGCGGCGACGGCGTCTTGGTGGAGGATCGAGAAGGTGGGCGTCGTCCCAGCCTGCGCGGCCGTGGGCCACGTCACCGTTGCGAGGCAGAGGAGTACCACGCTAAGCGCCCGCCACCAGGTCGAAAATCGGTGGAACATGCCTTCACAGGCTACCTTCGTGCGGCTGCGTGTTCTGGCGCCAACTACCCTCATTCGCAGTGCTATCAATCGATCAGGTTCACGAGCGACTAAGTGATTTGGCCCATCAATCGAGTCCATTGGCCCGCGCATTCGCCGACGCGGGCTTCTCGCTCTACGCCGTGGGCGGCTCCGTGCGCGACGCCGTGCTCGACGTGCCCAAGGGTGAGGACTACGAGATCGACTTCACGACCAACGCCCGGCCCGATGACATCGAACGTCTGATGAAGCCGCTCTGTTCGACCATGTGGGAGCAGGGTCGAGCGTTCGGGACACTCGGCGGTCTACTGCGCCTGAGCGGCATCAAGGTCGAAATCACCACGTTCCGGTCCGAGGCGTACGTGGACCATTCGCGCAAACCGTCGGTGCAGTGGGGCGACTCGCTGGAGGCTGACCTCAGCCGACGTGACTTCACCATCAACGCGCTGGCACTCGACGTCGTCGCACTGGACGCCGCGACGCCTGACGTGCAGACGCTCTTCGATTTCTACGACGGCTTCAACGACCTGCACGAGAAGGTGTTGCGCACACCGATCGACGCCAGCATCCTTTTCAGTGACGACCCACTGCGCATGCTTCGTGCCGCACGCTTCGCGGCGCGCTTTGGTCTCTCCATCGATCCCGCCATCGAGGCCGCGGCCGCCACGATGGGCGAACGACTGACCAAGGTGTCGGCTGAGCGCATACGCGGTGAGCTTGACCTCCTCATGATGACGTCGCAACCATCGATCGGCCTTGATTTCATTGTGCGCACGGGTCTCGCCGAAAACTTCTTCCCGGAACTGCCGAAGTTGCAGCTCGAGCAGGACCCCATCCATCGCCACAAGGACGTTCTTCGCCACACCTGGGCCGTCGTCGATAAGACGTCGCCCGACTTGGTGTTGCGCCTCGCCGCGCTGTTTCACGACATTGGTAAGCCCGCGACGCGCGCGATTGGCGAAGATGGTGTGACGTTCCGATTCCACGAGGTGGTCGGGGCCAAGATGACGCGCAAGCGCATGACCGCGCTGAAGTACTCCCAGGAGATGATCGACGACGTCAGCGCATTGGTGGAACTGCACCTGCGCTTCCACACGTACAAGATGGGGTGGAGTGACCGGGCAGTACGACGCTACGTGCGTGACGCCGGCCCCCTGCTCGACCAGTTGAATGAACTGACGCGCTGTGATTGCACGACGCGAAACGCCCGCAAGGCGGCCTCGCTCGCGCAACGAATGGACGAGCTTGAGGTGCGCATTGGGGAACTTCGAGAACTGGAAGACCTCAGCCGACTCCGACCAGCGCTGGACGGCGTGGCCGTGATGGAGCTGCTCGGTGTCAAGCCGAGCCCGGCCGTTGGTCGAGCCCTCGACTTTCTCATGGAGATCCGACTCGATGAGGGGGAGATCACGCCTCAAGAAGCGGCCGTTCGTCTACGCGAGTGGTGGTCCGACCAGCCTCACTAACCGAGTTGCGACCTGTCGCGACGTACTATTTGGTAAAGGTCACGCGATTCGAGCGTGTCGAAGGCACGCTGAGGCCAATGGCGTTTTGTGCGACCACAGTAAAGAGATAACTCCCATGGCTGAGCGCGTTGGTCATGACGCACGCGGTGGCACTCGTGGTGCAGTGCAGTCCGGCTGGTGTTGAGTACACGCGATAGGCGACAATGGCGTCGCCACCGTCCCACGAAGGTGCATTCCACGTGACGCGGACTCGAGAGGCGGCCGAACGCGCGATGACGTCGGTGGGAGTTCCGGGGATGCCGGGTGACACCGACACGGCAACGGGGAAGAGTGTTGCCAGCGAACTCCACGTTGTGACGTCGGGCTCGTCAACGCGGTCGCCGCCAATGAACTCTTCGGTGAGCGAGAAACCCGACACCGTCGCTGCACCCATGAGGAGTGGTTGGTCGTAGTTGCCCAGAATGTTGTCGCGGTGGCCCCAGCAATCCGAAGCGTTCGACGCGGTGCAGTCACTGTTGATGCCACCCACGCCAGGCCCGTCGTCGTACATGAAGAGGAAGTCGGCGAGCAGCACGGACGACGTGCTGGCCCAGTTGGAACCGCCGCCCGTGCCATAGAAGGGGTTGGGGAAGGGTGGGTCCGTGTTGTTCTGCGCGCCCGTCAGCGCCAACGCGTCAAGCGATGACGACAGCCCCGCCACCGGAGTGAGGCCACGGTCGGTTCGTTCGAGATTCGACACGACGAGCACCTGCTCAGTTTGGGGCATCTGGTCGTAGCCAACCGGCAAAGTCATTGATCCGACGTCCTCACCAGTTCGAGCGGCGTCAATCGCGCTGACGGTCTCCTGGTCGCAATTGGTGACCTGACTCGACGTCGGTGACTTCGTTAAGCAGTTCTCATACATCGCCGAAGTCGGCACACTGTTCGATGTCGGATTCTGTGGCGGGAGCAGCACGTGTGGGTGCAGTGCACTGAGCGGGGACCGTGTACCCACGGGGTGCAGCGTGCCCGCACGAACCGGTTCGCGGATCGTCGCACTTGATGCCGTCGTTCCAAGGCCCACCAGGGCGCTCGCGAGCGTCAATGACCCCATCGCCGTGAGACGCGCATATTTTCGAGTCGCGAGCGACGTGGGCAAAACCTGCACCTTCATTTGTGGCCGAAGTCGGACCGAGTCGAAGGCTACCTGAGCGCGTTTGGACGGGTTAGTCCACTCCTGTCGGACCACCTTGGCCTGATGTGCGGCGCCGAAACGCCGTGCTTAGCCCCGCGTAAAGAGGGTGTCAGATGCACCGGGCGTCGCCCGGGTGGGCGAGACCACGTGCATCGTGACGTCGGAATCGATTTCAGATTCGACCACGACCTCGATGTCAGCGAGGGCTTCTTCGAGAACGTCCGCGCTCGGCCACACGATGTTCTCCGCGCCACGGTCGGCAAATGCCTCGACCATGTCGTGGGCAACGTCGTCGTGGAACTGAATTGGAGGCGACTTCATGAAGTACGCCGCCGGTCCGATGATGGGACCACCGATTCCGCGGTCCAGGGCGACCTTGGCGCAGCGCACGGCATCAATGATCACGCCCGCTGAGTTCGGCGAGTCCCAGACCTCGAGCTTGAGCTCGACGTTGAGGGGCACGTCACCGAAGTTGCGTCCCTCCATGCGGATGTAGGCCCACTTGCGGTCCTTCAACCACGGCACGTGGTCGCTCGGCCCAATGTGAACATCGTCGGGGTCCATATTGCTGATTTCGAGTTGACTCGTAACTGCCTGCGTCTTGGAGATCTTCTTGGACTCGAGGCGTTCGCGCTCGAGCATGTTCTTGAAGTCCATGTTGCCGCCAACGTTCAGTTGGTAGGTGTGGTCGAGGGTGAGACCGCGGTCCTCAAAGAGGCGGGCGAGCACACGGTGGACAATGGTGGCACCGACCTGGCTCTTGATGTCGTCACCGATGATCGGCACGCCGGCGTCGGCGAACTTCTTGGCCCAGACGGGGTCTGACGCAATGAAAACCGGTATGGCGTTGACGAAGGCGACGCCTGCGTCGAGTGCGCACTGGGCGTAGTAACGCTGGGCGTCGTCTGATCCCACGGGAAGATAGGAGACGAAGACTTGGGCCCGGCTGTCACGCAGGACCTGGGTCACGTCGACGGATTCAGCTGGTGACTCCTCGATCATCGCGTGGTAGTACTTGTTGAGACCGTCCATCGTCGGGCCACGTTGGACCGTTACGCCGATCGCGGGGACCTCGGCGAACTTGATGGTGTTGTTCTGTCCGCCGTCGATTGCTTTGCTCAGGTCGCTGCCGACTTTGGAGGCATCGACGTCAAAGGCGGCCACGAACTCGAGGTCACTGACGTGGTAGCCACCGAGCATGACGTGCATGAGGCCCGGCACATCGTCGGCCGGATTGGCGTTCTTGTAATAGGTGACGCCCTGGATGAGTGAACTGGCACAGTTTCCGACGCCAGCAATAGCCACGCGAATCTTTTCCATAGCTCTCCTTTCTTACTTCGCGTCGTGCGCGAAGGACTCTTGGTTACTTCGTTCGGCGGACAACAAGTTGTCAATCCACGCGAGGTCCAGCTCGACACCTTGGGCCGCGTGCTCCATGACACCGCGGGCGTAGGAATCGAGTTGTTCGTTGTGCGCGCCGGCTCGGACTTCCGCCAGACGGGCAACGAGATCGGCGCGCCGACGCTCGAGCAGCCCGACGCGACCGTTGGGCGTCAGGTACTGGGCGAGTGCCATGCGAAGTGAGAAGTTCTTGCTGTCGTCGAGCGTCGCGGGGTCGGCCAACAGCGAAACGAACTCTTGACGACCACGGTCGGTAATCCGATAGACCTTGCGACCACGTCGTCCGATACCGGGCGACGAACGCAAGGAGCGAAGCGAGGCGCGCTCACCCGAAAGTGAGCCGGTCGACAGCGCGCTCAGGCGACCGTCACTCGGCATTACCGCTTCAACGCAGCCTTGTCGTTCGAGACGCGCGAGCGCCGGATAGATCGATCCGAAGGAAACATTTGCCCAGATACCGAGTCGTTCGCGCAGTTGTAGGCGTATTTCGTAGCCGTGATGGTCACGGTCCATGAGGAGGCCCAGGATGGCAATGTCTAACACGCGAAACATAGTATCACTTCGATATATCGAACGTGACTAGGTGTCATTTATCAAGTCAGGATTGGCTTGTAGTGTCACCCGTAATGGATAAGCGCTTCCGCACGAGTACCGCCGACGGGGCAGTGGTCGAGTTCGGTCTAGTTCGCCACGCACTGTTGGCCAGGGTTGCCGCGGGCCTCCTTCGTTACGAAGACATATGTGACGCCCACCCCGAACTGTTGCGAGCGGCGAAGAACCTCGGGCGTCGAACGGGCGAAACGTGTCCGGTCTGCTCGGACGTCGAACTCGTCGAAGTGACCTACGTCTTTGGTGCGAGGTTGCCGTCGGGAGGAACGTGTCCGACGTCGCGCGCCGAACTCTTGAAACTCGAGCGTCGCGAGGAGCCCGTCCAGTGTTACGCCGTGGAAGTCTGTGTCGGATGCTCGTTCCACCACCTAGTTCGCAAGTGGGCCGCCGGAGGGCGCCGCGCCCGTAGGGTTAACGCCATGGAGCGTAAGGAAGTCGGCGAATGAGCCTGAGCGCACCGGTCATCCGGGGCCGCAAGCGCCGCAGTGGTTCGGCACCCCTCGTCATGGTCACCGCCTATGACGAGCCGGGAGCTCGTCTCGCCTCGGCGGCCGGTGTCGATCTGATCCTCGTCGGTGACTCGCTGGCCAACGTCGTGCTCGGCCAGGAGAACACGCTGCACCTCAGCATCGACGAGATGTGTCATCACGTACGCGCGGTGGCCGCGGCCAAACCCGACGCGCATGTCGTCGCCGACATGCCGTGGTTGAGTTACCACGTCGACCTCGGCGAGAGCGTTCGAAACGCCGCCAAGTTAATTCGAAGCGGAGCCGACAGCGTCAAACTCGAAGGCGGCCGAGTACGCCAAGGCGTCGTGCGCGCGTTGCTCGACGCACAGATCCCCGTCATGGGTCACTTGGGCCTCACCCCCCAAAGCGTCATGGCCTTCGGCGGCTTCAAGGTCCAGGCCAAGACGTTGGAGAGTGCCAAGCTCCTCATCGAGGACGCCCAACTCCTCCAAGACGAGGGAGTATTCGCCATCGTGATCGAAGGCGTGCCCAGTGTCGTCGGAACGAACGTCACCCAGGCACTCGACATCCCCACGATCGGCATCGGCGCCGGACCCGACACCGACGGCCAGGTGCTGGTCTTCCACGACCTGCTGGGTCTCACCAGTCGAAAGCCGGCCAAATTCGTTCGCCAGTACGCCGACTTGGGTCCAGTGATCACCGACGCGATTGCGCACTTCGCCGCCGACGTGCGAAGCGGCGCGTTCCCCAGCGCCGACGAGGCGTATCCCAATCCCGAGGGACTTTTGGAATAGGGACGCTCGTCGCGTTTCGGTTCGTCGATTCAAAATTTCACAGGCCTCGAGGTTCAGTTTCGACCTAACTTCAAACACCGCCATTTATCAGGGATGATGAGGTAAAGATACCTCGAGCCGTGTCACTACTTGCGCGGAGTATACTCTCAGTGTATTCTCATCTCCATGAGTGTTCCTTTCACCTTGCTCGGTCTCCTCGAACGAGAACCGAGCCACGGCTATGACCTGAAGCGCGACTACGACAGCTATTTCGGTCGCTCGAAGCCGTTGCCCTTCGGCCAGGTGTACGCCACCCTGGCACGACTGTCACGTGACGGGAAGGTCGTGCCGGGCGAGGCGGAGCCCGGTGACGGACCGGACCGAAAGCGCTACGCGATAACGCCGGAAGGAAGAGAGGAGTTCGAGACTTGGCTCGGCGAACCGGTCGAACCAGAACCGCACCTCCAGACGATTCTTTTCTCGAAGGTCGTCTTGGCATTGATGCTCGGTCGATCCGCCGAGAAGTATTTGGATACGCAGCGCGCCGCCCACTTGCAGCGGATGCGTTCGTTGACGGAAGTGAAACGAGCAGGCAGCCTCATTGACGTACTTCTCGCCGATCACGGCCTCTTTCATCTTGAAGCTGATTTGCGCTGGATTGACATGACCGCGGCCCGACTTCCTTCGTTGGCCGCGGCGGTGACATCGTGAGCGTTGAACTGGTCGCGTCCGACGTGCGCCCAACAGCTACGTTGATCCAAGCCATCGACGTGGCCTACGACTTTGGCGAGACACCTGCACTGCGTGGGGCCAACGTGTCGATCCGCGAAGGAGAGATTCTCGCGGTCATGGGTCCGAGCGGTTCTGGTAAATCGACACTCCTGCACTGCCTCGCGGGAATTCTCGTACCCAAAAGAGGCGAGATTCGTCTCTCTGGACAACGCATCGACACGATGTCTGAGGATGAGCGCAGTACCTTGCGACGAGACACCTTTGGTTTCGTCTTCCAGTTTGGACAGTTGGTGCCGGAACTCACGGCCGAAGAGAATGTCGCACTCCCTCTTCTTCTCAGTGGCATGCGACGAAATGACGCGATCGTACACGCGCGCGAGTGGTTCGAACGTCTTGGAATCGGCGGTCTCGAGCGTCGCCGCTCAGGTGAACTCTCTGGTGGGCAGGCACAACGTGTCGCTCTGGCGCGCGGACTCGTCGCCCGTCCAAAAATACTGTTCGCTGACGAACCGACGGGCTCGCTCGACTCCTTCACCGGCGAAGTCGTCATGGAGCTCCTCGTGACTGTGGCCCGTGACGACGGCAC
>Ga0208586_1000378_pt1 | contig 17105 bp, 12 predicted proteins | sample NGESurshal072012_6_FD_184471 | JGI IMG/M metagenome (GOLD analysis project Ga0208586, IMG submission 184471) | Arctic peat soil microbial communities from Barrow, Alaska - NGEE Surface sample 53-3 shallow-072012 (SPAdes) | ecosystem: Environmental > Terrestrial > Soil > Wetlands > Peat ... | reverse complement strand
TGGGCAGATAGCAGAGCAGTATTCCCCCGGGTCGCAGCGCCCCTTCGGCGTGCTTGACCACGTCCCACGGCTCGGGCATGTCGAGCACGATTCGATCGAGGTCAACTTCATCGATGCCGTGGGTGACATCGCGAATCTGGACATCGTAGGGAACGTCGGTGCCCAACATGTCGTGGACGTTCTTGATCGCCTGCTGGGCGAAGTCCTCGCGTAGCTCGTAGCCCGTGATGAGCGCCCCGGCGCGCAGCAGCGTCATTGAAAGTGCGCCCGAGCCCACGCCGGCTTCGAGAACGCGCATACCCGGTCCAATGTCCGCCTGCATGAGAATCGTCCCGAGGTCCTTGGGATAGATCACCTGCGCACCGCGGGGCATCTTCAACACGACGTCCGAGAGCGTCGGGCGAAGCACCAAGAAACTGCGCTCCGTGCTTCCGCGAATCAGTGAACCCTCGAGGGAACCAATGAGGTCGTTGTGCTGGACAATGCCGGCGTGCGTATGGAACTCGGCGTCCGCGCGAAGGGTGATCAGGTAATGGCGATCCTTCGCGTCAATCAACATCACGCGCTCGCCGAGTTTCAGTTCGGCGGCACTCACCCGGTGGACTTTTTCGACGCCGGTTTACGCGCGGCCCGCGAATCGAGCAATCGGAACAGTACGAGCGCCCCGGCAACACCGAGCCACTTCTTGGACTTGGTCTCCCACGCTTTCGCTACTGCGCTCGCTGTCGCCACGTTGAAGAGTTTGCGCAGCATCACTTTTTATGACGCTTGCGGATCTGGCGACCGCGAACACGTCCCCACACGTAGCCCGTCATGATGCCCCCAACGCCCACGGCGGAGACGGTGGTGTTCTTGGACGGCGTCAATTCGTTGAGCTCACTCTCGCTCGGCAGGAGTGCGCGTATGGACGACTCGAGCTTGCGGCGGGTCTCGGACTGCACGCGCACGGTTGACTTCACTTGGTCTCCTTGAGTCGCCTTTTCGCGGTGCCGCTCACGATTCGCCAGAACGTAAGTGCCACGACCGCAGCGGCGAGTACCACGATGATCAAATACGGCAGCCACGAAAGCGTGCCGTCGAGCACTGGAAACTGCTCCTGGAGGAAGCGCAGGGCGCCGAGCAACATCAGGGCCACGCCAAAGCCCACCAACAGGCTGCCGGCCGATCCCCACGCCACGAAACGACCCAGGTCCTTCAGCGGCTGCACCGTCTCTTCCTTGATGTACTGGACCGCGAGATCCTTGATCTCCTCGAGGTCGCGCTGGATGGTGGATCCACGAACCAACTTGCGCCACGCCGCCTTTTTCATGACTCCACCCTACCCCTGACGTTCTTTGATGAGGTAGGTAGAACTGCCGGTCGCGACGAGATTCTGCTCATCGTCGACAATCTCCGCGCCGAGAAAGGCCACCACTGATCCCCGCTTCAAGACCGTTGCCGTGCAGGTGAGCTGCGCGCCCGCGCGCACGGGCCGCAAGAACGACGACTTCATTTCGGTGTTCGCGACGAATACCTTTCGACCTGCGACACTCAGCACCGCGGACGCGCCCATGGCGGAGTCCATCATCGCGGAAAGGAATCCACCTTGGACGAGACCGGCGGGGTTCAGGAATCGCTCATCAACGCGCATTCGCCACACGGTCGAGTAATCGTCGCCCTTTTCGAGACAGGTGAGACCTAGGGTCAGGTCACAGTTGGGCGGAACTTGCAGGGCCATTGCCAGAGGCTACCGGCAACACTTCGCTCGTTCGCGCGTGCCAATTCACTACTCTCATAGCCATGGCTGACAACATGTTCCACGGAGCGACCGACCTCGAAGGAAAGGTCATTCGCGAAATCTCCGCGGTGGCCATGGACGCTCCCGCGGCGGCGAAGTCCGGTCACAGCGGCACCGCAATGGCACTCGCACCACTCGGCGTCACGCTCTGGGGCCGTGTTATGCGACACGACCCTGCCGACCCCCTATGGAGCGACCGAGACCGATTCATCTTGAGCAACGGACACTGTTGCATTCTGCAGTACGCACTCGCCCACGAATTTGGCTACGACTTGAGCGTTGATGACCTGCGTGCGTTCCGTCAACCCCATTCGCGCACCCCGGGTCACCCCGAGCGCGGCGTCGCCCCCACGGTCGAAGTGACGACCGGCCCGCTCGGCCAAGGTATTGCTAACGGCGTGGGCATGGCGATCGCGGAGCGAATCCTTCGAAGTGACTTCGGCAGTGACCTCGTAGATCACCGCACGTGGGTGATCGCCGGCGACGGCTGTTTTGAGGAGGGCGTCAGCCACGAGGCGGCGTCGCTGGCCGGTTCACTCGGACTTGACCACCTCACAATCTTCTACGACAACAACCACATCACGATTGACGGCCCGACCGAACTCGCGTACCACGACGACGCGGTGGCGCGGTTCGCGGCGTACGGCTGGCAGGTGATTGACGTGGGCGAAAAGGCGAACGACCTCGACGCCCTCGAAGGGGCGATGCGCGAAGCGATAGCTGAGACGTCGCGCCCGACATTGATCGTCGTGCGATCGCACATTGGCTTTCCCTCGCCCGAGATGATGGACACGCGTGAGGCGCACGGCTCGCCCTTCAGTGCAGCGAACATCAGTGAAGCGAAGGCCATCCTCGGCGTGCCGGACGAGCCGTTCCACTTCGATCCCGACGTACCGAGCCAGGTGCTCGCGACATTGGGCGAACAGCGCCAGGCGCGTGTGGCGTGGGAGGCCCGCGTCAGTGCGGCCGGTGCCAAGGGCGTCAAGCTGCTCGAACAGTTGGATAACGATGGAGCGGCAACCATCACGACCACGGCCGAGTTGTTTGAAGCGGGCACGAAGGTCGCAACTCGCAAGGCCATGCAACGTGCCATGGACACCTACGCGATCCAGACCCCTGGCATCACCGCCGGCTCGGCCGACTTGACTGACAACACGGGTATGACGCTCTCCCAGTTGTCAGTGCAGAGTGCGACGAATCCCGGCGGGCGACAGTTCCACTACGGCATTCGCGAGTTCGCCATGAGCGCAAACTTGACCGGACAGGCCTGCCACGGCGGCCTACGTCCACTCGGCTCGACGTTCTTCGTCTTCAGTGACTACGCCCGTCCGGCGGTGCGGCTCGCAGCGCTGAGCGAAGCGGGCGTGATGTTCGTGTACACGCACGACTCCGTGGGCGTCGGCGAAGACGGCCCGACGCACGAGCCCATTGAACATCTCATGGCGCTGCGGGCTATGCCCAACCTCCACGTCGTACGCCCGTCAGACGCGAATGAAACGCTCGACTTGGTTGCGGAGTTTCTCAGTGCAAATCAGCCGATGCCGACTGCCATGGTGTTGTCGCGTCAGGACATGCCCGTGTTCTCGACCGAGGACGCGAAAGCGTCCGCGCTCGGTGCTCGACGCGGTGGCTACGTCGTGCGTGATGCGGACAATGCGGTCTTCACGTTGGTCGCTACCGGGTCAGAGGTTGGAGTCTGTCTCAGCGCGTGTGATGAGTTGGCGAAGCAGAACATCGTGACCAGAGTCGTCGCACTTCCGTGTTGGCGCTGCTTTGATGCGCAACCGCTCGACTATCGAAACTCCGTACTTCGCCGCACGATTCCCTCAGTGTCGCTCGAAGCGGGCGCCACGCTTGGATGGACGAAATACGTCGATGAATCAATTGGCATCGATACCTTTGGGCTCTCGGCTCCGAGCGCGTACGTCCTCGATTACTTCAACATGACGGCCGCGACGGTGGTCGCACACGTGCACGACGTTCTCGGCGATGAATAATGGCATTCATGGCACTCAGTTTTTTAACCAGAAAGAGGCGAAGCATGACTTTCGACTTAAAACACACGAAACTGAATAACCTTTATGACCAGTACGGCCAGAGCCCCTGGATTGACAACATTCGTCGAGACTGGCTGAACGACGGCACGTTGGCCGGGCTGGTGACACAGGGTGTGCGCGGCGTGACGTCCAACCCCTCAATCTTCCAAAAGACGTTGGCCACATCGTCGGCGTACGACGAACTGCTCCAGGGGAAGACGGACGTTGATCCCGAAGTCCTCTTCGAAGAACTTGCGGTGCGCGACGTGCGCGATGCCTGTGACGTGCTCTCTGAGGTCCACACGCTGTCCATCGCCCAGTTCGCCGGCAAGACTCGCCGCTACTGCGACGGCTACGTCTCACTCGAAGTTTCACCACGGCTCGCGCGCGACACCGTCGCAACGGTGACGGCCGCCAAGCGTCTCGCGGCCGAAGTTGGGCGCGAAAACGTCATGATCAAGATTCCTGGAACGAAGGAGGGACTTCCCGCGATCACTGAAGTGCTCGGGGCCGGCATCAACGTGAACGTGACCTTGATCTTTTCACTCGAGCGCTATAACGAAGTCATCACCGCATGGATGGAGGGCCTCGAACTCGCCCTCACGCATCGAAGCGACATCGCCACGATCGGTAGCGTCGCATCGTTCTTCTTGTCTCGCGTCGACGTGTTGATTGACCCACAGTTGCCCGAGGGTGACCCGCTTCGCGGGAAGATCGCGAATGCCCAGGCTGCGGGCGCGTACGAACTCTTCCGTCGTCGCATGGCCTCTGAGCGTGCACAGGCGCTGATTGCGGCCGGTGCACAGGTGCAGCGTCCGCTCTGGGCGTCAACCTCGACGAAAAACCCGACGTACCCCGACCTCCTCTACGTCGACACGATCGTCGCCGATGAGACGGTGAACACGATGCCCGACGCCACGTTGGTTGCGGTCCTCGACCACGGTCACTTCGCCGCGTCGAGGTTGCTCAACGACGCGAGCATCCGAGCGTTGGCTTCGGTGATCGATGACCTGCCCGAGAACGTCTCCCTGGCGGCCGCGACCGACAAGCTCGAAACCGATGGCGTCGCCGCGTTCGTCGCGTCGTACGAGGATCTCCTCAAGACGGTCGCCCAGAAGCAGCAGGGCACGAACTAACGCCACTGCGCCCGGTTGACTTGGCGCTCGGGACTCGCCATGGAGCGGTGTTCGGGCGTTGACAACGTACAAATTTTGGGACCGTTCTTGAACCTCGCGACATAGGATGGCGCGATGACGACGCTGCGCGAAACCGCCTCCCACCGCGATCTGCTCAACACTCCACTCGAAGGGCTCGCGAGCCACGCGTTCGCCAAAGCGCGCGCCGCCCATGGCTACGTCGTCACCTACTCACCAAAGGTGTTCATACCGCTGACCAAACTCTGTCGTGACCGTTGCGGGTACTGCACGTTTGCCCAGGCACCCGCGCACGTGGAGTCCCCGTACATGAGCCTCGATGAAGTGATGGCGGTCGCTCAGGCTGGGCGTGACGCCGGTTGCACGGAGGCACTGTTTACGCTCGGTGAGCGTCCCGAACTGCGCTACGACGAAGCCGCGCGCTGGCTCGCGGCTCGCGGCTACCAGTCGACCGTCGACTACGTCGCGAACGCCGCTCAGATGGTGCTCGAGAGCACGGGTCTACTCCCACATGCCAACGCCGGCGCCCTGTACCGCAATGAACTGGCGCAACTGCGCACGGTCGCTGCGTCGCAGGGAATGATGCTTGAGTCGCTCGCTGACCTGGCGGCGCACCGTCTCGCGCCGGACAAAGACCCGCAACGGCGCCTTGACACGCTGCGTTTCGCGGGCGAGCTACGTATCGCCTTTACGACCGGACTCCTCGTGGGTATTGGCGAGACGCGCGAAGAGCGGCTCGCCACGCTCGAGGCGATTGCCGCGTCGCACGAGGAGTTCGGCCACGTCCAGGAAGTGATCATTCAGAACTTCCTGCCCAAGCCGCGCACCGCAATGGCGAAGGAGCCAGCGGCATCCGACGAAGAGTTCCACTGGACGATTGCCGTGGCGCGTCTCATTCTTCCCGACACCATCCACCTGCAGGCGCCGCCCAACCTGAGCGACGACCCGACGCGCCTCCTGGCTTTTGGCATCGACGACTTCGGCGGCATCTCGCCGGTCACCGCCGATCACGTCAATCCCGAGCGCGCGTGGCCCGCTCTCACGGCGTTGGCCGCTGAGTGCGATGCCCGCGGATTCAATCTCGAGCCACGACTCACCGTCTACCCGGAGTTCATCGAAGGTGACCAGGGTTTTCTTGACGCCAAGGTGCGGCCCTTCGTCCTTTCGCACGCCGATTCAGAATTTCTCGCACGCAATGACACGTGGGCGTCGGGTTCGGACGAGATGCCGCCTTCACCTCCCACGTCGCGGGCGCGAACGACGGCGGTGTCGTCGCTCCTGGCGCGCTACGTGCCCGGCTACGACTTGGACCGGGAGGAACTTACAACGCTTTTTAACGCCAGGGGTGCTGACTTCAATGCGGTCGTTGACCTCGCGGACAATCTTCGAAAAGACCTGGTCGGAGACGATGTCACGTTCGTGATCAATCGCAACATCAACTACACGAACGTCTGCACGTTCAAATGCCGCTTCTGTGCATTTTCGAAGGGCCCATTGTCGCTCAACCTTCGTGGCGACCCCTACCTGCTGACCTTGGATGAGATCAGCGAGCGAGTCCGCGAAGCCGAAGCCAAAGGCGCAACGGAAGTCTGTCTGCAGGGGGGTATTCACCCTAAATTCGACGGCGACTACTACATCCATGTCGTGGCCGCCGTGCGAGCAGGCTCGCCGAAGATTCACATTCACGCATTTAGCGCGCTTGAGGTCTTTGAAGGTGCCCGACGTTCCGAGGTGGACCTCGTGACCTATCTCACTCGACTGAAGGACGCCGGGTTGAAGACGTTGCCCGGCACCGCGGCCGAAATTCTTGATGATGACATTCGCAAAGAACTCTGCCCGGACAAGATCAACTCTCAGCAGTGGCTTGACGTCCATCGTGCCGCCCACAGTGTCGGACTTCGATCAAACATCACGATCATGTTTGGCGCCGTTGAGGGTGTCGACAGTTGGGCGACGCACCTTCTGCGCACGCGCGACCTGCAGAAGGAGACCGGTGGCTTCACCGAGTTCGTGCCCCTGCCCTTTGTGCACATGGCAACGCCAATCTTTCTGAAGGGTCGCGCGCGACGAGGCCCGACGTTCCGCGAAGCCGTCTTGATGCACTCGGTCGCACGTTTGCACTACGCCACACTCATTGACAACATCCAAGTGAGTTGGGTGAAGATGGGCATCGATGGCTCTCGTCGGATTCTTCAAGCGGGCGCGAACGACGTTGGTGGCACCTTGATGGACGAGAACATCTCGCGGGCGGCCGGTGCCACGCACGGCCAGGAGATGGACGTGGACACGCTCGAGGCGCTCGTTGAGCCCCTCGGTCGGCCACTCGTGCAGCGCAGCACCCTGTACCAGACGTTGTAGCCGTGGATGAATTGATCGAAGCGTTTCTTGGCGACCTGCAACGAGCGTCGCCGCTGTCGCCGGAGCGGATTGACGTCCTTCGAACTCTGCTCGTTCGTTTCGTCGAGTTGGCCACCGTTGATGGTGACATTGGTGACCTGCGCGTTGCCGTGAACGCGCTCAACGAACTCGTCGAAGCGTCCGCAATGTTCTCGGCCTGGCGCGACGTGCCCAAACTCGCGGTCTTTGGCTCCGCGCGAACCAATATCGACGCCACCCTCTTCGAGATGGCTCGTCAACTGGGTGAGGAGATGGCAGCACGGAACTGGATGATTGTGTCCGGCGCCGGGCCAGGCATCATGGAGGCGTCCGCGAAAGGGGCGGGACGAGGACACACACTCGGCGTCAACATCGAACTTCCCTTCGAGCAGTTCGCCAACCCGTACATCGACGCCGAGACGATGCTGGTGGCGATGCAGTACTTCTTCACGCGCAAGGTCGCCATGACGCGCCCCTCCAACGCCTTCGCGATCTTTCCCGGCGGACTTGGGACGATGGACGAGGCCTTTGAGGTCCTGACCCTCCTCCACACGGGCAAGACGTCACCGGCGCCGGTTGTCCTCATTGATACCCCCAGCGGCACCTTCTGGACGAAGTGGCTCTCCTTTGTAGAGGACGCGATCATTGCGGGCAACTACATCGATGTCAACGACATGTGTCTCGTACGCATCTGTTCGTCGGTCGACGACGCCGTGACCGAGATCGAGCACTTCTTCTCCAACTACGAGAGCTTCGAGGTTCGTGGGGAGCGAGCGTACGTCAAGGTCCAACGCGCACCCTCGCCCGCCCAACTGGCGGACCTCGCCGTGCAAGTTCCCCGCTTCGCAGGCGGCGCCGGGTACGTGCTCGAGGACGAGAAGACGATCTCATTTAGCTTCGACGGCCGCAACTACGTGAACTTGCGTCTGCTGATCGATCAACTAAACGGCTGGACCTAGTCCTCGTTGGCTCCTCGTAGGAGGTGCTCGGCCTTCTGGAGGCTGCGGCGAACCTTGGAAAGCCGGCGCTCGAGTTCCTTCGCCTCAGCGTCGTCATCGTCTCGCATTTGCGCCCGCACCGAGTCAAAGATCGCGTCCGCCACACGGCTCTCCACAGCGGCGACCTCGTCGGCCAAGGCGTCAAAGGAGGTCACTAGTCGAGCGTCACGTAGGGAAGTTCGCCCGCGGCGTACTGCGCACGCAACACCTTCTTGTCAAACTTGCCGACACTGGTCTTCGGAACGGTCTCGATGAAGGCCCAGCGCTCGGGCAGCCACCATTTCGCCACCCTCGAGGAAAGGAAGTCGCGTAGATTTTCGGCGGTCGCACTGTGACCGGGACGTAAGACCACGCAACACAACGGTCGCTCTTGCCAGCGGTCATCAGGCACCGCCACGACCGCTGATTCAAAGACTGCGGGATGGGCCATCACCGCTCCTTCGAGTTCCACGGAACTGATCCACTCGCCGCCGGACTTGATGACGTCCTTCGTTCGGTCGCTGATGGTCATGAAGCCTTCACCATCGATCGTGCCAATGTCGCCGGTGCGCAACCAGTCGTCGTGAAACTTCTCCGGGTCGTCGACACCGTAGTAGGAGCCGGTGATCCACGGTCCGCGAATCTCAAACTCGCCGACGGTCTTGCCGTCTCGCGGCAACACTGAACCATCGTCAGCGGTAATGCGAATCTCGACGCCGGCGACCACGCGTCCGGCCTTCACGCGGTAGTCAATCTCCTGGTCGTAGGGCGTACCAGCTGGCGGGATCGACACCGCGGCCAGCGGGCTCGTCTCGGTCATACCCCAGCCCTGAATCATGTCGATGCCGAAGCGGTCACGAAAGGCCTCGATCATGAACCTCGGCACCGCGGAGCCGCCCGCGAGCACGCCGCGAAGACTCGAGAGGTCGGCGTCGGGATCGTTCTCGGTCACGCGCAGCACGTCGTTCCAGATCGTCGGCACGCCGAGCGAAATGGTGGGGCGAAGTTCGCGAATCATCTTTACGAGCGGCTCACCCTGAAGGAGCATCTGGGGCATGATCAGCTCAGCACCGGCGAAGAAGGCCGTGTAGGCAGCGCCCCACGCGTTCACGTGGAACATCGGCACGATGAGCAGGCATCGATCGCGCTCGCAGAATCCCACGGAGTTCGCGGTCGTTGACGCCATTGAATGGAGCCACGTCGAGCGGTGTGAATACACCACACCCTTGGGGTTGCCTGTCGTGCCCGACGTGTAACACATGATGGCGGCGGAGCGCTCATCGAGCGTGGGCCATTCAAAGCCGGTCCGTTCCGACATGAGGAACGTCTCGTAGTCGAGTGTGTCGCCGAGCAGGCCCGACTCGTCGTGACCGTGGACAATGATGTGCTCGACGGTGGGAATCTGATCGCGGACTTTCGCGAGCGCTGGCACGAGCGAGGCGTCAACGATGATGACCTTGTCCTGGGCGTGATTGATGATGAAGGCCAACTGCTCAGGGAAGAGTCGGATATTGAGGGTGTGCAGAACAGCGCCCATACAGGGAATGGCGATGTACGCCTCCATGTGCGCCTGGTTGTTCCACATGAACGTGGCAACTCGATCGCCCGATTCGACGCCGAGCTTCTTTAACCCGGCGGCGAGGCGCTCCGCACGCTTTGAGATCTGGAAGAACGTGGCCTCCGCGACCCCGTCGGGCGAGACGGTGAAGACCTTCTTTTCTGAGTAGACATATTCGCCGTGTTGAATGATGCCTCTGATGAGCAGTGGCGCGTCTTGCATCGTGCTTTGCACGGTTCCCCCTCTACTGGCGTTGGGTCGATGCTACAAACTCTCGGGCATCTGCCAGGCGCAGCTACCAGGAGAGGCTGTACGGAGCAACGGGCGCCGGGAGGACGCTCGGGGTGTCCATGAGGACCGCATCGATCGCTGCGGCGGCGCTTCGGCCCTCCGCAATGGCCCACACGATCAGGCTCTGACCGCGCACGGCGTCGCCGCAGGCGAAGACCGGACCGGGCCCGTCAAGTTGCGTGAGTCGCCATTCCGCGTCGACGGACAAGGTGGCGCGCGGAGTGACGAACGGCTCAGACGCGAGTTCCAAATCATCGAGTTCAGGACCGATGAAACCGGCGGCAATGAGCACGAGGTGCGCCGGCATTGAGTGCGAATCGCCCGTCGAGGCGTCGCGCACTGTGATGTCGGTCAGGAATTCGACGCCAAGAAACTCCAGTGTCTCGGTCGAAAACTGTCGCTCACCGCCTTCGTCGTGGGCCGGCGACGACTTGAAGATGCGGGCCATCGTGGGCCACGGTTCGTCACTGGGTCGCTCGTCGGGTGGTCGGTCGAGGATTTCAATCTGCACGACGGAGGCCGCGCCCTGTCGGTGTACCGTGCCCAGGCAGTCGGCGCCGGTATCGCCACCACCGAGAATGATGACGTGTCGATCTTTGGCGTCGATAGGCGACGTCACGCCGTCGCGTACCGCTCGATTGGCGGCTTCGAGGTAGGTCATGGCGGGGTAGACGCCCGAGAGCTCCGCACCCGTGACGGGAATGAGGCGGGGGCGCGTCGAACCAATCGCGAGCAGCACGGCGTCGAACTCTTGGCGCAGCGAGTCGAGCGGCGTCGCGGACGCGCCCACGGTGGTGTTCGTATGAAACGTCACCCCACTGGCCGTCATGACGTCCAGTCGACGATCGAGCACCGCCTTCTCGAGTTTGAATTCCGGTATGCCGTAACGCAGTAGTCCACCAATTGCGTCACTGCGCTCAAAGACATGCACGTCGTGACCGACACTCGCGAGCTGCGCGGCGGCGGCGAGGCCGGCTGGGCCCGAGCCAACCACAGCGACGCGCTTGCCCGTTCGAACGTCGGTCGAGTGCGCGACATCGAAGCCATTGGCAAAGGCGTGCTCAGCGACCTCATATTCGATTCGCTCAATCGTGACCGGACTGTCCGAGATGCCAAGGACGCAGGCCGACTCACATGGTGCCGGGCAGAGCCGACCAGTGAACTCCGGAAAGTTGTTGGTGTCAAAGAGTTGTTGGGCGGCCAGCGACCAATGCGAGCGATAGACGTGGTCATTGAACGTCGGGATTCGATTGCCCAGGGGACAGCCCTGCATGCAGAACGGGATGCCGCAGTCCATGCAACGCGCGCCCTGCACTTGCACGGCGTCGTCACTCTGGGGTTCGTACACCTCTCGCCAGTCACGCAGTCGCACGGGCACCGGTCGGTGACCGGGACCCTTGCGCGGATAGTCGAGGAAACCAGTGACTTTACCCATTGCGCAACTCGTTACGGACGCGCTGGTACTCAGAGGTTTCAATGCGGACGAAGTGCATGCGTTCGAAGCGCCAGTCGTTGAGCAACTTGGTGGCTTTCTTTGACTGCGTCTCGTCGACGAAGCGAGTCAGGATCTCGTGCAGTCGTTCGTCGTCCTCGAATTCAAGGGGATCGATTTCGTACACACCGGCGCTCAGGTGGTCATAGACACTCTGGTCCGGGTCGTAGAGGTAGAGCGTGCCGCCCGACATGCCCGCGGCGAGGTTGCGGCCGACGTCGCCAAGTATGACCACCACGCCCCCGGTCATGTACTCACCGGCGTGGTCACCAGTTCCCTCGACAACAATCGTCGCGCCGGAGTTGCGAACGCCACAGCGCTCCCCCACCACGCCACTTATGAAGATCTCGCCGGCCGTTGCGCCGTAACCAATGACGTTGCCGGCGATGATGTTCATGTCACTCGCGAAGGTCGCCTCGGGGAACGGCTTGATGATGATTCGCCCTCCCGAAAGACCCTTGCCGGCGTAGTCATTGGCGTCGCCGGTGAGTCGAAGTGTCATTCCGCGTGGAATGAAGGCGCCAAGACTTTGACCTGATGAGCCGTCGAGGTCGATCTGGATCAAATCATCGACGAGTTCTCTGGCGCCAAGTGACCTGGTGATCGCACTGCCAGTCAACGTGCCGACCGCTCGGTTGACGTTTCGGATGGGTGTCGCGAATCGAAACGGCGTCGACTTTGTCGCAGCGCTGACGGCGTCATTGAGGAACTGCCAGTCGAGAGCGCCATCGAGACCGTGTTCTTGCTTGACACTCTGATGGCGTTGATCAGGCGCAACGGTAACCAGCAGAGCGGACAGATCGAGGTCGCTTCGATCGTCGACATGCGAGGAGATGGACAGCCTCGTCGCGTCACCGATGACTTCCTCCAGCGTACGAGCACCCATGAGGGCGAGGTATTCGCGGACTTCTTCCGCGATGAACTCAAAGAAATTCTCGACGAATTCGGGTTTGCCGGTGAAGCGTTCACGTAGGACGGGGTTCTGTGTCGCAATACCTACGGGGCAGGTATCGAGATGACAGACACGCATCATCACGCAGCCCGAGACGACGAGCGGTGCGGTGGCGAAGCCGAACTCTTCGGCACCGAGCAGTGCCGCAATGACGACGTCGCGTCCCGTCTTCAGTTGCCCATCGACTTGGACGACGACGCGAGAGCGAAGACCGTTGGCGGCAAGCGTCTGGTGCGTTTCGGCAAGACCAAGTTCCCATGGCGTACCGGCGTGCTTCAGCGACGTCAGGGGCGCGGCGCCCGTGCCGCCGTCGTGACCAGAGATCAGAATCACGTCGGCGTGGGCTTTGGCCACACCGGCGGCGATGGTGCCCACGCCCTGCTCGCTCACCAACTTCACGTGAATGCGGGCCTGATCGTTGGCGTTCTTGAGGTCGTAAATCAACTGGGCCAGGTCTTCAATTGAATAGATGTCGTGGTGGGGAGGCGGCGAAATCAGCCCGACGCCGGGCGTTGAATGTCGGGTCTTGGCAATCCACGGCCAGACCTTGGTGCCGGGGAGTTGGCCTCCCTCGCCCGGCTTGGCGCCCTGGGCCATTTTGATCTGAATGTCGTCGGCGTTCACGAGGAAGCGACTCGTCACACCAAAGCGTCCCGAGGCCACTTGCTTGATGGCCGAGCGGCGGTTGTTGTTCGGATCAGACGTGTCGTAGCGGTCCTCGTCCTCGCCGCCTTCGCCGGTGTTGGACTTGCCGCCGATTCGGTTCATGGCAATGGCCAGTGTCGAGTGGGCCTCTTCGGAAATCGAGCCATAGGACATGGCGCCCGTGCTGAATCGCTTGATGATGGACGCGGCGCTCTCCACTTCATCGAGCGGCAACGGCGTGGCGCTCGGCACGAGCTCCATCAAACCGCGGAACGTCACGAGGCCCTTGGACTGATCATCAACGAGTTTCGTGTATTCCTTAAAGATGTCGAAACGCTTCTCGCGAGTCGCGTGCTGGAGTTTCTGCACGGTGCGAGGGTTGAAGAGGTGGATCTCGCCCTCGCGGCGCCACTGGTACTCGCCGTTGTTGCGCAGTTCCACCACTTCGCCCGGACGTGGGTCGTAGGCACTGGTGTGCAGTGCGAGCACATTGGAGGCAATGTGCTCGAGCGTGATGCCGCCAATTCGCGAGTGGAATCCCGGGAAGTACGCCGAGAGCACCGTGTCAGATATCCCCACGGCCTCAAAGAGCTGTGAGCCGACGTAACTCGCCACCGTACTGACGCCCATCTTTGACATGGTCTTGACGATGCCTTTGTTGAGGGCCTTGCCGTACTGGTAACGGGCATCGAACGCACCGAGTCCCGTCAGTTCGCCGTCTTCAATCAGCGCATCGATTGACTCATAGGCCAGGTAGGGACAGACCGCGGACGCGCCAAAGCCGAGCAACAGGGAAATGTGGTGGACCTCTCGGACGTCACCCACCTCCATAATCAATGCGGCGCTCGTTCGTAGGTGTTCGTCGACCAGTCGATGGTGGACGGCTGAGGCCAACAAGAGGCTCGGAATCGCCGCGAAGGTTGCGGTCGAATTACGGTCCGAGAGGATGACAATGTTGGCGCCTTCGCGCACAGCGGTCACGACGAGGTAACAGACCTCCTCAACGGCTTGGGCGAGGCGCTCCCCTGCGGTGTCGGGCCCACTGGCTCGAAACAGTCCGTCGATGACCGTGGTGTGAAAGCCGCGCAGTTTGTCAGACTCTTCGATGTAGCGAATCTTGGCCAACTCGTCGATACTGAGGACCGGCGACGGGAGCACGATCTGGTGGGCGTGCAGCGAGGTTTCGGTCAGTAGGTTCTCTTCACCGCCGATAGTGACGCGCGTCGAGGTGACCAGTTCCTCACGAATCGCGTCCAGTGGTGGGTTCGTCACTTGCGCGAAGAGTTGCGTGAAGAAGTCAAAAAGGGGTCGAGACAGCGCGGAAAGCGCCGGCACCGTCGTATCCGATCCCATCGAACCAATGGGTTCTTCACTCGCCTGGGCCATATGGCGCATGATGAGTCGCAGGTCTTCTTCGCTGTAGCCGAAGTTGCGTTGTTGTTTCACGACCGTGGCGTGACTCGGCGTCAACATCGTCGGCGATTCGATCTCGTCGAGCGAGAACTGTTGCGCGTCCAACCACTCGCCGTAAGGCTCTTTGCTCGCGAGTGCGCCCTTCAGTTCCTCGTCGTCAATGATGCGTCCCTGTTCAATATCGACGAGGAACACACGGCCCGGCTGGAGACGACCCTTTCGTTCGATGTTGGAGGGATCAATTGGCAAGACGCCGACTTCACTGGCGAAGATGACCCGTTGGTCCTTGGTGACCCAGTAGCGCGCCGGGCGAAGGCCATTGCGGTCAAGCACGGCACCAACGATTTTTCCGTCGCAGAACGTCACTGACGCCGGACCGTCCCACGGTTCCATCAGACCTGCGTGGTAGCGGTAGAAGTCACGACGCGACTGGCTCATGAACGTGGAGCGCTCCCAGGCCTCAGGAATCATCATCAAGACGGCGTGAGGCAATGTCCGTCCCGCCTGGACCAGGAGCTCGACCACTTCGTCGAAGCTCGCGGAATCACTCATGTCGTTGGTGATGATCGGAGTGAGTTCACTGATGGCAAGAGGCAGTACGGTGCTCTCCAGCGTGGTCTCTCGCGCCGTCATCCAGTTGCGATTACCGCGAACCGTATTGATCTCGCCGTTGTGCGCAATGTAGCGAAACGGCTGGGCGAGGTCCCATCGCGGCAGGACGTTGGTCGAGAATCGACTGTGGACGACGGCGATGGCTGAGATAAGCGACGGATCGCGCAAGTCATCGAAGTAGGGGCGCAGCTGCAGTGACGTGAGCATTCCCTTGTAGATGAGCACGTTCGGAGAGCACGACGACGCGTAGATGGGAAGCCGGTGCTCGAGCACCTTGCGCGCACAGTAGAGCGCCCGCTCTAAATCGGGAGCGGGGTCCAGCGCGCTTCGCACGATGAGTTGCTGCACGAACGCCGGTTCTGAGGCGAGCGACGTGACACCGAGGAGTGAGGAGTCGACCGGCACGTCGCGCCATCCAACGGACGCGAGACCCACCCGAGCAAGAACCTCGTCAATGGTCGCCCTGATCAGGCCGAGGTCTTCGTGCTTGGGGATCATCCAGAAGGCAATGCCGTAGGCACCGGGTTCGGGAACCGCTTCCGCGAAGATGGAGCGAATGAAGGAGTCGGGCATCTCAATGAGAATGCCGGCGCCGTCACCCGAGTCGACGTCAGAGCCAGAGGCCCCACGGTGCTCGAGATTCTCGAGAATGGTCAGTGCGTCGAGGATGGTCGCGTTCGTCGGGCGCGCGGTTAAGTCCGCGACCATGCCCACGCCGCAGGCGTCGTGTTCGAAAGTGGGGTCGTAGAGAGTCTTTGTCATAGCGTTTCCGTACGGGGCAACGCTGACCCACGCCAATCATACTGAGAAGTCGAAGCACGCCGACGCCCTACGCTGTTGGCGTGTGCGCGGCCCAGAAAAGTGCTTTCGTCGTTGGAGGCGGTGTCATTGGCCTGGCGAGTGCCTTTCGACTGGCACAGCGCGGCGCCGCGGTGACCCTTTTTGATCCCAACCCCGGCAAAGGTGCAACCTGGGCGGCGGCGGGGATGATTGCGCCTGTCGCGGAAATCGGTCCCGGCGAGCATGAAAACTATCAGCTCCAAATGGGAGCGCTGAACGCCTGGCGCGACGTCGCATCTGACCTCAGGTCACTCACCGGCGAGATGATGACCATTGTGCAGAACGGCACACTGCTTGTCGGGTGGGACGGGAGCGACCGGCGTCTCGTGGAACAGTTCGCCCAAATCGCCGGTGAGTTCGGCGCGGAGACCCGACAGGTACGACGTCAATCGAGTCCCGACATGTTCGAAGGGGTGACCGGACGAATCGACGAAGGCCTATTGGTCGAAGGTGACGCGTGGATCGACCCCGATCAAGCAGTGTCACTGCTCGAGTCGGCCAACCAACTCCTTGGCGTCACCGTGGTGCATCAATCGGTACTCAAAGTGTGTGACGATGACGCGCACGTCAAGGCAACGACCGAGTCCGACACATTTGGCGCCGACCTCGGCATTATCGCAACCGGCGCCAACGCACTGCCCGTGGGTGCTCGAACGTCCGGGCAGCACATCGTGCGACCGGTGCACGGCATTACGGTTCGCGTTCGAGGCATTGACCGCAGCGCCCAACCAATGATTCGATCCTTCGTTCGCGGGAGCATCGTCTACATGGTCTCTCGCCCCGGCGGCTACAACGTACTGGGCGCGTCGTCCGAGGAGCGTGGCGAAACCGGAGCACAGGTCGGCGAGATGCAGCGACTGCTTCGCGACGCTCTCGATGTGGTTCCCGCCCTCGAAACCGCGACGGTCGTCGAGACTCGGGCCGGCAACCGGCCGGCGAGCGAAAACCTGCAGCCATTTTTCGAGGTCCTCCATGGTGGCCG
>Ga0208586_1000377_pt1 | contig 17117 bp, 13 predicted proteins | sample NGESurshal072012_6_FD_184471 | JGI IMG/M metagenome (GOLD analysis project Ga0208586, IMG submission 184471) | Arctic peat soil microbial communities from Barrow, Alaska - NGEE Surface sample 53-3 shallow-072012 (SPAdes) | ecosystem: Environmental > Terrestrial > Soil > Wetlands > Peat ... | reverse complement strand
AGGTCCGGGCACTGGCGTGGGCGTCCATCCGCTCGACCAGCAGGACCGGCATGTCCGTGGACTCCGGTGAGGGCACGGAGAAACAACTCTCCAGGCCCGGGGGCGGGACGCCAGGCGGCATTGGGCCCCCGGTCAGGCCCGGCGAAACCTGCATGCTGACCAGCACGCCGCTGCGGAAGCCGTGCCGCCGGAACCAGCATCCGAGCTGGTAGAGGGCGGCCAGCGGGCCGGTCAGGTCCAGCTTGCCGTCCAGGCCAGCCCGGACCACGGACTCCAGGCTCGATCCCCGCTGCACCTGCAGAGTTCCGTCGCCGATCAGCCGGTCCAGGGCGGCCTGCATCGCCGCCTTGCGGCCCGCTCCGTCGAGGGCGCGGAACGACGAGGCGTGCTCGGCCTGGGGGTCGAGACCTCCCCGGCCCGGGTAAGCGCCCGTAACCGCCAGCACGTCCTCGGCATAGGTGCCGAGACTCACCTCGTGAGCGTCCGTGACCTGCGCCAGCAGCGCAGAATCGGGCTTGGCCGGACGACGGCGGAACATGACGTCTCAGCCTCCCAGGACGGCTTGCACGGCGCGGCGCCGCCGCCGCCGCCGGGCAGACAGCGCTGAGATAAGCAGCGACACCGGGAACAGCAACAGGAAAACCGATCCGACGATGACATTGACCCAGGCTGAACTGGTGTCACCCACCGCGGACGGCAGGCTCACCACCCCCGGCTCGCTCGGGTCATAGACCACCGGAAGCTGCTCGCCGCGGTCAAAGCCGGCCGGGTCAGCCGTGACGGTTCCCTCGACCTGACGTCCGTGGACGTCGTAGCTCACCTGAATGGTGTCCTTGCCATAGCCGCTGGTCGCGGTCACCGTAGCGACGGCTGGCACGCCGCTGGACGCCAGCGCATGCTCGTTGCCGAAGTTAGAGACGCCCGAACCCAGCAGGACCGCGCCGTACACGCCAAGGCCGACTATCGCGATCACGCCGATAACGATCCGCGTCCGCGTGCCCGCCCGCCGTCGGCTCACGCCCCCGCGCCGCCTCTGTGTCCCTTTGTCCCCACCCGCCGGATAGTACCCAGCTCGCGGGTCGTCCCGAGAGAATTACTGGTGGTTAACCCACGCGGGCGCGAACGAACCAGAGTCGCCCAATCCGGCAGTCGCCATCCGATCCCGGGATTGCCGGGGAGGGCGATCCGGGCCCGGTGGCTACTGACCGGGAGCTAACTACTTGGCCGGGACACCCAGTTCGGCAACGGCGCGCGCGCGCAACGTGTTCAGATCGACCTTGCCCGTCGGCCCGCGGCCTATAGACGTGACGAAGATGACTTCGCGTGGCGCCTTGTAACCTGCCAGGTGCGCCTGGCAATAGTTAATAACCGCATCGGCGGTGAGCACCTGCCCCGCCGTGGTCTGGACGACCGCGGCCACGGCCTGGCCGAAGCGCTCGTGCGGGACGCCGATCACCACGGCGTCAGCCACGCCGGGCAGGGTGGCGATGACCTTCTCCACCTCGTCCGGGTAGACCTTCTCGCCGCCGGTGTTGATGCAGGCCGAGCCGCGGCCGAGCAGGGTCACCGTGCCGTCCGCGGCGACCACGGCCCAGTCGCCGGGCACCGAGTACCGGCGCCCGCCGATCTCCTGGAACACCTCAGCCGTTTTCCGCTCGTCCTTGTAGTAGCCGACCGGCTGCCGGCCGGAGAACGCGATCAGGCCGGCCACTCCCGACCCGGGGACGACGTCCTGGCCCGCCTCGTCGATGACCCGCATCCCGGCCCGGGGCCGGAAGGACCCGTCCGAGGCCGCGATGTTGTCCTTGGTCACCAGCGAGGAGCCGACCGTGATGGCCTCCGAGGCGCCGAACACGTCGTTGATGAGCAGATGCGGCGCGTGGGCGAGGAGCCGCCGCTTGGTCGCCTCGGTGAACACCACCCCGCCCGAGGTGATGGTCTTGAGGCTGGACAGGTGCCAGCGGCCAGGATGGGCGTCCAGCGCGTCGGCCACCGGCCGGCCGAAGGCGTCACCGACCCAGCTCGCGGAGTGCACCTGCCTGCGGTCCACGGTGTCGAGGAACTCGACCGGGTCGAACGAGTGCCCTTCGAGCAGCACGATCGCCCCGCCGCGGGCCAGGATGGGCATGCAGCTGAAGCAGCCGGCGCCGTGCATGAGCGGCGCGGCCGGGAGCATCCGCCGGCCCTCGCGCGCCACCCGGGAGCGCGCGTACTCCAGGTCCGGTTCGTCCGGGTAGCCGCCGCGCGCCGCGTTCCCGAGCAGGATGAACAGGTCGTCCTGCCGCCACATCACGCCCTTGGGCATGCCGGTGGTGCCGCCGGTGTACAGCAGCAGGAGGTCGTCACCGCTGCGCTGCTGGCGTTCCTCCTGATCCGGGCCGGGCAGGAGGCGTGGTTCCGGGCCCTCCCCGGTCCCCGTGGCCGCCTCCTCGTAGCTGACCGCCCAGCCGGGGCAGGGCCCGGTGCCATCGTCGACCCAGAGCCAGCTGCGGATCTCCGGCAGGCGGCCGCGGATCAGCTCGACCTGGGCGGAGAACTCGCCGTGGAACACCACGGCACGCACGTCCGCGTTGTCCCATAGGTAGATCAGCTCGTCGCTGCCGTAGCGGTAGTTGGTGTTGACCGGCACCAGCGACGCCTTCAGGCACGCGTACAGCGACTCGATGTACTCGGGACTGTTGCGGAGGTACTGGGCCACGCTGCCGTGGCGGGGCAGCCCCGCGGCGAGGAGATAGCCGGCCACCTGGCCGGCCCGCTGGTCGAGCTCAGCCCAGGTGACGACCCGGCCGCCCTGGATGACCGCGGGCGAGCCGGGGACCTGCGCCGCCACGACCTCCAGGACGTCGGCGATATTCCAGCCGGTCATGCCGGGCCGCCTTCCGGATGGCCCGGCGGAGCGGGGGTGGCGGAGTGGCCGGCCTCCTTGAGCACGGCGTCGGTGTCGGCGCCGAGCGCGGGCACCGCCGAGCCGTCCGGCGGGGTGATCACGTCATCGAAACGGAACGGCGTGGCGGTCACCGTGAACTCCCCGGCCGGGTCGGCCACGGTCCGGAACACCCCCCGGGTGCGCAGGTGCTCATCTTCCAGCAGCGAGGCCATGGTCTGGTAGCGGGCCGCGGGGACCCCGGCGGCGAGCATCTCGGCCTCGGCCTGCTCGGCTGTGCGGCCGGCCGCCCAGTCGCAGACCAGCTGGTGCAGCTCGTCCCAGTGCAAGGTACGCGCCTTCACGTCGACGAACCGCGGATCGGTGCCCAGCCCGGGCTGGCCGAGCGCGCGGGCGACCGCGCGCCAGTTCAGATCGCTGACGATGGTCAGGACGATGAAGCCGTCGGCGGTGGGCACCGGCCGGTGGCTCGGCCGCATCTCACGCAGCCCAGCCAGCTCGGCCTGGAACTCGTAGACCGGCATGGACAGCATCGCCTCCACCAGCGACAGGTCGATGCGCGAGCCCTCCCCGGTGGCGTCCCGCTTGCGCACGCCGGCCAGGATCGCGCCGAAGGCCATGGTGCCGCCGAGGATGTCGCCGACGAACACGCCGGTGACCGGGGGGATGCTGCCGGGCGGCTGGTAGAAGAGGTTAGCCATGTCGAACCCGGAGGCCGCGTGCACCACGGGCGCGAAGGCGGCCCGCCGGGCGTTCGGCCCGGCCTGGCCCCACCCGGAGATCGAGCAGTAGATGACGTCCTCGCGGACCTCGCGGCAGGCCTCGTAGGTCAGGCCGAGCCGGCCCGCCACGCCCGGCCGCCAGCTCTCCAGCACGATGTCGGCCCGGGCGACCAGCGCCAGGGCCGCCTGCTGCCCCTCAGCGGCCGACAGGTCCAGCGTCACGCTGCGCTTGCCCACATTGAGCTGGCCGAAGAAGCGGCTGGACCCGGACTTGCGCGGGCGGAGCTTGCGCATGTGGTCCCCGTCGGGGGACTCGACCTTGATGACCGTGGCGCCGAGGTCGGCCATCATCCGGGTGCAGTGCGGGCCGGCCATCATCGTGGAGAAGTCCAGCACGGTCAGGCCGTCAAGCGGGCCCGGCGCCGGCGCAGGCGGCGTCCCAGGCGCCTGCTCAGGCATGCCCGCCTCCGGTGCCCGGCCGGGCGGCCAGCTCCGCCCGCACGGCCGGGACGACCTGGGTGGCCAGCAATTCCAGGTGCCGGCCCACGTAGGAGCCGGGGCAGGCGCTGGAGAAGATCACCCGGGTGGCGCCGGCCCGGATGTAGTCCAGGACCCGGCCCGTGCAGTAGTCCACGTCGCCGACGGCCAGGTACTTGCCGGCCATGGTGGTGAAGTCCTGCCGGTAGGTCTGGGCCAGGACCTGCATGGCGTAGTCCGTGGCCACCGCGGGGTCCTCGTGCACGCACGACCAGAGGTAGACACCGCCCTCGATGGGCGGCTGGCCGTCCCGCTGCCCCGCGATCACCTCGAGCGAGCGGGCCAGCATGTCCGGGGAGTACATGTACGGCAGCCAGCCGTCCCCGTAGCGGGCCGCGCGGCGCATGGCCACCTCCTTGCGCCCGGCGACCCAGATCGGCGGGCGCGGCGCCCGGACCGGCCGCGGCGCGATGGAGACGTTATCCAGCCTGGCGTACTTCCCGGCGTAGGTGACCCGGTCGTGGGTCCAGAGCAGGCGGATGATCTCCAGGGCCTCGTCGGTGCGCGGGCCGCGCTCCGCGGGCGGGACCCCGCAGGCCTCGAACTCGGCCGGGTTCTCCCCGCCGACCCCGGCGCCCAGCACGAACCGGCCGCCGCTGACGTTGTCCAGCGCGGCGCCGAGCTTGGCGGCCAGCACCGCCGGGTAGAGCGGCAGCAGGGTGACCGAGGTCATCAGCTCGATCGTGGACGTCGCGGCGGCCGCGGCGGCCAGGCTGATGAACGCGTTCGCGATCGGGATGTTGAAGCTGACGTGCTCCCCGGTGGTGAGGAAGTCCCAGCCCTGGGCCTCGATCCGGCGGCAGGCGTCGCCGATGCCGTCGTCGATCGCCGAGAGCAGCACGCCGAACTGCACGGGCACGGCGCGGTGATGGGGGTCAGCTTCGGCCACGTGTGCACCGTAACCCCGCCCGGCCCACGTCGTCAACGCTAGCGTTGAAAGCGAGGCGGGAGGACGCGGAACGGGACCGTCTCGGGGCCGCGGACTGTACCGCCGGTCCACTCGATCGACTGCGGGTCGATGACCTCGAACTCGGGCATGACCGCCAGCCACTCCTCCACCGCCACCCGCATCTCCAGCCGGGCCAGCGGCGAGCCCAGGCAGCGGTGCGCGCCTGAGCCGAAGGTCAGGTGGGCGTTACGGCGCCGGTCCAGCCTGACCTGGTCCGGGTCCTCGAAGACCTCAGGGTCGCGGTTGGCCGCCGCCAGCGGGAACAGCATCCGCTCCCCCGCCGGGATGTGCCGCCCGTGCAGGTCAGCGTCCTGCGTCGAGACCCGGGCCAGCATGACCGGCGCGTATGCGCGCAGCAGTTCCTCGATCGCGGTGGACATCAGCTTCGGTTCCTCGCGCAGCCGCCGCCGGTCCTCCGGATGCGTGCCCAGGTGCAGCAGGCTGGCCGACAGCGCGCTCCAGGTGGTGTCGGCCCCGGCGATCATGATGACCAGGGCGCTGCCGATCTGCTGCTTGCGGCTCAGCAGCTGGCCGCCCTCGCGGGGCCGGGTCAGGTAGGTGAGAAGGTCCCCCGGATCTCCGCCGGCCTGCGCGGCCGCGGCCCGCCCCTGGAGAAGCTGGTCGAAGTAGCCGATCATCTCAGTGACCACCGTGGCCCGGGCCGCCTGGTCCAGCGGGCCGAGCCGGAGCAGCCGCACGGTCCACTCGATGAACTGGGGAGCCGTCGCGGCGGGCACGTCGAGGAGCCGGGTGAGCACCGAGATCGCCAGCTGCTGGGCAAATCCGGTGGCGGCGTCCCCGCCGCCCTGGTCCGCCAGCGCCCGGGCCAGGGCCGCGGCCTTCTCCCGGACAAACGGCTCGAGCTCGGCCACCCGCGCCGGGACCAGGAACGGCAGCAGCACCCCGCGGTGGCCGGCGTGCTCGGGCGGGTCGGAGGTGATGGGCGGCAGGAACAGGCCGCTCTTACCGGGCTCGGGCATCGGGCCGCCGACGTCGGACACCCGCGACGAGTACAGCTCCGGATCGCGGGTCATGGCCTTGATGTCGCCGAAACGGGTGACCAGCCACGAGCCGCCGAAGCGGTCGCTGTGCGCGACCGGGCATTCCTGCTGCATCCGGGCCCACCGCTGGTGCGGGCAGTTGCGCAGCTCCGCCGAGAAGATGTCGTAGTCGTCGAACCCCGTGTCCTCCGGCTGCGCGGCGCCGCTCACCTGGCTCACTCGTACTCCCAGGCCGGGCTCAGCTCACCCTTATCGATGTCCTGGCGGAGCACGAACTTCTGGACCTTGCCGCTGGCCGTCATCGGGAACTCGCCCACCACGTACCACTTGCGGGGCCGCTTGTAGGGGGCGAGCCGGTCCCGGGCCCAGCCGAAGATCTCGGCGGGGCCGGCCTCCTGGCCGGGCCGCAGCACCACGACCGCCCCGACCTGCTCACCCCACTTGTCGTTGTCGATGCCGATGACCTGGATTCCCGCCACCGCGGGATGGTCGGCGATGACCTCCTCGATCTCCCGCGGGTACACGTTCTCCCCGCCGCGGATGATCATGTCCTTGAGCCGGCCGGTGACCTTGAGGTAGCCGCGGGCGTCCATCTCGCCCAGGTCGCCGGTATGCAGCCAGTCCTCAGCGTCGATCGCGGCGGCGGTCGCCTCGGGCATGTCGTAGTAGCCGGTCATGGTCTGCGGGCCGCGTACGCAGATCTCGCCCTGGGTGTCCACCGGGACCGTCTCGTTCGTGGCCAGATCCGCGATGCGCCCCTCCATGTCGGCCACCGGCTGGCCGATCGTGGTGGTCTGGTCCGCCATGGTGTCGGTCAGCAGGGTCTGGGTGACCACGCCGAACGCCTCGGTCTGGCCGAAGCCGATCACCACCGGGGTCCCGGTGACCTCGGTGGTCCGCCGGGACAGCGAGGCCGAGCAGGCCGACCCCCCGATCAGGAACGACGACAGGCTGCTCAGGTCGCGGACCGCCGCGTCCGGGTGCTCGACCAGCATGGACAGCATGGTGGGCACGACGAGCGTCATGCTGGCCCGCTCCGCCTCGATCAGCTCCAGGAGCAGCGCGGGGTTGAAGCCGGGCATCAGCACGTGCGTGCCGCGCAGCGCGAGCGCGCCGAGCACGCCGTGCACGCAGCTGCCCACGTGGAACAGGGGCATCGGGTTGACGTAGGCCCCGCCGTCGGGCAGGCCGCAGTGCATGGCCGCGCCGCGGGCCGAGTGGATCGCGCCGTGATGGTGCAGCATGCAGCCCTTGGGGTCGCCGGTGGTCCCGGAGGTGTACTGGATCTGGGCCGTGTCCCCCGGCCGCACCTCCGGCAGCGCGGCACCTGGCGGTACCGCACCGGGCCGCGCGGTACCGGCCGGGCCGCCGGCCAGGAAGTCCTCCCAGTCGCCGAAAGCGACGGCCTCGCGCAGCCCCGGCAGGTCGCCGCGCAGCCCGTCGAGGATCTCGCTGCCGCGCTGACCCATCTGCTCCTCGCTGTAGAACACCCCGGCGGACCGGGACTGGCGCAGCACGTAGGCCAGCTCGCCGCGGCGAAGCGCCGGGTTGACGGTCACCAGGACCAGCCCGGCCAGGGCCGCACCGAGCTGGAGCACGACCCATTCCGGCCGGTTGACCGACCACACGGCGACGTGCTGGCCCGGCTCGAACCGGGTGAGCAGCGCCCGGGCCGCCCGGTCGGCCTCGGCGGCCAGCTCACGGTAGGTCCACCGGCGGCGCTCCGCCGGGTCGGCGACCCCGGCCACCAGCGCGTCACGGTCCGGGACCTCCGCGACCACGCGGGTGAACAGCGCGCCGATGGACTCCCGGGCCTGGCCCCCGGGAGGAAGCGCCCCGGGAGAGAGTGCCCCGGGAGAGATGCGCCCGGGATGGTCGGCGGGACGGTACGCGCTCGTCAGTCGGCCGTCGTTGGTCACTGGCGTCTCCAGTCCGTCATCGGCACCGGCCCCGGCCGGCACTCAGGCCGGAGGAGAGACATCCCGCGGGCGGCGGCCGCCCGGCCAGGATAATCAACATAAGTGTTGACCTGATCCCGCCTGGTGTCAACGATGCCGCGGGTGCGGGACCTGGGCTGGGGACCGGGGGGCGACGGTCTTCGCTGCGGAAAGCTTGTGACCCCGGCCATGCGCGGCGCGGGACGCCCCGGTCAGGGGACCAGGGCCTGGTCGTGCGCGGTGATCATGGCCAGCGCGCACGTCTTGCCGCTGGCCCCGCGGGCGGTGACCTGTGCCGCGCCCAGGGTCCGGCCGCGGTGCAGCACCTCGGCGGCGTAGGTGATGGTGTCCGTGACCGGCACGGACCGGGCGTACACGACCCGGATGGACGAGGTTTGCAGCGGGCTGGCCTCGGCGTGCAGGGCCAGGGACCCGGCGATCTCGGCGGCGCACAGCAGGATTCCGCCGTGCGTGTTGCCCATCGGGTTCGCGAAGTCGCCCGAGCCCGGCACGGTCATGATCACTGCGCCGTTCTCACGGCGGGCCACGGCGCCCAGCAGGGCCATGGTGGACTGCGGGCCGGCTGCATCATCCAGGGCGGGCGGCACACCGTCCGGCCCGGATCCGGTGAGCAGGGCCCGCGGGGCGGGCAGGAAGCGTTCCCGGGTCGTAGCCGTGGCGATCAGCGCGCCCGAGCCGTCGGTGACGGTCCCCTGGCTGAGTCCGCCGCCTGGTTCGAGGCTGACCGGCCAGCCCCGCCCGGTGAGCACCGAGCCGTCGGCGGGCACGGGTGCCGCCAGGTCGATGGACAGTTCCGTGCTGACCGGCCAGTAGTCCTCCGGGCGCCCCGCGAGCAGGGCGTTGCCCAGCAGGTCGTCGAGGAACACGCCGAGCGACCCGGCGCAGGTCCCCGCGTCCCGGCCGCGCATCCAGGGGCCGGTGCGCATCTGGGCCCGGACCCCCTGGCCGTCCTGCTCGGCAGGGCCGACCCGGAACAGCGCCTCGGGCCGGCCGAGCGGGGTTGTGACGACCGAGGCCGGGATGTAGCCGGCACCATTCACGTGTCCCTCCCTGAACCGGTGGGGCCTGCCGGCCACCTTGACCTTCTACACTAAGGGATACATACTTCCCTTACACGTCTAATGTTAGCGGGCGCCGGTCCCCGGAGGCCAGCCGCCGGGGGGATGCGCGCCGTCGCCGCCGCCGCTGGGAGGACCAGTCGTGCACTTCGGGCTCAGCGAGGACCAGGCCGCGATCCGGGACAGCGTGCGCGGGTTCGCCCGGGCCAAGCTAGCGCCCGGCTACCTGGAGCGGGCCAAGTCGGGCCGGTTCCCCTGGGACGCCCACCGGGAGATCGCTGGGCTTGGCGTGTTCGGGCTGCTGGCCGGCGAGGAGTTCAATCCGCTGCCCGCCGAGGATTTCGTCGCCGCGGGCCTGGCCGTGGAGGAACTCGCGTACGCGGACTTCAACCTGGCCAACGCGGCGATCCCGGTGCTGCTGATGACCGCGCTCATCGCCCGGCACGGCAGTGATCAGGTCCGGGAGGCCTGGCTGCGGCCGCTGGTCGCGGGCGGCGCGTACGTGTGCCTGGGGCTGACCGAGCCGGGCTGCGGCTCGGATGTCACCGCGATCGCGACCACCGCCACCGCGACCCCGGACGGCTATGTGATCAGCGGCGACAAGGCTTCGGTCACCATGCTCAGCCACGGCGGGGCGATCATCGTGATCGCCCGGACCGTGCGCGACGGGGAGACGGTGGGCCCCTCGGCGCTCCTGGTCCCGCTGGACGCCGCCGGGATCACTAAATCCCCGCTCCGGGACACCGGCTGGACGCCGATGGGCCGCGGCCTGCTGCACCTCGACCAGGTCGAAGTGCCGGCCAGCGCCCTGCTCGGCGCCGAGGGAGCGGCCTTCCGCAGCGTGCTCGGCGGGTTCGACTTCACCCGGCCACTGCTCGCGCTGACCGGCATCGGCTGCGCCCAGGCCACGGTGGACGATACGGCCGGTTACGTCAGCGGCCGGCAGGCGTTCGGGTCGCCGCTGGCCCGGTTCGAGGGCGTGTCGTTCCCGCTGGCCGAGCACGCTACCCACCTGGAGGCGGCGCGGCTGCTGTGCTACTCCGCCCTGTGGCACCGGACGGCCGGCCAGCCGCACACCGCGCTGGCCGCCATGACCAAGTGGTACGGCCCGGTTCACGCCAGCCAGGCGATCCGGGACTGCCTGCTGCTGCACGGCAACGTCGGCTACTCGGCCGAGTTCCCGCTGGAGCAGCGGCTGCGGGACGTGCTGGCGGTAGAGATCGCCGACGGTACCGCCCAGATCCAGAAGATCATCATCGCGCGGGAGCTGTTCGGCCGGCAGTTCGTGCCCTACGGGCGCTGACCGGGCCGGCCCGCCTGCCACCGAGAGCCCCGCGGCCACCGCACCGGGAGGGAAAGCAGATGCCGATCCGCGCAATGACGCCGGAACTGATCGGGCCCTACTACGAGCAGGGACTCTGGCGGCCCGAGACCCTGACCGACCTGCTGGACGTGCACGTCCGGCGCACCCCCGGCGCGCTCGCCGTGGCCGACCAGCACGAGCGGCTGACGTACGCGGAGTTCGCCGAGCGGAGCGCCGCGTTCGCGGGCTGGCTTATCTCCCGCGACGTCGAGCCGGGCTCGGTGGTGGCCATCCAGACCGGGAACCGGGTCTCCCTGGCCCTGGCCCACCTGGCCTGCAGCCGCGCGGACCTGGTCTTCGTCCCGCTGTCCACGCACTGGCGGCGGACCGAGATGGAGAGCCTGCTGCGCCGGTCCGGGGTCAGCGTGCTGGTCCTGCCGCCCGCTACCGGGCAGACCGACTTCTTCGCCACCGTGAACGCGATGCGCGGTGACCTGCCCCGGCTCCGTCTGGTCGGCGGCACCGGCGGGCTGGCCGCGGACTTCGACTTCGACGCGGTGCTGAAGACCGGCCCCGCGGCGCAGCCCGCCCCGGCCCGGTCTGGCCCGGCACGGGCGCGGTCGCGCCAGGCCGACGATCCCCGGTTCATCACCATCACCTCGGGCACCACGGACACGCCGAAAATGTCGCAGTGGACCGACAACAACCTGTCCTTCCTGCTCCGCGACTACGCCGGGGCGGTCGGGATGGGCCCCGGGGACGTGGCGGCGGCGATCGCGCCCGCCAACACCGGGGCGACCGGGTACCTGTTCCCGGTGCTCGCGCCGCTGCTGTGCGGGGCCGGGGCGGTGCTGCTGGAGGACTGGGGACCGGCGGCCGCGCTGGACCTCCTGGAAGCGGAGCGGGCCACGCACGCCGCGGCCATCCCGACCCAGCTCGTGCGGATGCTGCAGGACCCCCGGATCGGGGCCCGCGACTTCAGCGCGGTCCGGGTCATCACCAGCGCCGGGGCACCGCTGACCCCGGACACGGCCCAGCAGACCGAGGAGACATTCGGCTGCGCGGTCACCACCGTGTACGGCAGCACCGACGGCGGGGTCATCACCGTGACCCGGACCGCGGACCCGGTGGCCAAGCGGCGCACGACCGTGGGCCGGCCTATCCCGGGCGGCGAGGTCGTGCTGCGCGACCCGCTGGGCGACCCGGTACCGGACGGCGCGCCGGGCGAGGTGACCTGGCGGACCCCGACCAAGTCGTTCGGCTACCTGAACGACGATGAGCGCACCGGGGCCATGTTCCGCGGCGACGGCTGGTTCTACTCGGGCGACCTGGGCAGCCTCGACGAGGACGGGTACCTGTCCATCACCGGGCGGAGCAAGGACCTGATCATCCGTGGCGGCCAGAACATCAGCCCGCTGGAGATCGAGCAGATCGTCGCCCGGCACGGGGCGGTGTCGGAGGTGGCCGTGGTCGGCATCCCCGACCCGGTATTCGGGGAGCGGACCTGCGCGTGCGTGGTGCTGCGGCCCGGGGTGGCGGGCCTGGCTCTGGACGAGCTGACCGGGTACATGCAGGCCCAGGAGGTCGCACCGTACAAGCTGCCCGAGCGGCTGGAGATCTTCGCCGAGCTGCCCCGGACGGCCGGCGGGAAGCTGAGCAAGGTGACGCTGCGCTCGGAGGTCGTCGAGCGGATGGCGGCGCGGTAGGGAAGGAGCGGCCGGATGGAAGGAGCCGCGCGGTAGCGAAGGAGCGGCCGGATGGAAGGAGCCGCGCGGCAGGGAAGGGAGCGGCGGCGCGGCAGGCCCGGGCAGGCGGCCCCTGCCACGTAAAATGTGCCTGGTTGACCTGGGCAGATCGGAGAGGACCACATGGCTGCGCGGCGCACGCCGGGTGAGGAGGCGGCCGAGCGCGGGCGGCCGCTGGTCAGCGCGGGCAGCGCGCGCTCGCAGCTGCTGACCGTGCTCGGCGAGCTGGTCATGCCCAACGGGAACTCGGTGTGGACCTCGTCGCTGCTGTACGTCCTGACCGGCCTGGGCATCGAGGAGCAGACCGCCCGGCAGGCCATCGCGCGCGGCGCCGCGGCCGGCTGGATCACCCCGCACCGGCAGGGCCGCGAGGTGCAGTGGGAGCTGACCCCGGCCGGGCGGCGGCTGATCGACCAGGGCGCCGAGCGCGTCTACTCGATGAGCAGCGAGGCACCCCGGTGGGACGGCAACTGGCTGATCCTGCTGGTCAGCATCCCGCAGCAGCAGCGGGCCGTGCGCAAGAAGCTGTACGGCGCGCTGAGCTGGGAGGGTTTCGGCAACCCCACACCGGGGGTCTGGCTGTCACCGCACCCGGACCGGCAGGCCGGGGTGGAACAGGTGATCGGGTCCCTCGGTCTGCGCGAGTCCACGCTGGCGTTCGTGGGCAGCTCGCTGTCGATCGGGCTGCCGGACGAGGAGATCGTCCGGCGAGCGTGGGACCTGGACGAGGTAACCGCCCGGTACGAGCAGCTGCTGGTCCGGTTCAGCGGGATGGCGCCCGAGCCGGGCGACCCGCTGCTGTTCACCCACGTCCAGCTGGTCAGCGAGTGGCAGCGGTTCCCGTTCCTCGATCCGCAGCTGCCCGCCGAGCTGTGCCCGGACTGGATCGGGCGCCGCGCCGCCGTGGTGTTCCGGCAGCTGCGGGCCCAGTGGTACGACGACGCCCAGGCCCGCTGGCGCGAGGTCGTCAAGGAGACCTCGCCCGCCTAAGGCGGCCCTAGTCCTCCTGGCCCGCCTGCAGGGCGTCGATGTCGTCCGGGCGGTAGCCCAGCTCGCCCAGGATCTCCCGGGTGTGCTGCCCGGCCCGGGGCGGACCCGCCACCTGGTGCCGCTGGGCGCCGTCGTAGCTGACCGGGGCATCCACCGATTCGACCCCCGCGCCCTCGATCTCGACCCAGGCTCCCGCGGCCCGCGCCTGCGGGTCCTCCAGCACCTCGGCCGGGGTCTGCACCGGGGCCCAGAAGACGTCGTGGTCCTCGAATGCCTTGGCCCAGTCGACCAGGGGCCGGGCGGCGAAGGCCTCGTCGAGGATCGCGATCACCTCGCGGCGGTTGCGGGTCAGGTCGCGCGGCGAGCCGAACCGCTCGTCGGCGAGCAGGTCGGGGCGCCCGATGGCGGCCAGCACCTTGGGCAGCTGGCGCGCGGCCTGCACGCCGACCAGGAAGAACCAGTGGCCGTCGCCCGTGGCGTAGGAGTTGTACATCGGCGTCGGGCAGTTGTCCCGCGGGTAGGGCGGGCGCGGGCGGCCGCCCATGGCCGCGACGCCGAGCTCCCCGGCCAGCGCCCACATGCCGGTGCGCAGCAGCGACACGTCTACCATCCGGCCCCGGCCGGTCTGCTGCCGCTCATGCAGTGCGGCCAGGATCCCGGCCACCCCGGTCATCGCGGTGAACGTGTCCCCGAGCCCCTGCATCAGCGGCGCCGGGGGCTCGCCCTGGGTGGTCATCTCGTGCGAGATCCCGGTCCGGGCGAAGAACGAGGCCAGGTCGTAGCCGGCCCGCTCCTGGTCCGGCCCGGTCCAGCCGTAGGCCGTCAGTGAGCAGAACACCAGCCGCGGGTAGCGGGCGGCCACCCCGGCGGGTGACAGGCCCAGCCGGGTGAGCGCGGCCGGGCGCAGGTTGGTCAGCAGCACGTCGGCCGCGGCCAGCAGGCGGCCGAGGACCTCGCGTCCCGGCTCGGCGCGCAGGTCGAGTTCGATGGACCGTTTGCCGCGGTTCGCCGAGGTGAACGCCCCGTTCGGGGCGTCGGGGTTGGCGCCCATCGAGCCCCAGATATTGCGCATCGGCTCCCCGCCGGGAGGCTCGACCTTCACGACATCGGCGCCCCAGTCGGCGAGCACCCCGCCGGCCGCCGGGCCAGCCATCCAGTGCGCCAGCTCGACGACCCGGACGCCGCGCAGCGGCGCGGGCGGCGGCGAATCAGCCGGCGCTGCCCCAGGCGACGCCGCCCCAGGCGATGGCGCCCCCGCCGGCGGTCTCGCGTTCACCGGGCCACCACGAAGTCCACCCGCTCCGGGCCGCGAGTCTGCCCGCCACTCCACTCAATCACGTCCGGGCCGGCCAGCCGGAACTCGGGCATGACCGCCAGCCACTCCTCGAGCGTGACCCGCAGCTCGAGCCGGGCCAGGTTGGAGCCGAGGCAGCGGTGCCCGCCGGAGCCGAAGGTCAGATGCCGGTTGCGCCTGCGCTCGATCCGGATCACGTCCGGGTCCTCGAACACGTCCGGGTCCCGGTTGGCCGCCGCGAACGCGAGCAGCACCCGCTCCCCCGCCCCCACCCGGCGGCCGTCCAGGTCGGTGTCCTCCGTGGCGATCCGGCCCACACTCACCGGCGCGTAGACGCGGAGGAACTCCTCCGCGGCGGTGTCGATCAGCCCCGGGTCGGCGACCAGGCGGCGGCGGTCCTCGTCGTGGGTGGCCAGATGCCAGAGGCTGGAGCCGATCGCGCTCCACGTCGTGTCGGCCCCCGCGATCAGGATGAGGAACGCCGAGCCGATCTGGTGCTTGCGGGACAGCGGCACGCCGTCGATGGCCGCGCCCGCCAGGTAGGTGATGAGATCGTCGCGGGGTTCGGCTTCACGCTCGTCCAGCAGCCCGCCGAGGTAGGCCAGGATCTCCCCGACCGCCTGGGCCCGGACCGACTGGTCCCGGGGGCCGATCCGGATCATGCGGATCATCCAGTCGGTGAACTGCTCGCCGGGCGGGACGCCGAGCATCGTGGTCAGCACCGCGATGGTCAGTTCCTGGGCGAAGTCCGTGACCACGTCGCCGCCGCCGCGGGCGGCCAGCGCGGTAGCCAGGTCCCGGGCCTTGTCCCGGATGAACGGCTCGAACGCGGCGATCCGCTTGGGCAGGAAGTACGGCATCAGCACGTCGCGGTGCAGCTTGTGCTGCGGCGGGTCCGAGGTCAGCGGGGGCAGGAGCAGGCCGCCCGCCGACTCCAGCGGGCCCGCTACCTCGACCGCGCGCGAGGAGAACCGCTCCCCGTCGCGGGCGATCTCCCTGATCGCGTCGTAGCGCACCGGCATCCAGGAGCCGCCCCACTGGCCCGAGTGCGCGACCGGGCACCCGGACGCCCGCATGGCCGACCAGGTGGCATACGGGTCGGTGCGGAAGCCCGGGGAGAAGATGTCATAACCGTCGTGGCCGTTCTCGGCGGGCTGGCTGCTCATGCCATAAAGTCTACAGAGGCCGCGACTCGATGTCGAGACGTGTAGAGTATCGTCTGACGGCGGGCAGATGGCGGCCAGATGGCAGGCGGCAGGATCCGGCGGCAGGCCGGGCAGACGGGAGGCGGAACGTGGCAGACGCGGTGCTGCTGGAGCGCAGCGGCCCGGTGGCGAGCCTGGTGCTCAACCGCCCGGACAAGCACAACGCCCTGCGGTTCGCCGACCTGGACCGGCTGGTCGCCCTGCTGCACGAGGCGGAAGAAGACGACGACGTCCGGGTCATCGTGCTCAGGGGCCGTGGCCCGTCGTTCTGCTCCGGGCACGACTACGACGACGCGGCGCGGTCCTACGGGCTGGAACCCGGCCCGGACGGCGCGAAACCCCGCCGTCCCAGCCAGCGCGCGAGGCTGGCCACCGACCGCCGCCTCGGCATGAACTACATGGCGTTCCAGTACTCGCTGAAGCCGGTGATCGCCCAGGTCCACGGGGTGTGCACGGGCGCCGGGCTGTACCTGGTCGAACTCGTCGACCTGGCCATCGCCGCGGACACCGCCCGGTTCAGCCACGCCGAGCAGCGGCTCGGCCTGGCCGGGAACACCTGGCAGCTCAACACCGAGATCCTGCTGTACGGCCCGAAGCGGGCCCGTGAGCTGATGCTGCTCGGCGAGGAGTTCGACGGCCGGCAGGCCGCCAGCTGGGGCCTGGTCAACAAGTCCGTGCCCGAGGCGGACCTGGCGGCGGCCGTGGACGACTGGGCCCAGAGGATCGCGCAGCACCCCCGCGACGCGCTGGTCACGGCCAAGGCCATGCACCAGATGGCGCTGGACAGCCTGGGCGGCACGCAGCAGTTCTGGCGCGGCACGGTCGGGCACACGCTCGGCACGAACCTGCGGTTCGAGGACGACGAGTTCAACTTCCTGCGCGAGCGGGCCCGGCACGGGACCCGGGACGCATTCCGTGAGCGGGACGGCCGCTACGGCGGCGGGGACGGCGGGGACGGCGAAGGCTGAGGGGCCGCCGGGGCGATCCGGCCCGCCGCGATGTCCTCCTGCAGCCGGAATTTCTGGATCTTGCCCGAGGCGGTGAGGGGATATTCCGCAACGAAAAACCACTCGGCCGGGGCCTTGAAGCCGGCCAGGCACTCGCGGCAGTAGTCCCGCAACGCCTCGGGGGACGGCGGGTTCGCCGGATCGGCCGGCATGATCACGGCCGCCACCCGCTCACCCCATTTCTCGTCGGCCAGGCCCACCACCGCGGCCTGGGCCACGGCCGGGTGGGCGAACAGGACGTCCTCGATCTCCCGCGGGTAGATGTTCTCGCCGCCGCGGATGATCATGTCCTTCAGCCGGCCGGTGATCGTCAGGTACCCGCGCCGGTCCATGGCGGCGAGGTCGCCGGTCCGCAGCCAGCCGTCGCCGTCCAGGGCGGCCGCGGTCTCCCCGGGCATGCCGAAGTAGCCCAGCATGGTCTGGTAGCCGCGGGCGCAGATCTCCCCGACCTGGCCGACCGGCAC
>Ga0208586_1000376_pt1 | contig 17167 bp, 9 predicted proteins | sample NGESurshal072012_6_FD_184471 | JGI IMG/M metagenome (GOLD analysis project Ga0208586, IMG submission 184471) | Arctic peat soil microbial communities from Barrow, Alaska - NGEE Surface sample 53-3 shallow-072012 (SPAdes) | ecosystem: Environmental > Terrestrial > Soil > Wetlands > Peat ... | reverse complement strand
GGGGGAGAGTCTGTGCCCGGCCTCGTCATTGCCGCTCCTCTGCGTCTCCAGGTCTCCCACTGTGCCGTTGCCGGTCCGCGGGCCGGGCGGCAGGGCGGCATGTCAGCTTGATGGCATGGCTGCCAAGGCGGGCCCGGACAGCGTGGCGGGCCCGGCTTAGGCAGGACGGACCGGCGTACAGGTGGAGGTTCCAGTCTGCGGTCAGTAGTTGTTCCCGGGCAAGTTCGGGGAGGTGTCCCGCGCGCCGAAGTGGCGAATCTGCGCTCGCGTCACGCCAAGCCTGCTGCACCGCAGACGAGCGAATATTCGGCGATCCATTGACCGGATGACCCAGAGCCCAGGGCGTTGAACACTCTTAGTGGACCCGATGCCATGAGGTAGCTGTACCTGCGTGCGCCGAGTGCCGAGCTAACCCAGGACCTGTTCCCCAGGTAGGAGTCGCTGTGATCGGCCCATCCCGCAGCAAATCGCCTGGTCACAAGCACCCGTCCCACTAGGCGTTTGCCACTCAAATGCCACTCGCCCGAAGGAGGTACTCGGTTTAATGTTCGAAAAATATTCATAACCTGGAGCCCCCTTACGGAATCGAACCGTAGACCTTCTCCTTACCATGGACCACCAGACGGTCGCTGTAAGCACCTCAGAGCCTCTGAGCAGGCAGAACGCTGGCTCACGCTAGCGGAGACGAGCCCAGATCAGCCCCTGCGGGCTGCGTTTTGCCCCCCAAATGCCCCCCGCAATGATCGACGGTTGACCCTAACTGGACAAGCCCCGGCGTGCGCACGTACGCCACGCCCCGCATCTCACGAGACTCCCTCTACTGGACATCATCGCCTGGCCGTTCGGGAATCAGACGTTTTCCGACCGACCACTCGCTAGTAAGAATTGTCACGACCATTCGTCCAATCAGCGACTCAGCCAATCTGCGCGGGTCAGCAGAGAGCAGAAGCGAGCACCACGGAGCAGCGGTGAGCAAAGTGCGCTCTCAGTGCTGCGCCCGCAAAAACTGACTTCGCCTCGATTGGCGACACAGGGTGAGCATCTAAACCCCGACTTGCCCACGATGGTCAAATGGTATTTGTCACTGAGAACGGCGAGGGCGGCTATGCCCGGTCAGCGCTCCTCCGGCTGCGCTTGGCCACGGGTTGCCTGGTCGGGCGGCAGGGGTGCGACGGGCACGGTAAACGTCTCTGGGTGAAGGTGAAGCGCATATGGTCAGTCGCGGCTACCGGACGATCAAGGCGGTTATGACGGCGGCGGCGCAGTGGTGTTGCGGACGATCAGCTGAGGCGCAGTGGAGGTGAGTACGGAGCGACTGCGGCCGTCCATGCGCTCACCGAGGAGCCGGGCGGCCGTCGTACCCAGGTCGTGGGCGGCCTGGTCGACGCTGGTCAGGTTGATCGGCGCGCTGGCGGCGAGGGTGGTGTTGTCGTAACCGACCAGTGAGAGGTCGGCTGGGATTCGCAGGCCGAGTTCGTATGCTGCCCGCAGCACGCCCAGGGCAGCGAAGTCAGCTCCAGCGAAGATGGCTGTTGGTCGGCCGGCCCGGTCGAGCAGCTCACGCCCGGCTTGGTAGCCGCCCTCCTCGGAGTAGCTCGTTCCTGCAATGGTCACGGCCTCGTCGAGGCCATGCCGATACATAGCCTGCCGGTAGCCGTCGCTGCGTGCCTGCTCGGGACGGCCCGTCCACTGACCTCCTTTGACCATGGCGGAGGTGTGGGCAATGCGGCGGTGGCCCAGCGCGACAAGATGATCGACGACGAGGCCCGCGCCTGCCCGGTCGTCGTCCACCACCGAGTCGTACTCATCGGCGGTGTCGTGGTGACCGACCACAACGGTCGGGATCGTTTTGGCGACGGCAGTGACCTGCGAGCGCGACATCGAGGGGGCAATCAGGATGAGACCGTCCATCGCCCGGTCGATCATGGCGTCGGCGACGCGTGACTGATTCTCGGCGCTGAACCCGGCCGACCCGACCAGGACCTGGAAGTCAGTCTTGGCGAGAGCGGCAGTGACGCCGTCGAGAAAATCGCCGTAGAAGGGGTTGCGGATGTTGTCGAGCAGCAGGCCTATCGTGAAGCTCCTGCCGCGCATGCTGCGGGCGGCGGCGTGCGGCCGGTACCCCAGCTCGGCCATTGACGACCGGACCCGCTGGTTCATGTCGGCACTGACGCCGTAGGCGTTGCGCAGCACCTTCGACACCGCGGCAGTCGAGACGCCTGCGTGTCTCGCCACATCCCCGATCGTCACCCGCCGGACGGTGTCCTGCGACTTCATCATGTGCTCCTACTCGACAACGATCTACACAAGAAGTGTAACCAGGGTCCACGTGACGTGACATACCGCAGTACTCACGAGCCCTCAACATCACCACGTATCCCATCGTGGCCTCACCGGTCCATGGCTTAGACCAGGCTTGTTACAAGTTCGTTACCACTAGATGTCTTGACGAGGTCACATCCTCAAGCCTAATTTACGGCGTAGAACGTTCTACAAAACTACGACTTGCCGACCCCTCTCTTCTTCTAACGCACCAAGAAGTTCATGATCTCTCACCTCAGGAGGTGAGCTCGTGGCCCGACAGGCGTGGCAGCTCCGCTGGAGCACATGGCGGCCGAACGTCGGGGACGGCACGGTTCTCTGGCACCCGCCGGGTTGCCCTGGCAAGGGCATCATGACTGAACTCATCTTCGCCCCAGGGCAACGAATCAGATGCGGGTGGGGTCGTGCCCCTCAGGGATCTGATGCTCACACTGGCGATCACGTAGTACTGCTCCAGACCCCGGCAGCGGCAAAGGCTGCTGACACTGGGGTCAAGTTGAGCGCCGAAGCTTCGCGTGTAGCGACCGGCATCCGGTTCGTTAGCTATTCGCATGGCGTCCGCGTACGGCGCGGATGCCATGCCCGTGGTCCGACGGCACCTCAGGATGACTACTCCGGGGCACCGGCCATGAATGGCTCGCAACCGGCCCCGTTCGCACCGGCCGGAGGAAACGCTCCCGCCACGGTGGATCTCGCCAGCATCCAGGCTGAGCACGACACTTCCCAGCGCGGGCAAGAACGAATCAACAGGCAAGAACCAATCAAGAAGCCACGCCGGCGACGCATCTGCAGAAGTGCGTCGCCCCTATCCAGGGGAGTGACGACACCAGATCTCCCGGAAGGGATCTGAGATGTTCCGTAGAAAGTGGCCAGGAGTTGCCGCGGGCGCCGCTCTCGCGCTCCTGGGGCCGCTGGTGCTCGGCGCTTGCAGCAGTTCGTCCAGTTCTTCATCCACGCTGACGCTGGGCGTCATCACACCGGCCACGACCTTCGAGGCCACGGATATGAACTGGGGGAACGAATCACCCTACAATGAGGCGGTCTACGACAGCCTGGTGCAGGCCTCGCCCACCGGCGTCATCGAGCCGCATCTAGCCACGGCGTGGTCCTACAACGCCGCCAAGACCGTCCTGACTATGACGCTGAGGACCGGCGTCAAGTTCACTGACGGGACGCCGTTCAATGCCAGCGTCGCGGCCGAGAACCTGGAAGCCTTCCAGAAGGGCACGTCCAACAACGCCTCGGACCTGGCCTACATGGCGTCGGCCACGGCGGTAAGCCCGACAAAACTGGTGATCAGGCTGAAGCAGCCGGACCCGGCGTTCCTCACCTACCTGGGCGAGGCCGCCGGATCCCAGGAGAGCCCGAAGGCGTGGAAGAGTCCGACGGCCAGTACCGTACCTGTCGGCTCGGGTCCCTACCTGCTGGACCCCAAGGCCACGGTCGTCGGCAGTTCCTATGTCTTTACGGCCAACCCGAACTACTGGGATAAGCCAGAACAGCACTACTCCAAGATCGTCATGACGGTCTACACCACCCCCACGACCGTGCTGGACGCCATCGAGGGCGGCCAGGTCAACGCCGCGAACACGTTCGACGACACCACCATCCCCCAGATCAAGGACGCGGGCTTCACGGTGTACCCGCTGCAGCTCAACTGGGCGGGCCTGTCCCTATTCGATCGCAACGGAAAGATGTCCGGGCCGCTCGGCAAGGTGAAGGTGCGCCAGGCGATCAATGACGCGTTCGACCGGGCCGCCCTGCTCAAGGACATGAGTGACGGCTACGGATCCGTGACCACGCAGGTGTTCCCGACGAATTCGCCAGGTTATGAAAGCTCGCTCAACTCGTACTACAGCTTCGATCCGGCGAAAGCCAGGCAGCTGCTGGCCGAAGCCGGCTACCCCCATGGCTTCACCTTGGCTATGCCCTCGATTACCTCCGCGTTCGGTGAGACTACCTACGCACTGATCCAGGCCGAGCTCGCCCAGATCGGCATCAAGGTGAACTACACCGATTACCAGGGCTCGACGATATTTACCGCGATCCTCGCCCCGAAGTACCCGGCCACCTACTTCACCCTGGAAGAAGACCCCGTCCCCTGGCAGCTGGCCCAGTTCCTGCTGACCCCGACCGCCACGTTCAATCCTTTCCACTCGACGGATTCCACGGTCGCCGGTTATCTCAACACGATGCAGACGGGTTCAAGCGCCCACGCGGCGGCCGCGGCCAAGGCACTTAACCGGTATCTGGTCCAGAACGCCTGGTTCGCGCCGTTCTTCCGACCGCAATCCAGTTTTGTCGCGGACAGCCACACAAGCGTCAGGGTGCAGGCCGGCAACGCGGTGCCCTACCTGTGGAACATCGAGCCGAAGCCGTGATCGGCACCGGCGCCGGGCCCGGCCGCCATCGGGCCGCACATCTCACCCTTCCACATGAGGAGTCATCATGCTGACCTTCACGGTGCGCCGGCTCTTGTACGGGGTACTGCTGCTCTTCGTCATCGTCACCCTTGCCTACCTGCTGCTGTACGCGGCCGCCGGCAATGTCGCCCGGACGATTCTCGGACCGACCGCGACCCAGGCGACGGTCGCGCTCAAGAATAAGCAACTGGGCCTGAACACCCCGCTGATCTCCCGGTACTTTTCCTGGCTCGGGCACGCCCTGACGGGTAACTTCGGCAGCTCATGGTTCACCAACCAGGCCGTCACCACCGCCATCCTCACCCGGCTGCAGGTCACCCTGACCCTGGTCTTCGGAGCCGTCATCGTGAGCGCCGTGGTCGCGGCAGTGCTCGGTGTCTGGGCCGCCCTTCGTGGCGGCTGGGTGGACCGGCTCATCCAGCTGTTCTCCGTGCTCGGGTTTGCCATCCCCGGGTTCATCATCGCTGTGTTTCTCGTGCGGTTCTTCGCGCTGGGCACGCACTGGTTCAAGCCGACCGGCTACATCCCGCTCACGACGTCCTTCTCCGGCTGGGTCGGGACGGTGACTCTCCCGGTGATCGCCCTGTCGATCGGCCTGGTGGCCGGAGTCGCCCAGCAGGTGCGCAGCTCCGTCATCGAAGCGCTACGCCAGGACTGGGTCCGGACTCTGCGCAGCCGCGGCGTCTCCGAGCGGAGTGTCCTGTTCAAGCACGTCCTGCGGAACGCCGGTGGCCCGGCCCTGTCTGTCCTGGCCCTGTCATTCGTCGGCCTCCTCGGCGGCGCCGTGATCATCGAAGAAGTGTTCGGCATTCCCGGCCTGGGCCAGGTCGCGGTCCTGGCCACATCCGAGGGCGACGTTCCCCTGGTCATGGGCTTGGTCGTGGCCATCGGGGTGATCGTCATCCTGGTCAACCTGCTCATCGATCTCCTGCAAGGATTCCTGAACCCGAAGGCGCGAATATCATGACCGAAATAGCTGCCACCGCCGTTCTGGCCCCCGATGTCACGACCGACGAGCGCGCGGCGCGCAGCCATCTCGCCCGCCGGTTTCTGACCAACCCACTAGGGATAGCGGCACTGTCCGTCCTGGTGCTCATCGTCCTGGCGGCCATCTTCGCTCCGCTGCTCACCTCCTACGACCCGAACACTGTCTCGGTCCTCCACATTCTCCAGGGGCCGGGTGCCGGGCATCTGCTCGGCACCGACGGAGCGGGACGCGACGTGTGGGCCCGGCTGCTGTACGGCGCCCGGTACACCCTGGCCGGAGCGCTGCTGGCTACCGTCGTCGCGGCTGTCCTCGGCATAACCAGCGGGCTGGTGGCCGGGTACTACGGAAAGTGGTTCGAGTCGTCGGCCTCCTGGGTCACCACCTTGCTGATGGCGCTGCCCGGCATCGTCGTGCTGCTGGCCGCCCGGGCGGTGCTGGGTCCCTCGCTCTGGACCGTCATGATCATCTTCGGGGTGCTGCTGATTCCGGCCTTTTACCGCCTGGTTTACGCGGCGGTGTCCGGAGTGCGCAATGAGCTGTTCGTCGACGCGGCCCGGGTCTCCGGCGTGAGCGATCGGCGGATCATCGCCCGGCACATCCTGACCGTGGTCCGGGCGCCGATCATCCTGCAAGCCTCCATCGTGTTCGGCATCGCCATCGCGGTCCAGGTGGGACTCGACTTCCTCGGCTTCGGCGACCAGGCCATTCCCACCTGGGGTAACATGCTCAACGACGGCTTCACCAACCTGTACCGCGACCCCCAGCTGGTCGTGTGGCCGGCCCTAGCCGTCGTCATAACCGGCGTCGCTCTCACCTTGTTCGCCAACGCACTGCGCGACGAACTCGAGCAGAGCGCCCGTCCGCGCCGCCGCCGCCGTGCCACCACGGTGACGCCCGCCGAGGTGGCGGCCGCCACGGTGACGCCCGCAGAGGTGACGCCCGCCACGGTGACGGCCGCTGATCCGGTGCGGCCCGAGAGTGGCACCATCGTCCACGAGGAGCCGAGCTCCACCGCGCAAGCGCCCCTGCTGCTGCACATCGAGGACCTGGCCGTCGGATACCCGCAGGCGGACGGTTCGGTGACCCGCGTGGTCGACAACGTGTCACTGGACGTCCGGCGGGGGGAGGTGCACGGCCTGATCGGTGAATCAGGATCGGGTAAGACCCAGACCGCCTGGTCGGTGCTTCGCCTGCTGCCAGCCGGGGGGGAGATTCTGGAAGGATCCATCTGTTTGGACGGAGAGGATCTCAGCACGGTCTCCAGCGCCCAAATGCGGGATATACGGGGCGGGCGGATCGCATACATCCCCCAGGAACCTATGTCCAACCTCGACCCGTCGTTCACCATCGGCAGCCAGCTGACTGAGCCCATGCGGGTCAAGCTCGGCGTGTCGAAGACCGAGGCCAAAGCCAGGGCGCTGAAGCTTCTCGGGCAAGTCGGTATCCCCAGCCCCGAGCGGACCTTCGCCTCCTACCCACACGAGCTGTCCGGAGGCATGGCGCAGCGTGCCCTGATCGCCGGCGCCGTATCGTGCGAACCGGACCTGGTCATCGCGGACGAGCCAACGACAGCCCTCGACGTGACCATTCAGGCCGAGATCCTCGATCTGCTGCGCGAACTCCAGCGAGAGCTCGGTGTGACCATCCTCATCGTCACGCACAACTTCGGCGTCGTGGCCGACCTCTGCGACCGGGTATCGGTCATGCAGAAGGGCCGGATCGTGGAAACAGGACCGGCGCGCGCCATCTTCGCTGATCCTCGCCATCCCTACACCAGGACTCTCTTCGACGCGATCCTGGACGAGAGCCAGGCCCGCGGTCCTTACGCAGAAAGCCGATCCGCATGATGTCGAAGGAGCGAGCCGACATGCCCGAACCCCTCATTGCCGTCGACGATCTGGTCGTCGAATACCCGTCGAAGGGTGTCCGCAGGCATGCCTTCCGGGCGCTCAAGGGAGTCTCCGTTGATATCCGTCCCGGTGAGACCGTCGGGCTGGTGGGTGAATCTGGTTCGGGGAAGACGACGCTGGGCCGGGCCGTCCTGGGCCTCGCACCGGTCACCGGCGGAAGCATCAAGTTCAAGGGACGCGAGATCGGCTCCCTGCCGCGGCGCGAGCGGCGGGCCTTGTCCAGCGAGATCCAGGTGGTCTTCCAGGATCCCTACTCTTCCCTTAACCCGTCGCTGACCATCGAGCAGACCCTCACCGAGCCGCTCACGGTGCGGAAGATGCCGAAGAACGACGCGATGACGCGCGTCCGCAACCTGCTCGACCAGGTCAGGCTCCCGCCCGACGCGCTCGGCCGCCTGCCCCGCGAGTTCAGCGGCGGTCAGCGTCAGCGCATCGCCATCGCCCGGGCCCTGGCCCTGTCGCCTGAGTTCATCGTGTGCGACGAACCGGTCTCGGCGTTGGACCTGTCCACGCAGGCCCGCGTGCTCGACCTGTTCAAGGAGATACAGGAGACCACGGGCGTGGCGTACCTGTTCATTTCGCACGACCTGGCCGTGGTACGGAACATCAGCCACCGGGTGGCCGTCATGTACCACGGCGAGATTGTCGAATACGGCGACGGAGACCAGGTCACGTCACACCCGAGCAATCCCTACACCCAGCGGCTGCTGCTGGCCGCCCCCGTTCCCGACCCCGTCCGGCAGGAAAAGCGCCGAAGCGAACGGCGAGCGTTCCTCGCGGCCCAGCAAGACGCGGCGGCTCTGGCCAGTTAGTCCCCGTCCGGGCGCTGGCGAAGGAGGTGGATTGATTGGGATACGGGAAAGAAGCGCGGGTAAGGGACGTTCTTTCTGACGCGATCGCCCGCGGCATTGTGGCCAGGTACGTTCCCGCCGTAGCGAACTCGCCGGTGATTGAGCACATGGGATTCCTTCCCATCCGCATGGTCGTCGAGCAGGGCAGCGCGGCACCGTCAGACACAGCCGAACTCGAAAGGATGTGGCACGAACTCTCCGTGCTAGAGGGCAGCCCGCCGAGCCAGGCCGAGACGCCCTTCGTCGCGCCGGCGCCGGACTATGAGTCCGACGATGTCCCCCGCAGCTCCGCGCGGATCAGCGTGGCAGGCCTCGCGGAGCAGTGGGGGGTCACCGAATTGGGAATCGACGGGCCGTCCCACGGGAACCCGTTCGTGGACGTCGAGCTCTCGGCCGAATTCACCGGCGAGGATGCCCGTCACATGACGGTAGGCGGTTTCTATGACGGCGAGGGAACCTACCGGATTCGCTTTCAGGCTCCCAGCCCCGGCACCTGGACGTACGTCACGACGTCGACCGCCCGCTCGCTGGACGGCCTGCGCGGCGCCTTCCAGGTGGCGCCACCCCGGCCCGGGAACCACGGCCCGGTCGAAGTAGCAGACCGTTTTCACTTCGCCTACCGGGACGGTACCCGCTTCCTGCCTCTCGGCACGACGGCCTACGCCTGGACCCACCAGCCGGCGGTCCTGCAGGAGCGCACGCTCGCGACCCTGGCCAGCTCGCCTTTCCGCAAGCTCCGCATGTGCGTGTTCCCGAAGTCGTACCTCTTCAACACGAACGAGCCCGAAAGGTACCCGTTTGCCCGGGACAGCAAAGGGGACTGGGACTTCACTCGTTTCGACCCGCAGTTTTTCCGCCACCTCGAGATGCGCATCGATCAGCTTGCCGAGCTGGGAATCCAGACCGACCTGATTCTTTTTCACCCGTACGACCGCTGGGGATTCTCCGCGATGCCTAAAACAGCTGACGACAGGTATGTCGAGTACCTCGTCCGGCGTCTGGGAGCGCACCGTTCCGTCTGGTGGGCGATAGCCAATGAGTACGACCTGCTGCCGTCGAAGACGATCGAGGACTGGGAACGGCTGGCCGTAGTCGTGCGCGCGAACGATCACGTGGGCCACCTCACCTCGATCCACAACTGTCACGGCTTCTACGATCACGCCCGCCCGTGGATCACGCACTGCAGCATCCAGCGGATTGATGCCTACCGCACGTCGGAGAACACCAGCGGATGGCGGGAAAAATACGCCAAGCCTGTCGTCGTCGACGAATGCGGCTACGAAGGCGATATTGACCAGGGCTGGGGCAATATAAGCGGCCAGGAAATGGTTCGCCGCTGCTGGGAAGGCGCTGTACGCGGCGGGTACGTCGGACATGGCGAGACCTACCTCAACCAGCGTGAGGAGCTGTGGTGGTCCAAGGGTGGTGCCCTGGTCGGAGACTCGGCCGAACGGATCGGATTCCTGCTCCAGATCACCGCAGACGCGCCCGGCGGGGCGCTGGAGCCGCTGCCCAGTGACTGGGATGTCAGGTGGGGCGGCGCTGAGGACTACCGGATCGCATACTTCGGCTTCGGGCGGCCCCGGTACCGCGACATCACGACGCCGCAGGACAGCCAGTGGCTCGTCGACGTCATCGATACGTGGAATATGACGATCAAACGCCAGCCGGGCGTCTTGACCGGGACCTTCAGGATCGAGTTGCCGGGACGGGAGTTCATGGCCGTCCGGCTCATCCCGGCCAGGTACGGATAGCCACTACTCCCCTTTGCCCATGCCGTACCAGCCCACGGAGGCCACGTCGTGTATTCGCAGTGGTCAGCTGCCATGATCTCCCCTGCCGATGACTTTGCCGGGGCGCCGCTGCTGCGCACGGAGTTCGCGCTGGCGCCAGGCCATGGGGCTGTGCTGAGCGCGAGGCTCGACGTGAGCGGCCTGGGTGTCTTCGAGGCCTACCTCAACGGCCGCGCGGCCGGTCCCGATGTGCTCAGCCCGGGGTGGAGCAGCTACGAGTGGCGGCTGAGGTACCGGACCTACGACGTGACGGACCTGCTGCAGCCAGCCACCGTCCTCGGCATCGCCCTGGGCAACGGCTGGAGCCGCGGGCGCCTGGGGTGGAACGGAAACCGCGCCTTCTACGGTGACCGCCTCGCGGTCATCGCCCAGCTGGAGGTGACCTTTGTCGATGGGCACCGGCAGCTGGTGAGCACCGACGAGATGTGGCGGGCGGGGCCATCGCCGACCCTGGCGAACGACCTGTACGACGGGCAGACCATCGACGCCCGGCTGGCCGACGCCACCTGGATGTACCCGGGAGCAGAGCCGCCGGGGTGGGGCAGCGTCGAAACGCTGGAGTTTGACACCAGCCGCCTGACGCCATACACGGGGCCGCCCGTCGTCCGTCACGAAGCCCTCCGGCCGGTGCACATCTGGTCGGCGCCGTCGGGTCGCACGCTGGTGGACTTCGGGCAGAACCTGGTCGGCTGGCTGCGCTTCACCGTCCAGGGTGAGGCCGGGACCGAGATTATCGTCCGGCACAGCGAGGTCCTCGAGCACGGCGAGCTGGGCGTGCGGCCGCTGCGCAGCGCCAAGGCCACCGACCGGTTCATCCTGTCCGGCGGCGAGGACCGCTTCGAGCCGACCAAGACCTACCACGGCTTCCGTTACGCCGAGATCAGCGGCTGGCCGGGAGATCTGACGCCGGACGCCCTGGAGGCGGTGGTCGTCCATTCCGACCTGCGGCGCACCGGTCATTTCGAATGTTCAGACCCGATGCTCAACCAGCTGCACGCGAACGTGACCTGGGGGATGCGGGGCAACTTCCTGGACGTTCCGACCGACTGCCCGCAGCGGGACGAACGCCTCGGCTGGACCGGCGATCTCGCCGTCTTCGCGCCATCCGCCGCCTTCCTCTACGACGTGGACTCCTTCTTGCGTGACTGGCTTCACGACCTCGCCGCGGAACAGCAGGCTCGCGATGGCCTGGTGCCGCTCGTCGTCCCGGATGTGCTGAAGTACGAGCCGGCCTTCTCGGGCTTCCCCCATCCGGCAGCCGTCGCGATATGGAGTGACGCTGCCGTATGGGTTCCCTGGGCGCTGTGGCAGGCCTATGGCAACCGGACCGTCCTGGAGGATCAGTACGCCTCCATGATCGCCCACGCCCGGCGGGTGGAGTCGCTACTCTCGCCGGCCGGCCTCTGGGATAGCGGCCGTCAGCTGGGCGACTGGCTCGATCCTGACGCTCCGCCAGGTGATCCCTTCAAGGCCAAAGCCGATCCCCACGTGGTGGCCACCGCCTGCTTCTACCGGACCGCGTGTACCGTCGCGGACACCGCGGACCTGCTGGGCAGGGCCGGTGACGCGCGCCACTTCCGCCGGCTGGCCGGACTGGTGCGGGCCGCCTTTAACCAGCACTACGTCGAGGAGAACGGGACCGTATATAGCGATTGCGCCACGGTCTACGCGCTGGCCATCGTCTTCGGCCTGCTCGACGAGCGCATGACGGCCCCGGCCGGTGCCCGGCTTTCGGCGCTCGTCAAGGAGAACGGCTACCGGATCTCAACCGGGTTCGCCGGCACGGCGTATGTCACTGATGCCCTCACCCAGACCGGTCACCTCGACGACACCTACCGGCTGCTGCTCGAGCGAGGCTGCCCCTCCTGGCTGTACTCCGTCACCATGGGTGCTACCACGATCTGGGAGCGCTGGGACTCCATGCTGCCCGACGGCACCATCAACCCAGGACAGATGACCAGTTTCAACCACTACGCGCTGGGTGCCGTGGCGGACTGGATGCACCGCACCATCGGCGGGATCGCACCGCTCGAGCCTGGCTACGGGAAGGTGCTCATCGCGCCGCAGCCGGGCGGCGGGCTGACCTGGGCCACGGCGACGCTGAAGACAGCTCGTGGCCTGGTGGAGGTGCACTGGCGCGACACCGGGCCGGACCTGACCGTCGAGGCCGCCATTCCTGCAGGCGTTAGCGGCGTGATCCGGCTGCGGGGTCAGCCGGACCGGGAACTGGCGTCCGGCAGGCACACCATTACCGTCCCGGTTCGCAGCCGGGAGAAGTCGGGAGAGCTGGCATGAACCATCAGCGCGCGACGCGCCAGGCCGCCGCGGACGCGGACCGGACCGCCGGCATTGTCGTGAAGATGAGCGTGGCGGACAAGATCGCGCTCGCGTGCCACGATTTCGCCGCCGTGGCTCACCTCGGGTTGCCGGCGCTGAGTTTTACAGACGGAGGTAACGGCGTCCGGGTGGCCGACGACGCGACCGCCTTCCCGGTGTGCCTGTCGCTCGCTGCGGCCTTCGACGAACAGCTGGCGTACCGGTTCGGGTCCGCGGTCGGCCAGGAAGCTCACTTCGCCGGGCATAACGTCCTTCTCGGGCCGGCCCTGGACATCGCGCGCACGCCGCTGGCCGGGCGGCAGGCTGAGGCGTTCGGGGAGGACCCGTACCTGACCGGGGCCCTGGGAGCGGCGTACGTCCGCGGCGCGCAGCGGAACGTTGTGGCCATGGTCAAGCACTTCGTGGTGAATAACTTCGAGACGGGCCGGACCGGGTCCGGCTGGCCACCCTCTGACCGCGGGCCAGCGGTCGACATCCACGTCTCCCGCCGGGCTCTGGAAGAGATCTACTTTCCACCGTTCCGGCGCGCTCTCACCGAAGCCGGCGCCGGGTCCGTCATGGGTTCGTACAACCAGGTCAACGGCTGCTACGCCTGCCAGAATCCTGAATTGCTCGGCACGCTGAAAGACCAGTGGGGATGGGGCGGATTCGTCGCCCCCGACTTCGGGTTCGCGGTGCGCGATCCGCTGGCGGCCGCACGGGCGGGCCTGGACCTCCCGGGGCTGGACGACGCCGAGGGGCGCAGGCCGGAAGACTTCACCAGCGGGCGCGTCGGCCGGGACCGGCTGGACGACATAGTCACCCGGATGGTCGGCACCATGGTCACGCATGGCCTGCTCGACCGGCCGGCCGCGGTCCCCGGCCCGCCTGCCGCCGAGAGCCTCGAACTGGCTGCGGAAGCCGCAGTCGCGGGGAGCGTCCTGCTCGTCAACAGAGCCGGGGCACTCCCACTCGGGGAAGACGTGAGATCGCTGGCCGTCATCGGCCCGGCCGGACTGGACGCCATCTACGTGATGGGCGGATCGCCGGCCGTGAAACTCCATCCGGACCGGGTGGTCACGCCCCTGGCCGGGGTCCGGCAGCGGGCCGGAAGCGGCGCCGGTGTGCAGCATGCTCAGGGGTCCTGGGGTGATGTGCCGCTTTCGGCCATCCCTCCCGCCCTGCTGTCCACTCCCCTGGCTCCCGGCACCCCCGCCGGCCCAGGTGTCCTGGCCGAGTATGCCGACGGCCCCGGCCAGAAGCCAGGGAAGCGCGTCACCCGGATAGAGCCAGGCATAGAAGCGACCGACGCGCCAGCAGGGTTCGGACCACAATGGCATGCCACCTGGACGACCGTGCTGACTCCGGCGCAAGACGGTTACCACCGGTTCAGTCTCGCTGTCGCCGGCCAGAGCTCGCTCTATCTGGACGGTGCGCTGGTGGCGGAGGGGGCACGCGAGGCGATCCGTTTTATTGACGGGCCCTCGTACGCCCTGCAAGCCGTCATCTCCCTGGTCGCCGGCCAGCCCGTGACCATTCGGGTCGAGTATGAGACCGGCCCAGCGGCCACCATGGAGGAGTTCGGGCTGCGGCCCGAGGTCCGGCTCGGCTGGCAGCCGCCGGACAGCCTGATCGACGACGCAGCGGCCCTGGCAGCGCAGTGCGACGCGGCCGTCGTGATCGTCAACCAGGCGTCCGGGGAGGGGATGGACCGGCAGTCACTGGCGCTGCCCGGCGATCAGGACCGGCTCATCACGGAGGTAGCGCGCAGCAATCCCCGGACCGTCGTCGTGCTCAATACGCCGGGCCCGGTCTTGATGCCCTGGATGGACAAGGTCGCGGCTGTTCTGCAGGTCTGGTACCCAGGCGAGCAGTTCGGCACCGCGCTCGCCCGCGTGCTGTTTGGCGATGACGACCCAGGCGGCCGGCTGCCCGTCACCTTCCCCGCCCACGCCGGCCAGGGGCCAGTCCAGGCCGCCGGGCAGTACCCGGGAATCGGCGGCGTCGCCACTTACACCGAAGACATCCTGGTCGGGTACCGATTCTTCGCAGCGAATAACCAGCAGCCATTGTTTCCTTTCGGGCACGGGTTGTCCTTCGCCCGGTTCGCTTACTCCGACCTAACGCTCGCACGGTCCGGGGACGCTGAGATTCGCCTGAGTTTCGGCATCGTGAACAACTCGCCGCGCCCCGGCCATGAAGTTGCCCAGGTCTACCTGCGGTGCCCAGAGGCGGCCGCGGAGCCGCCGCTCCAGCTGAAGCGCTTTCGGCGAGTGCACCTGGAAGCGGGGGAACGGCACAACGTGACGTTCACGCTGACTCCCGCGGACCTCGCCGCCTGGAGCGATCCCGCCGGCTGGACTGTGCACCCCGGCCGCTACGAGGTTCTAGTCGGGGCATCCTCAGCAGACCTGCGGCTGAGTGCATCCGTCGAGTTGACCGCTGACCATCACGCGCACAAGTAGGGAAACCGTCTCATGACTGCCCTGACCGCCGACTCGAAGATCGCCGAAGCGCTCGCCGCACTCAGCCTGGAGGAGAAGGTCCAGCTGCTCACCGGCCGTGATTTCTGGACCACCTGGCCGATCGAGAAGATCGGCCTGCGCCGCATACTCGTCTCCGACGGCCCGTCTGGCGTCCGGGGCGAGACCTGGGATGAGCGCGATCCGTCGCTCAACCTCCCGTCCGCCACCGCGCTGGCGTCCTCGTGGGACCCGGACGTCGCCCGCCGCTACGGCGCCGCGGCCGCGGTGGAGGCCCGCCGCAAGGGCGTCGATGTGGTGCTCGGCCCGACCATCAACTTGCACCGCTCCCCGCTCGGCGGCCGGCATTTCGAGGCGTTCAGCGAGGACCCGGTGCTCACCGCCGACCTCGCCGCCGCCTATGTGACCGGCGTGCAGGACAACGGCGTCGGCGCCACCCCGAAGCACTACGTGGCCAATGACTCCGAGACCGACCGCTTCACCGTGGACGTCCGGGTCAGCGACCGCGCCCTGCGCGAGCACTACCTGCTCGCGTTCGAGAAGGCCGTCACCGAGGCGCATGCCTGGCTCGTCATGAGCTCCTACAACTCGGTCAACGGCACCACCGCGACCGAGAACGACCTGCTGGAAACCCCGCTGAACAGCGAGTGGGGCTTCGACGGCGTGGTGATCAGCGACTGGACCGCCGTCCGGTCGCTGGACAGCGCCCGGGCCTCGCAGGACCTCGTCATGCCCGGCCCGGACGGGCCCTGGGGCCAGGCGCTGGTACGGGCCGTGCTCTCCGGCGAGATCCCCGAGGCGGCCATCGACCGTAAGGTGACCCGTATCCTCACCCTGGCCTGCCGGGTGGGTGCGCTCGACGGGTACCCCGCCGCCGAGCCGATCTGGGTGGAGGACGGTATCGCCTTCGCCCGGCACGCCGCCGCCGAGGGCACCGTACTGCTGGAGAACCGTGGCGAGCTGCCGTGGGATCCGGCCCGCCTGCGCTCGGTCGCCGTGATCGGCGACAACGCTGCCAACGCCCGCACACAGGGCGGCGGCAGCGCGACCGTCGTGCCAGAGCACACCATCTCGCCGCTGGCAGGCCTGCGCACCGCGCTGCCCGGCGCGGACATCACCTACTCACGGGGTGCCGTCGTGCAGGAAGGCGTGGTCGAGTTGCCGCTCGCACAGATGACTAACCCGGTCACCGGCGAACCCGGTCTGCGGGCCCGGTTCCTGGACTCCGGCGGCACCGAGCTGTTCGCCGAGAACCGCCGCTCGAGCGCGCTGGTCTGGTTCGGCGGTGACGCCCCGATCGGCCGGTCGGCCACGGTGGAGCTGGCTATGCGGTTCACCCCGGCCGAATCGGGCCCCGTTCGCGTTGGCTTCGCGACCGTCGGCCACGGCAAGGTGTACATCAACGGCAAGCTCATCGTCGACGAGACCACCGACTCCGTGCACACGGACCTCGGTGCCGCGCTGATGGCCCCGCCGACGGCTGCCGCTGAGGTCAATCTCACCGCGGGAACGCCAGCCGAGCTGCGCTTCGAGTACGACCTGGTGGGCCGCACCGGCCCGATGGCCGAGCTGCTGTGGCTGCGCTTCGGCACCGAGCCGACGGTCGTGGATTCCGATGCTCTCATCGCCGCCGCCGCGGAGGCGGCTGGAAAGGCTGACGTCGCGCTGGTCGTCGTGGGTACCAACTCCGTGGTGGAGTCCGAGGGCTACGACCGCACCTCACTCGCGCTGCCTGGCCGCCAAGACGACCTGGTCCGCGCCGTCGCGGCGGCCAACCCGCGCACCGTCGTGCTGGTCAACGCCGGGGCACCCGTGCTGATGCCCTGGCGCGATCAGGTCGCGGCGGTGCTCGTCGGCTACTTCGGCGGGCAGGAATTCGGCCACGCCGTCGCCGACGTGCTGCTCGGCGCGGCCGAGCCGGGCGGGCGGCTGCCCACCACCTGGCCCGCGGCGGAGGCCGACGTGCCAGTCATGTCCACCACGCCGGTAAACGGCGCGCTGGACTACGCCGAGGGAATCCATATCGGCTACCGGGCCTGGCTCAAGCTGAACGCCGCGCCGGCCTACTGGTTCGGCAGCGG
>Ga0208586_1000374_pt1 | contig 17182 bp, 16 predicted proteins | sample NGESurshal072012_6_FD_184471 | JGI IMG/M metagenome (GOLD analysis project Ga0208586, IMG submission 184471) | Arctic peat soil microbial communities from Barrow, Alaska - NGEE Surface sample 53-3 shallow-072012 (SPAdes) | ecosystem: Environmental > Terrestrial > Soil > Wetlands > Peat ... | reverse complement strand
TGGGCGAGGGGGGACTTGAACCCCCACATCCTTTCGAATACAGGCACCTGAAGCCTGCGCGTCTGCCAATTTCGCCACTCGCCCCGAGACCTTGCAACAGTACTCGACGCGTGAAAGCGTCTCTCCGCGCCGACGTTTGACAGAGGACGCCGGTACAGTTGATGTTGTCATGGTCCTAAAAGGTGTAGAGAATCGCCTGGAGCGAATCTTCGAGAAGACGTTCTCGCGAACGTTCAAGAGCACGCTGCAGCCAATTGAGATTGGCACGCGCATTGTGCGTGAGGTGGACCTCACGCGACGTCTCTCGAGTCAAGGCCCGATTTCACCCAATCAGATTCGCGTATGGCTCGGACCGGTCGACGCAGCGCGATTCGAAGGCTTTCAAAAAGCCCTCGTCAGCGAACTCGAAGAGACCGTCCGTCAACACGCCATCAGCGAAGGTTTCAGTTTCGTCGGCCCCGTCAAGGTCGAGGTCTTCATTGACGACGACATCAAGCCGGGGAACGTCGAGGTCAAGACTGAATTCTTGGGCGGGGAGAGCCAACCCCGGCTCATGTCGAGCGACGGACGTTCCTTCAACGTCGGCGATGCCCCGTTGGTGATCGGACGGAGCCCCGACGTCGAGGTGGTCATCAATGATTCCAACGTCTCACGACGTCACGCCGAGGTGTGGCGAACGAGCGAGGGCGTGGCCATCCGTGACCTCCAGTCAACCAATGGAACGTTCGTGAACGGTCACCGGGTCACCGCCGTCTCACTCTCGCCGCGTGACGACGTCACGATCGCGACACTCCACTTTCGGATCGAACTGGCTTGACCTTGTTGGGCGCGACGTCGAACTACGCGGCGATCGTTCGTCCGCTGCAAGTCCTCGTCATGGTCATTGCCGCCCTCTTCCTGCTTCGCGTCATGCGCGTCGCCGCGGTGCAGGCCCGCCCTATTGACCGCGAACCGCGGGCCCGTCGACGACGCGGTGGAACACTCGCGTTGGAATTTATTGAACCGCAGGATCGAACTGGCGAACGCGTCACCGTGGACACGGCGGTCACGATCGGTCGAAGTGCTGACTGCGACCTGGCCATGTCCGACACGTTTCTCTCCTCACGACACGCCCGACTCGCCAACGACGAAGGTGACCTCTCGATCGAGGACCTGGGTTCGACGAACGGCACGTACGTCAATCAGGAACTCGTCGACGGACGCGTTCACCTAGAACGCGGTGACATCGTCCAGGTTGGTGGCGTGTTGTTCGAGGTGGTTCGTTGACGCATTGGCGTTTCGCCGAGGCGACCGACACTGGACTGGTGCGTCAATCGAATCAGGACGCGGTCTACGTGGACGACTCGTTGGCGATCGTGGCCGACGGCATGGGCGGTCACGCGGCTGGCGAAGTGGCCTCCGAGATGACAATTGAACTGCTTCGCAGTGGCTTCGCCGGGGACCAGAGCGTCGAGGGCCTCTACAACGCCATCAACGCCGCCAACATCTCGGTGCTCAACGATGCCCGCGAGAATCCGAACCATTTCGGCATGGGCACGACCGTCATCGCGATTGGACTGACCGTTGATGGTGAAGGCGTGACGTCGCCGACGCTCTGTCACGTTGGCGACTCGAGGGCCTACCAACTGCGTGACGGGGCGCTTCGCCTCCTCACCGACGATCACAGCGTCGCCGAGGAGTGGGTTCGAATGGGCCGACTGACCCCCGAAGAGGCGGCGGTCCATCCGCGCCGCCACCAACTGACGCGCGGCGTCGGCGTTGAGGACACCATTGCGGTGGACGTGATGTCGGTCCACGCGCTGAGGGGTGACCGACTGCTGCTCTGCAGTGACGGACTCTCGAACGAACTTGACAGCGACACGTTGGCCCGATTGGCCAGCGCCCCGTTCACCCTCGAGGAGTCGGTCACGCAATTGATCGAAGCGGCGAAAGAGGCCGGTGGTCACGACAACATCTCAGCGGTACTGCTCGAGTTCGACGACATCAATGTTGCCTCCACGCCGATCCAGCGGACCATCAGTTCCACGACACCGCCGGTCGCCAAGAGTGCGGCGGCGACCACCGTGCGTCGGCGCAAGAAGCGCGGCCTCACCTGGCGGACTCCCTTCGTGGCCGCCGTGCTCATCGGCGTGGTCGTCGGCGCGTACTTCATCGTGCATTGGTACGCGTACTCCACGTACTACCTGGGCGATGACTCGGGCGTCGTCGCGATCTACCAGGGCCAGCCGGGCGGAGTGCTGTGGTTCAAACCGACGCTCGTCGTCGACACGAGCTACAACCTGAACACGCTTCGTCCCGGCGACCAGAGCCAGCTTGAGCAGACCATCTCAGAGCCGACGTTCACAGCCGCGAGGAAATACTCCGACTATCTCTGCTCGGTGGCGACGAAGTGCACGGTTTCGACGCAGCCATCGTCGACGACCACGACAACGGTACCCACGACGACCACGTTGAAGGGAGGTTGATTCGTGTCTCGACGACTCGGCGTCCTCGCCACGATCATCTTGTTGCTCTTCGCGGTCGTCGCGGTCCAGGCCGCCAACATTCAGTTCTTCAAAGCGCCGGCGCTCGACGCGAGCTCCACGAATCCGCGCAACAACAACTCGTCGAGCATGTACCCGCGCGGACAGATCAACGCCGCTGACGGATCGGCGCTGGCCTTCTCGACGAAGCAGAACAGCGCGACGTACCCGTACCGACGCGTCTATCCGTACGGGTCGCTCTTCTCGGGCATCCTTGGATTCTCCTCCCCGTGGTACGGGGTGTGGGGACTCGAAGACGAGTACAACGGTTACCTCGCGGCGCACGCCCAACCGCCCCAGAGCATCGAACAGGTGCTGGCGCCGACGAGCGCCGCGGACTCGATCACGCTGACGGTACTACCCGCACTCCAGCGCATTGCGCGCGCCGCGATGGTGTTCCCCAACGGCTCGCCCGAGGACGGGGCGGCCGTCGTACTGAATCCGAAGAACGGTGACGTGTTGGCGATGTACTCGAATCCCTCGTACAACCCGGTGCCACTGACCTCGCCCACCACTTCGATCGACCAGGCGGCGTGGAAGCTCTACAACAAGAATGACGGCAACGGGTTCGCTCCACTGGGTTTGGTCGCCACCCAGCAGACCTTTCCCCCCGGATCGACGTTCAAGGTGATCACGACCGCGGCGGCGGTCGTGAGCAAACCGGCCGACCTCACGAAATCGTTCAACAGTGACCGCGGTGCTTGTACGACGCTGCCCAATTCGAACCTACTGCTCTGTAACAGCGGACTCTCGACGTGCGGCGGCGACGTGTCCGTGATGCTGCCCGTGTCGTGTGACCCGGGCTACGCATTGCTCGGCCTCGACCTCGGCGCTGCCTTCCTGGCGAAGGCGGCCAACTCGTTCGGCTACAACTCGGTGCCGCCGATCGACCTGCCCGGCGCCGCCCCCGGTACCGCACCCAGTTTCTTCCCGCCCGCGGGAACGTTCGCGAATAACTTGCCGGGACTGGCCTATTCGGCCATCGGTCAAGAGAACGTGCGCGCCACCGCGCTGCAGAACGCGCTGGTCGCTGCGGCGATCGGTAACGGTGGCGTCATGATGACGCCGCATTTCTTGAACTACGTCACCTCCCCTGACGGCACCATCGTCAAGCGCTACAAGGACTCGGTATGGAAGACGCCGCTGACCAAGGCCCAGGCCGCGATGATCGTTCCCCTGATGCAGAAGGTCGTCTCGTACGGCACGGCGTCGGGGGTCGGCTTCCTCTCCCAGGACGACGTGGCGGCGAAGACAGGTACCGCGCAGACCGGCAACGCGAAGAAGAACACCGACGACTGGTTGATTGCGTTCGCGCCGGCGACCGATCCGACCGTCGCGGTCGCCGTCGTCATCCCGTTTCAGCCCACCCCGAACTTCGGCGCAACGATCGCGGGACCGGTCGTGAAATGTCTGGTCGAAGGTGCGCTGGCTATCCAGTCCGGCAAGCCCGCGACCGGCACGTCGACGACGTGCAAGGTCTAGTGAGAAATTCCATGAATGACGAGGGCGTAGGCTAGGCGCACTATGGAGCCTGTGGATGACCCTCGACTGTATTCCGGTCGCTACCAGGTAACGCATCTCATTGCGCGCGGGGGCATGGCGATTGTCTACCGGGCCCAGGACACGCTCTTGAACCGTCCGGTCGCCATCAAAACGTTGTACCCCGAGCTCAGCGCCGATCCCCATTTCGTCGAGGGTTTTCGCCGCGAAGCCCAGGCCGCCGCGAACCTCTCGCACCCGAACATCGTCCCGGTCTTTGACTGGGGTGAAGATGAGGGAACGTATTTCATCGTCATGGAGCTCGTTGACGGCACTTCGCTCGCCGACATGCTTCGAGGCGGACGCACGCTCACCGCCGCGCACTCCGCCACCCTGATTTCGCAAGTCGCCGCGGCGCTCGGTTACGCGCATCGCAACGGCGTCGTGCACCGCGACATCAAACCGGGCAACATCCTCATCGCGAGCGATGGTCAGGTGAAGGTGACCGACTTCGGCATCGCGCAGGCAATGTCAGTCGAAGACCAGATTGCCGAAGAGGGCTCGGTGATGGGTACGGCTACGTACTTCTCACCCGAACAGGCCGAGGGCGCGCCGGTTGATGGTCGAAGTGACATCTACTCACTCGGCGTCGTCCTCTACGAAATGCTCGCCGGACGTCCGCCGTTCATCGGTGACTCACCGATCGAGGTGTCGAGCCAGCACGTACACGGCTCCGTCCCACCGCCCTCGGAGTTCAACCGCACGATTCCCGCAGATTTGCAGGCGATTGTGATGGAGGCGCTCGCCAAATCCCCTGACCAGCGCTATCAGTCAGCGGAGGACCTGCGTTCTGACCTCATGCGCTTCAACGAGGGTCAGCCGGTACGTGCCGCACAGCGCGACGTGGCGTTCTTCGGCAGTGACGCGACCAAGGCCACGCCGCGAGTGACACCGGGGGAACGAACCCAAGCGGTCCCAATGATGGTCGGCCCGCGAACGGACGTTCGACGGCGTCGAAAGAATCCGACGGGCGTCATCGCACTCGTCATCATTCTTCTGCTTGCCGCTGGGGGACTCGCGTACTTCCTCACGCAGAAGAGCACTGCCGCCATTCTGATGCCCAACGTCGTCGGCAAAACTGAAAACGCAGCCATTCTGCAACTCGCGGGAAAAGGCATCAAAACCAAAGTGCACCAGGAGAACTCACCAATCACGGCCGGCAACGTGATCTCCTCCAATCCGAAATCGGGGACAACGTTAACGAGGGGGGAAAAGGTCAACATTACGGTGAGCCTTGGTGTGCAGGCGGTCGCCGTCACGATTCCTGATGTGACCAAGATGTCGAATGCCAACGCCTTGCTCGAATTGGGATCGACGAAGTACTTGTTGACGCCCAAGGTAAAATTCATCAGTCAGGCGCCGGCCGGGGTGACGCCCGTTCCCAACGTCGTCTTGAGCCAAAGTCCGCTCGGCGGCAAGCCCGGACACCAGGGCGACACGGTTATTCTCTACGAACTTAATCCCGCGTCGCAACTCGCCGTCCCGAGTCTCGTGGGTTTGACGACTGGCCAGGCGGCGGTGACACTTGCGAATGACGGTCTGAGCGTTGGTCCGACCCAGACGTCGGCCTGCTCGAACACGGTGGCGTTGGACCTCGTTGCAGCGTCCACTCCCGCGATCGGCACACTCGTGAACCCCGGTACGCAGATCGATTTGATCACGTCAACGGGCTACTGCAACGTTCGCGTACCGAGCGTGCTCCAAGAGACCCAAGGTGTGGCGACGTCAACTTTGCACGCCGCGCACCTGACCGTCAATGTCAGTCCGACCGATCCCTCGACCTGTGCGCCAGGTCAGGTGGGTCAAGTCACCAATGAGACCAACGCCAACGGCGTTCCCGTCATTGGTGACTACGTGAAGTACAACGCGTCGATCATTATCTCGGTCTGCTACTCCTCAGCGGAAGTGCCGACCACCACGACGCCGACCACGACAACTACGTAGCGCGCTCTAAGTAGCATGGGGGCTCATGGCGAAGTCGACTCCGAAGGCAAATAACCAAAAGACGGTCGGACGCTACGTCGCCCCTGACGCCCGTGGTCGAATCACCGCCAAGCGCCCCGTCAGCGACGACCACAGTCCTCGTTGGTACGGCTTAACCATTGTCGCGCTACTGGCGGCGGGCATGCTCATCATCATTCTCAACTACCTCGCCGTCCTACCGGACTCGGTGTCGTCGTGGTATCTCGTGGTTGGTCTCGCCGTCATGTTCGCCGGCTTCTTCTTGGCGACGCGCTACAAGTAGCGGCTCGGTTGTCTTTTAGCCGAGGCGCTCGATGATGGTCGCGTTGGCCAGTCCTCCGCCCTCACACATGGTGAGAAGTCCGTAGCGACCACCGGTGCGCTCGAGTTCGTTCAGCAGCGTGGCGCACAACTTCGCACCCGATGCACCGAGTGGGTGACCTAGCGCAATGGCACCGCCATTGACGTTGACCTTCGAGAGGTCGACGTTGAGTTCCTTCTGCCACGCGAGCACGACGGAGGCGAAGGCCTCGTTGATCTCAATGATGTCGATGTCGTCCATCGTGAGTCCGGCGCGCTCGAGCACCTTTCGTGTCGCGGGAATCGGACCGGTCAGCATCGTGACGGGGTCGACGCCGGCGAGGGCAAAGGTGTGGAACTTTGCGCGGGGCGTGTAGCCGAGCTCTTTGGCCTTCTCTTCACTCATGATGAGTACCGCTGAGGCACCGTCAGTGATTTGCGAAGAGTTTCCGGCCGTGACTTTGCCATCCTCCTTGAAGGCGGGCTTCAGGTTCGCCAAGGTGGCGGCGGTGGTATCTGGACGGATCCCCTCGTCGGCAGTCATCAGTTCGTCGGTGGCGTTGCCCTCTTCGTCGCGTACGTAGACCGGCACGATCTCACGCTCAAAGCGGCCCTCGGCGGTTGCCTGCGCCGCACGTCGCTGACTCTCGGCGGAGAAGACGTCGAGGTCTTCGCGCGAAATGTCCCACTGGTCGGCAATCATCTCAGCGCCGATGCCCTGATTCTTCAGTCCGCCCACCGGTTCATAGCGTGCGGCGACGCGCGGACCGAACGGCCAGCCGGAGTCCTTGCCAATTGAGGAGCCCATCGTCACGCGTGACATAACTTCCACGCCCGCTGCGACAACGATGTCGTACGCACCGGACATCACGCCTTGGGCGGCGAAATGCAGCGCCTGCTGCGAGGAGCCGCACTGGCGGTCGATGGTTGTCGCGGGCACCGACTCGGGCCATCCAGCGGCGAGGACGGCACTGCGTCCGACGTTGAACGCCTGTTCACCGACTTGGGAGACGCAGCCCATGATGACGTCGTCGATCAACGCCGGGTCCAGGTTGTTGCGACTCGCGATGGCCCTCAGTGCCTCGGAGGCCAAATCGACGGCGTGCCAGTTCTTGAGTTTTCCGTTGCGCTTCCCACCTGGAGTGCGCACGGCATCGACGATCACGGCTGTTGGCATTGACGTACCTTTCGTTCCTTCGTGGGCTTGCCCACCGCGCGAAGCCTATAGGGGGTCGCGAGTATCGTCACATCCGTGAGCGAACGAAAGAACATGGATCGCTGGCTCGGTGACGGCGGCATGGCCATCATTGGCGCCATCGGCGGATCCTTTGAAACCTACGGCGTTGACGGCGAGGACCTCGGGTGGGTCGGTGGTTGGTTCGATCCCACCCCGTTGGCGTGCAATCCCCACGGTGCGGTGCAGGCCGGCGTGCACTCGGTACTGCTCGACGCGGCGATGAACTTCGCCATTAACGGTGCGCTGGCTGGTCGCGACCGGACTGAGGCGACGATCGAGATGACGACGGAGCTAATGCGACCGGCGCTTCTCGATGGCCACTACGCGATTCGCGGCGACGTCGTTCGTTTGACGCGCCAGATTGCCTACGCCGAAGCGACAATCTCAAGTGAAGAGGGAAAGCTGATCAGTCGAGCGACGGGTACGTTCCTCGTGCACCGATCGACGAAGACCGACTAGATGTGATCGGCCGGAATCTGGCCGAGACGACCGGCCTCGTAATCCTCGAACGCCTGCTGTAGTTCGGCGCGCGTGTTCATGACGAACGGTCCGTAGGTCGCGACGGGTTCGCGAATCGGCTCGCCACCGAGGATGAGGACTTCGAATGCGTTCGTCCTGGAGTCCTGGGTCTCCTTTGCGGAGAGCACCAGGAAGTCGCCGTCGACGTGCACGGCCATCTGGCCCATCTCAATGTCAGCGCGCTCGAGCCCGACGGTGCCTTGCCCGGCCAGTACGTAGGTCAATGCGTTGTAGCCCTGCGTCCACGGCAGCGTTAACTGTCCGCCCGGCATCAGCGTGACGTGCGCGATCGCGATGGGCGTGTGGGTCATGCCGGGGCCGTCGACGTCACCGAGCGACCCCGCGATGATGCGGATGATCGCGTCACCGTTGTCGTTGGTGAGCAGTGTCACGGACTCCGCTTCAATGTCCTGATAGCGGGGATTGGTCATCTTCAACTTCGCGGGGAGGTTCACCCACAACTGCATGCCGTGAAAGACGCCACCGGTGTCGATGAGTGCGTCCGGTGGGCGCTCTATGTGCAAGATGCCCGCGCCGGCGGTCATCCACTGCGTGCCGCCGTTTTGAATGACGCCACCACCACCGATCGAGTCTTGGTGCAAGAACGTGCCGTCGATCATGTAGGTGACGGTCTCGAAGCCGCGGTGCGGGTGCCACGGCGTTCCCTTGGGCTCGCCCGGTCCGTAATCGATTTCGCCCATCTGGTCCATGTGCACGAAGGGGTCGAGGTCGTCGATATCGATGCCGGCGAAGGCGCGTCGAACCGGGAAACCTTCGCCCTCGAGACCGCGCGGTGCGGTCGTGATGGACTTCACGCGTCGAGGTCGGTCGGTGACGAGCGGCGTGACCGCCTTCGGGAGTTCGAGTGGACTTTCTACAGAGATGGCGGGCATCGAACCATTGTATGTACGACTTAACTGAGTTTGCCGCGTCGATCCGAACGTGCCACGAGAGCGACGACGACCACGATGATCGCGCTCAGCGACAGCGCCACGTTGCCCGATCCCCAGCCCAGTCCGCCCGCGACGCGGGGCTTGCCCATGCCGTCGGCGAAGGATGCACCGAGTGGTCTCGTGAGCACGTACGCGATCCAGAACAGAAGAATTGCGTGTCGTCGAAGGACCGCGAACGCCAGCAGTGGCAGCGATATCAGTCCGGCAAAGAGGAAGCCCGAGCCAAAGAAGCCGAGGTGCCAGGCGATCGCCGTCAGATCGCCAACCGCCGTTCCGAGGGCGAAGGTAACGGTGACCGTCAACCAGTAGAACAACTCGCGACGCGTCGTCGTGATGCTGTGGATTGACAATGTTCCCTCGACGTGGCGCCACCACACGAAGACCGCGACCAGCGCGACACTGAAGCAGAGGGCCGACACGATGTAGGGGACGTGAAACGCGACGTGGACGACGTCGGCACACATCGTGCCAAAAACGCTGACCATGACGACGGCGGCCCAGTAGGTCGTCGCCCAGTACGTCGGTGCTCGAAGTTGCCACCACAACACGATGAAAAAGATCACGCCGGCACAGAGCACCGCGGCTTCGGGGTTGAAGTGATTGACGAAGTAGTCCGACGTCGCCTCGCCCATGGCAGTGGTGAGGATTTTGAGAAACCAAAAGACGGCCGTGATTCGTGGAACTTTGCTCGAACGAAAGACACGGCGCAGCGTGAGTGTCACGCAACTACGCCGTTCCGGCAGCGGTGGTCACGAACGTTGCCGGATCAACCGCGATGAAGAGTGCCTTGGCACTGGCAAGTTCGACGTCGCCCGCGTGGAGTGATGCTTGGATGTAGACTTTGCGACCCTCTCGGTGAGAGAGCCAGGCGCGCGCAATGATCGACTCGCCGATCGGCGTGGGCGCACTGAATTTGATGTCCAGTTGCGCGGTATAGGCGAGTGCCTCGTTGAGGACGTGCACGACACCCATGGTTTCGTCGAGCAGCGCCGCGATCACCCCGCCGTGCGCCCGTCCCGGGGCTCCTTCGAAGGCCCGGCCGAGGGTGACTTCCATCACCGCGACGTCACCTTCGCGCCAGACCGCGGCGTTGAGGCCCATGGGGTTCGCGCCACCGGAGACGATGGAGTCCAAGAAGAGTTGATGTTTTTCACCTTGACGACCCTCGGGAATCATCGAGGCGAAGCCGGAACGGTCACTCGAGAACGTGCGAGTGCGGCGCTCGCCCATCTTGACAATGTCGAGGGCCGACGTAAGTTGCGACGTCAGTTCGTCGAGCTGGTCGTCATTGAGCGTGCGCGCCACGTAGTCGTGGCCCAGTTCGCGCAGGAGCGCCGCGGCGTGGAGACGTCGCTCTTCGTCGGTCACTAACTGCCCGTGTAGTACTTGTCGGCGACAGAAAGGACACGGTCGAGTCTCGTGACACCGTCGCGTGCTTCGTCATCGTTGATCGTGCAGGGTGGTACGACGTGGATGCGATTGAAGTTGGTGAAGATGAGCAACGCCTCGTTGCGACTCGCCGCAATAATCTCATTCATCGCGGGCGAACTCGAACCGTACGGCGCGAGCGGCTCCTTCGTGTCGCGATCGACCACCAGTTCCAGTGCAAAGAACACACCGAGACCGCGGACATCGCCGATTATCGGGTGTCGCCGCGCGAGGGCCTCGAGTTCTGGACGAAGTACCTCGTCGCCGATTCGTCTCGCGTTCTCGACGATTCCCTCACTCTGCATCGCCTCAATGGTTGCGACTGCCGAGGCGCACGCCAATGGGTGACCCGAGTACGTGAGACCGCCGGGGTAGACGCGGTCATTGAATGTGGCACTCACCGCTTCACTGATGACGACGCCTCCCAGTGGCACGTAACCGGAGTTGACGCCTTTGGCGAAGACGACGAGGTCCGGGATGACGTCGTGCTGTTGATAGGCGAACCACGCGCCGGTTCGACCGAATCCACACATGACTTCATCGGCGATGTAAAGAATGCCGTAGCGATCACAGATTGCGCGAACGCCCTGCAGGAATCCCCTCGGCGGGACCATGATGCCAGCCGTGCCAGGGACGGTCTCGAGCACGATTGCGGCGATCGACGCTGGCCCCTCGAAGCGAATCGTTTCTTCGAGGCTGGCGAGCGCTCGCTCGCACTCCTGCTCTTCGGTCTCGGCGTGATACATCGTTCGATAGAGAAATGGTCCAAAGAAGTGGACAACGCCGGCCGAGCCGGTGTCGTTGGGCCAACGTCGCGGGTCGCCGGTCAAGTTGATCGACGTGGCGGTCGCGCCGTGGTAACTGCGATACGCCGAAATCACCTTGTGGCGTCCAGTGTGCAGTCGCGCCATGCGCACGGCGTGCTCCATTGCCTCGGTGCCGCCATTGGTGAAGAAGACTTTCGCGGCGCCTTCGAAAGAACGGTCGAGAATCAATTCCGCCGCACGGTAGCGCGACACGTAGCCGTGTTGGGGAGCAATCGTGCAAAGTGTGGCGGCCTGTTCTTGAATGGCGCGCACGACCGCCGGGTGTTGGTGGCCAATGTTGGTGTTGACGAGTTGCGACGAGAGGTCGAGGTACGTTGTGCCGTCTTCGCCCGTCACGTAGACGCCATTGGCCTCTTTCACCATGAAGGGGTTGATGGTGGCCTGGGCCGACCACGAGTGAAAGACTGACGCCTTCTCTCGTTCGCTGCTGGTCAATGTGCTTCGATCGTTCGCCATATGGTCGTCCTCACGTTCCTCTAAAGACGGTAACGCACGCGACGTGCACGATATTTTCGTTTCGGCGTCACCGTAACTCGGCTGCAATCTACTGGCGCGTTCATGCGTGGCGTGATGGAACGGAACACGAGTATTTCGTCTTCACGGGAATGTCGCAATGAGTTGACGTCATGGGGCACCGCCAATCGTATGGTGATTGGGTGAACAATGAGTCCAGTGGCGAGGACAGTGGGCTTCTGCTGAGACGTGGACGCCAGCTCGAAATGTTGACGCTCTCGTGGAACGTAGTCGGCGTCATCGTCCTCGCCGTGGCCGCGTTCACGGCGCGCTCGGTTGCACTCGCCGGATTCGGTTTGGATAGCGTCATAGAAATTGGTGCCTCGACGGTCGTGCTCTGGGAACTCGCTGATGTTGCGCAGTCCCGCCAGCGCAGGGCATTAACAATGATTGGGTCCGCCTTTGTTGCGCTATCGGTGTATCTCGCAGTGCAGAGCACGATTGTCCTCGCCGTTGGCTTTCGGCCGCACCACAGTCCGGTCGGCATCGGTTGGACTGCGCTAACGGCCGTCGTCATGTTCGCTCTCGCCGCCGGAAAATCAAGGATTGGGACGGCAATGAACAATCCGGTCCTCATGACAGAAGGCCGGGTCACGATGATCGACGGAGTACTAGCCACAGCAGTACTCCTTGGACTCATGCTGAACGCATTACTCGGGTGGTGGTGGGCTGATCCCGTCTCGGGCTACTTGATTCTCTACTTCGCCATCCGCGAGGCTCGAGCGACGCTAAAGCATTGACGTGCATCGCGTTGAACGTCTTGCAACGGAGAAGTGCACAATCTGACCGAGATTTAGTTGCCACCGTCCCACGCAGCCATCTCCGTCATGAACGTCTCGACGGCCAAGGGGCCCAGCACGAGTGCATGTGCGTGGAACGCCTTCAATGAGAAACGATCGCCGAGGCGTTGCTTGGCCTCTTCGCGCGCTGCCAGCCACATTCGTTCGCCGACTTTGTAGGAGATGGCCTGCGCGGGTAGTCCGAGGTAACGGTCAACCTCGGAGGTCGACATCACGTGGTCTTGAATCGCCCACTCATCGAGGAGGGCGACCGCCATTGCTGGAGTCCACTGTTTGCCAGAGCAGTCCCCGAGGTCGCCCAGTACTCCAAGGTCACTTGGCGCATCGAGTTCCAGGTGCAGTCCAATGTCGACCACGATGCGAGCTGCGCGCAGCGCCTGGTTCGAGAGGTAACCAAGTTCGTCACCCAAGTCCGAAAAGTAACCCAACTCGTCCATAAGTCGCTCGGCGTAGAGCGCCCATCCTTCGACGTAGCCCGAGGTGGCGCCGACCAGGCGGTGGTAGCGACTCTGCTGGTCCGCCGCGAGCAACGCCGTCGCAATTTGAAGATGGTGACCGGGAATTGATTCGTGATACCACGTTGAGGCATGACGCCACCACGAGAAGGTGGTCTTGCCCATCGTGGGAAACCACGTCGTTCCCGGTCGGCTGAGGTCCTCGCTCGGATTGATGTAATACGGCGCAGCGGACGAGCCCTCCGGCGCGAGTCGCGCGTCGCAGAACCGGATGCGATCATCGATGTCGAAATGCACGCCGTCCATCTCGTTCGCCGTGCGTTGGGTGAAATCTTTCAGCATCGTGAGCAGCGTGTCTGTTCCGTTGATTGTCCGCTTCGGATCGTTGTCCAAGAGATCGGCCACCGCGACAAGGCTCGACGCTCCGGGGAGCAGTTCGTTCGCGATCTCCCACATGCGCGAGTTGATGCGGCGAAGATCCTGGTAGCCCCAGACGTAGAGTTCGCGCAGATCGAGTGTGGCGCCAGACCAATAGGCCGACCAGCGCTGGTAACGCTCCTCCCCGCAGGCTTCGTGCGTCGAGGCCTTCGGAGCAATATCGGATCGCAAGAACATTGCAAGTTCTGCGTACGCGGCCTCTGCATCCTTCGCCGCGTTGGCGAGTCCCGACGCACCGACGTCGACCGACGTTGCGGCCGCCACGCGCTGCGCCAGTTCAGAGAATGCGCCAGCCGCGTGGGTGTCGGCTTGGTCGGCAATGCCGAGCACGTGGCGCACCGCGGGAAGTTCGTGCTCGGCAGCCGTGACGAGCAGTGCGCCGCGCCACGTGTCGAGTGACGCACGCACAGCCTTTAGACGCGCCGCCACGTGCGTCGCGTCATCGGCCGTCGTCGTTGCCATGAGTTCGAAGACCTGTCGAATTGCCGAGACCGGCGAGTTCAAGACAGAGAACGTCCTTCGATACTCGTCCGCCTCCAGGAGTGCGAGCCGCACGGAGAGTCGTTCGCGCAGCACTTCCTTGGCAATGCGGTCGACGTCGCTGACGCTGTCGAGTAACTCGAGAGCTTGTAAGTCGCGCAGTGTCTCAGCCTGGTCTCGACGTTGTTGCGCGGCGGAGAAGTCGGGAAGCAGTCGTTCGTAACCGGGAATGCCCGCCTCGGTCGCGAACAATGGATCGCTCTTGGCGAGTCGGTCCACGACCTCGTCTGCGAAGGCGAAGACGGCGGAGGGAGATGTGGTATCAGACATAAGAAGATTCCTTTGGTTTGCGATTAACCGCGAAACCGAAATTTACACCCGTAGCCCAACGCGTCGTTCTGTGGTCTCGACGCTCCTAGCGGGCTAGGGCAACGACTCTTCGTCCTCGACTGACATGAACCAGTGTTCGTTGACGCTGAGCGCGCAGTCGGGATCATCGGAGCAGACGTGGGAGCCGTGAGCAGTCACGATCGCCGTGCCGTGGCAGTGCAAGAGCCCGTCATCGCACATCGTGCACACGGCAACGGGCGATGTTGATTGCATAGGTAGAGACATAGTTTCAACATAAATCCATGGTGTGACATTGCGGCGGACCACTGAGAATCAATTGCACACCAGTGCTTCCAGATTTTTTTGTGATTCGAAGGCTCCCGATGGTAAAATTTCTCTCTGTCGGTCTCACGAAGCACTCGTCGAGGAGAAAATCACATGGCACGTGCCACATGGTCAGGCTTTTTGAGTTTCGGATTGGTCAGCGTCCCCGTGGGTCTTTACAGCGCGACGTCCGACCAGACCATCCACTTCAACCAACTGGTCAAGAACACCTCGCACCGGGTGCGCTACAAGAAGGTCGACGAAGAGACCGGTGAGGAACTCTCCACCGAGGACATCGTCAATGGCTATCCGCTGGGAGGGGGCGAGTACGTCGTCGTCACGCGTGAAGAGATTGCCGAAGCGGCCCCCGGAAAGTCCGAACTGATCGAGATTCAGGACTTCGTCGATTTGGAAGAGATCGACCCGATCTTCTTTCGACAGTCGTACTACCTCGCGCCCAAGGGCAAGGGCGCCGACCGGGCGTACGCACTGCTGCTCCAAGCGATGCTCGAAACCAAGAAGGTAGGCATCGCGACGTTGGTCTTGCGCGACAAGGAACACCTCGTCGCCGTTCGTCCCGCCGAGAAAGTGTTGATGCTCGAGACGATGTTCTTCGAAGATGAGATCCGCAATCCCGAAGAGGAGCTGGATACGTTGCCGCCGGTCGGCAACGCGAACGCCCGCGAACTGTCCATCGCGAAGAAGCTCGTTGACTCATTGACTGACGCGTGGGAACCGGGTCGTTACAAGAACACCTACCGCCAGCGCGTCGAGGAACTCGTCGAACAAAAGCGCGCCGGCCACGCCGTCGTGCACGGAGCTGAGGACCGACCGAAGTCGAACGTCATCGACCTGATGTCCGCGTTGCAGGCGTCAATTGACCGCTCGTCGAAGCGACCAACTCGCTCGGCAGCCAAGGCGAGCGCGCCCTCCAAGAGCGCGAGCATGAAAGTCTCGGTGCATCGCGAGCGACAGGGACTCGACACCATGACCAAAGCCGATCTCGTGGAACGCGCGAAGCGACTCAAGATTGACGTCACGTCGAAGATGACCAAGGACGAACTGATTCGTGCCGTGAGTGCCGCCAAGAGCGTCAAGAAGAAATCAGGCTGACCGGTTTCATGGCTCGCGCCAAGGACACCCCAGCCACGCCACCTTCGAAGCTCACCACCTACCGGGCGAAAAGGGATTCCAAGCGCACCCCTGAACCAATGGGCGCGACGCAAAAGGGCGCCAAGAGGAACACCCAACCCCTGACGTTCGTCATCCAAGAGCACCACGCCCGGGCCCTGCACTGGGACTTTCGTTTGGAACGAGACGGCGTGCTCGTCTCGTGGGCCCTCCCGAAGGGTCTCCCTATGGACCCCGACACCAATCACCTCGCCGTCCACGTCGAAGATCACCCCTTCGACTACGGGAAGTTCGAAGGGACGATTCCCAAGGGTGAGTACGGAGCCGGTCGGGTGACCATCTGGGATCTCGGTACCTACGACACCGAGAAGTGGCGGACCAACGAGGTAATGGTCGTGCTGCACGGCAAACGCGCGTCGGGTCGCTACGTCCTCTTTCCCATCGACGAGAAGAACTGGATGATCCATCGCATGGACCCGGCGCCGGCGTACTTCGAGGCCATGCCCCAACACGTCAAGCCGATGCTGGCCCTGGCGAGCGAACTGCCAAAGAAGGACGCCGGCTGGGCCTATGAATTCAAGTGGGACGGCGTGCGTGCTCTGGTGTACGTGGATGGGGGCCGCGTGCGGGCGTTCACGCGCAACGACAAGAGTCTGCTGTCGACGTTTCCGGAGCTGCGCGACATTGGCCTGCACTTGGGTTCACGTTCGGCGATCCTGGACGGCGAGATCGTCGCCTTGGACCAGGACAACCGCCCGAACTTCTCGACGCTCTCCACACGTCTCCACGTCACGTCCAAACCAGCCATCGAAAAGTTGCGACACTCGACGCCGGCCAGTTTCTTTGCCTTCGATCTTTTGTATCTCGATGACCGTTCGATAATGGACCTCTCCTATGACGATCGACGTGCGGCCCTGGAGTCACTCGAGTTGCAAGGCGAGACGTTCGCGACGCCTCCATCGATCACCAACACCTCCGGCGCCAAGGTGCTCGCTATCTCGCGAGAGCGAGGATTTGAAGGTGTTGTCATAAAACGTCGGGACTCTCGCTACTCGCCGGGTTCGCGCAGTGGTAATTGGATCAAGGTCAAGAACTTCTTCACCCAAGAAGTCGTCATTGGCGGATGGACCGAGGGTAAGGGGGAGCGTGCCGGCAGTCTCGGTGCGCTCTTACTGGGCGTTCCGACCGACATGGGACTGGACTACGTGGGCAAAGTTGGAACGGGATTCACCGCGGCGACTCGCAAGGAACTGTTGGCGCGACTCAAACCGCTCGCGAGAAAGTCGACGCCGTTCGCCACGCCGCTGAGCCGTGCGGAGACGGCGCTCGCTCACTTCGTTCGCCCGACGATCGTGGGCGAGGTGCAGTTCGCGGAATGGACCAACGACGGCAACCTGCGTCAACCGTCGTGGCGTGGACTGCGA
>Ga0208586_1000373_pt1 | contig 17212 bp, 17 predicted proteins | sample NGESurshal072012_6_FD_184471 | JGI IMG/M metagenome (GOLD analysis project Ga0208586, IMG submission 184471) | Arctic peat soil microbial communities from Barrow, Alaska - NGEE Surface sample 53-3 shallow-072012 (SPAdes) | ecosystem: Environmental > Terrestrial > Soil > Wetlands > Peat ... | reverse complement strand
CCTGGTTGCACGCCGGATAGACGGGCGCACTGGGAGAGCCAGACGAGGGATCGGTGCGGAAGAGGTCGCGCAGGCAGTAGTCCACCTTCGGTGAGGTCCTCACGAGTCGCAATGCGCGGCGGTGAGAGTCGATCGACCAGAGCTGGAAGCCAGCGGCGTGTTCGAACTTCCAATAGCTAAAGGCTTCGATCGCGGGGTAGCCGTAGCGTTCACCGGGGACGTACTTGAACACGAGTTTCGCGGCCGTCTTGAACAGGTGTGGGTGGCCTCCTCGGTCGTATATCGCCTGATACACCACCCATTTATGCCCGTTCTCGCGGTGGCCCCTTACCTCGAGTGGTCCCTGCCCGTGATTGTCGATCGAGCTGGTCGCCCTCAGCAGGACGTGCCCAGGGAGCGTAGTGCCGTCGAGGTGCAGCTTCGAGGGAGCGGACATAATCAGGTCGGGGCAGCGCAAATGCAGTTGCGGGCGCTGACAGGGCGTCAGTTCAGGCGGGCCGGTTGGACCGGTGGCGCCGGGCGCACTGGGCGGTACCCCTTCGCCAGGAGTAGAGCCGCTCGGCGCTTGCGAGCCGCCAGTGCCTCCAAGCGCCGGTTGCGCGAACCGCACACCGAGCAACGCTGAGGAACCCACGCCGAGTAGCCCCACCACCAGGCCGATCGCCACGCGCATCGAGAAACGGGGGCTATTCGCCATGTCCACTTGTCTCGGGAGAGGCGGCGAGCGTCCCGGTGACGATGCCGGCACTGGCATTGACGGCCAGCGCCACCTGGAGGGAGAGGCTGTGTCCGTCGTTACTTTGCACCCTTGCAAGCAAGCGGTTGCCGTTCAGCGCGAGAATCTTCCCGCGATAGACCACGGGTGTAGGCGGGCTGCCCAGCGTCACGCTACTGTCGCGCAGCGCGACGCCACCCTCGCCAACAGGTGGACCGTCGATCTCGATATCGAGCCGTCCAGCGACCGAGCCGCTGAAGCTTGTCGCAATCTTGACTGCGACCAAACCAGATCCTGGTCCAGGGCTTTGTTTGATGGTGCCCGAAAGGTTCACGTTGAAGGGCCCACTCAGCGTGCCCGGAGGCGAGGCCGGCGTGTTGCTGCCCGGTCCCACCGTTACGGAGGAGGCCACGGTCGGAGCACTTGAGCCGAGGAGCGAAACAGGCGTACCCGAGCGGCGAGCCCAGCCGTGGCCGAGCGGGCCGCCTGGCAACCAGGCAAGCAAGCCGATGGCGAGAATTGCTGTAAGGACCAGCACTCCGCCGCGTATTCCCCGCCGCTCGGGCCAGCCGCGGAGTGTGCGTACACACACCGCGATGACTACCGCGAGGACACAGATCGCGGTGAGCCCGAGCGACCACAGGCTTTTGACGTCGCTGCCGGTGCCGAGCCCGTGTAGGAGAGCGATTGGCCAGCAAGCGTATGCCAGCCAGTGAGTGATCCGCCAAGCGCGATGCCCCAGCCGCTGGCGCATCAGGCTCGTGATCGCGAGCGCGAGCAAGAGATCGAACGCGACCGCCCCCAGCCCAAGCCATAGCGGACGATAGCTTCCGATGAAGGGGACTATCGCCTCCAAGAGCGAGATCGGTGCGAAGCTGTCGAGCACGGCGGTGAGGATGTGCAGGGCGAGGAAGACGAGCACGAGCAGCGACACGCTGCGATGCAGGGAGTCCAGAACGAAACGGGGCCAGCTCGGGGTACTCCAGCGATTTACGTCGATCACACCGAGGACCATCGTGGCTGTCAGCAACAGCAACGACATCGCACCGGTCGAGCGCGTCAAATACCAGTAGACGCTCGGGCCAATGTTGCCCAGCGCAGGCGTCACACCGACCTCAATCTTGAAGGATGATCAGCTTCAACAGACTTGCCTGCTTCCATTAGCGTCAGATCATTTTTCGTCGCGCTTATGAGCCACCTGAAACCACCGGAGCTTCTTGTTCTGCTTGCCCCGACCCTTCTGCTGACGCAGCTTCCCGGCCTTCGCTGGATTGCGGAGCTTGTTCGGGCGGCGTCACCGAACCGGACGAGCTTTCTGAGCTTTCGGTGGACTGTTGCTGGCGCGTCGAAGGGCTTGCTTCGGTGGCTGGCTGGGAGCTTGAGGACTTGATTGTCTTCCCTGGAAAGGCATTGGCCGCTATCGCAGTAAATGCTCCGGTCAAGGTCACGCTCGCCGCAACCATCCAGCGCCTGGTAAGTACAAGCTTGCGCAGCCCGGCCTCTCTCAACTGTGCTGGATCGCTCTGAGCCATGTCATAAGGGTTGCCCTCAGAGCGAAAGCCCACCTAAGACAGGGGTGAGATATCTCTCACGACGTTGTTTCATCGCGCCCCGTCGACCACGCGTGCGCTCTCGTCCACGCCTAGCGTGAGTAGACGGCGAAAAAGTCGCGGTCGTCCGGCGTGAGATATCTCGTGGCGGGCCGTTCCATTCCCAGCAGAAGGTTAGAGGGTGCGCTCGCGCCAGGCGCGCCGTAGGTGATAAAGCTTACCCAGTAAGAGTTGATGTCGAGCTCCATCGCCCGGACGGCCCCGGCGTGAACGAGCGTGGCCGCCAAGCTACTCGCGGTCTGGTCTTCACCGGCGGCGTAGATCAGGTTTCCGTGGCTGTCCACGCCTATGCCCGAGCGCCACACCAGGATCGCGTTGCCAACCGTTGCCCCCCATTCGGGGCCGTTGCCCAGGTTCGGGTTGGTGTGTCCTTTGTAGACGATGAGCGGCAGGTTCTGGCGCGCGAAGGAGATCGAACTCGGTGCGTTCGGCCCATAGCGCCAGTCGATTACGTCGACGCGACCGTCGCGGTAGCCGATCATGGTGGCCAGGCCGTCGTGCATCGTGGCGTAAGTCTTGCCGTTCAGGACGAAGCCGCCGTGGGAGTCGCTCAGCTTAAAGGCGCTGTTGAATGTCGCCAGCAGTTTGCCGCGAAGTCTGTTTGGGACGTCCATCGAGCCGCGTGGGACAGGCACCGACGGCTCGAGGCGGCCGGGATTGAGGGTCACGGTCGTGCGCTTGATGTCGATCCACGCAAGGCCGGCGATGACGCGCGGGTATTCGGGCTGATTGCGAAGCGTTGTGATCAACAAGGGAGCGGCCTTCGGGGCGCCTGGGCGGGCGCTGCGCCAGACGCCCTCGCCCGGCAGCGCGGGATGCAGCAACGGTGCCACCCGATGCGGTCGGTAGGCGGTCAACCGTTGTGAGTGCAGTCGCCGTGCTCGCGTCCCAACGGCATCGCCATAGCCGACTTGTGGCAGGGCCCGCAGTGTGGGTCCTCCCTTGCTGGGAGCGGTCAACGAGTAATAGATGGACTCGGCCCGCGACACGAGACCGGCGGCGCCGTTGTCGCGCAACCACTCTACCGAACGAATCCCGATACTCGAATTAGACGGTTCGATGATCATGTGGACATAGGAGAAGACCGCCGGAACAAGCGCCAGTGAGGCGGCAACGATTGCGACCCGTCGGGCTCTGTGCATGGTCTCTCCCCGGGAGCGTCCTGACTGGCGGCGGCTATCAGGGGCGGGGGTGCTGCGGGTAGCGGTGTCGGACTCCACCCCAAGACTGTAGGCGTAGGGCCGTCCACGCGTTGGCTCGCCGCCGCAAATTAGAGCACCCTCACGTATGAGAAGTCTCACTTTTCTATGGCGCAATCAAGCCGGAAATACAGTAGTCATGTTGAAGTCGTAATGACAAGGACGCAGTCGTGCTGGCCTCATGTTGCTTGTTCATCAGGAGGTAGGACATTAATTCGCTTCAAGCAATAGCAAGCGTCGAAGAAGCCCACGCCCCGCCTAACGATGGGGAGTTGCAAGGTGACGTCCTAGCGATCCAGTCGCTGTCCCCAACTCGATCACCGTTCTTGGTGCTGCTGCGCGCCTGCCGTCCTCGTCAGTGGAGTAAGAATTTGCTCGTGTTCGCGGCGCCATGTGCCGCTGGAGTGATCGACCGGCCCCAGATCGCGTTGGAGGCGGTTGGAGCGTTCCTTGTCATGTGTCTGATCTCAAGTGCGACCTACCTCGTCAACGATGTGCGCGATCGTGAGCAGGATCGCCAGCATCCACGTAAGCGCTCTCGACCTGTTGCCTCTGGTGCTCTCTCCCCTCAAACGGCTCTTTGGCTCGCCTGCACGCTCGCCACGACGGGTGTCCTTGCCGCCTTTCTCATCGCTCCTGGTTTGGGCGTGGTCGCGTGCGCATATCTTGCGTTGACGGCCAGCTATTCGCTGTGGTTGCGCCACGTGGTTGTCGCTGACATCCTGGTGATCGCAGCCGGCTTTGTGCTGCGAGCCGTCGCGGGGGGTGTTGCAACCGACATCTACCTGTCGCGTTGGTTTGTCATCGTGACGGCGTGCTGTGCCGTCTATCTGGTTGCCGCCAAGCGCTACGCCGAGCTGCGCGAGCCTGTAGCCGTCAGCGATATGCGGGCGACGTTGCGGCTGTACTCGGTTGCGGGTTTGCGTCTGGCGTTGCTGGCGGCGGCCACCCTTGCCGGTGTCGCATATGCGGGTTGGGCATTCACGCGGCCCTCGCATGTCCTGTTGTACGGGCTATCGATAGTTCCATTGCTCCTGTGGTTTGGTCGGTATGCGAGCCTGATCGGCGCAGGTGCCGGCCAGGCGCCCGAGGAGTTGATCTTGGGCGATAGAACGCTGCTGGCGCTCAGCTTCATGTGGAGCTTGCTATTCCTCGGCGGTGTCTATGTCGGCCACTGAACTCTCCAAACCTCCACGCCTCGCCAGCACCGAGCGATCACTGTGCGGCTGGGGGCGCGTGTCCCACAGTCGAGCCCGCGTGATCACCCCACGCACAACCGAGGAGGTCGTGCACGCGCTCGAACAAAGCACAGGAGCGATCGCTCGTGGAGCCGGACGCAGCTATGGGGACGCGGCTCAGAACGAGAGCGGGGACGTGCTCGACATGACCGCGTTGAACCGGGTGATCTCGATCGATCCCGAGCGAGCATCGATCACCGCGCAAGCCGGCGCCACGATCGCGCAGATGATGACGAGCCTCGCCCCGCACAATCTGACGCTACCCGTGGTGCCCGGGACCCGGCACGTCACGCTGGCGGGCGCCATCGCCAGCGACATCCATGGCAAGAACCATCACCGCGACGGCGGATTGGCCCGCCACGTAGACACGCTTACCCTCTGCACGCCCGCGGGAGACTGTCGTAAGATATCTCCAGAGACGGACCCCGAGCTGTTCTACGCGACGCTCGGCGGCATGGGCCTGACCGGAGTCGTCGTTGAGGCCACCCTCAGGGCCGAGCCAATGGCGGCGCCATGGGTGCTCGCGAGCACCGACCGCACGGACAGCTTCGATCGGACATTCGCGGTGATGGCCGGCGAGGAGCGCCATCGCTACTCGGTGGCGTGGCTGGACCTGCTGGCCGAGGACTCACGACTAGGGCGAGCCGTGGTGAGTCGTGCGGATCCGTGGCCCGCGGAGAGAGCCGCTCCGCCGAGCGGCAGACCATATCCGAGGTCGCTCTCGCCACGTCCTTCATTGGAGGTTCCGCACGGCTTCCCCGGTGCGCTCGTACGCCCGTCGGGGCTGCGTGCCTTCAACGCTCTGCGCTGGCGATCGGCGCGCAAGGAGTACGAACGACCCGTGGCGCTCGCGCCTTATTTCTTTCCACTGGACGCGCTCGGAGCTTGGAACCGGCTGTATGGGCCGGGCGGCTTCATCCAGTACCAATTTGTCGTGCCCGGTGGCCAGGAGGGGCAACTGGTGAGGTGCGTGCAGCTATTGCGCAAGCGACGGCTACCCGTATATCTGGCGGTACTCAAGCGACTTGGGCGGAAATTTGGTGGCCCACTGTCCTTCCCCTTGGAGGGCTGGACGCTGGCCACCGACCTGCCCGCCGCAGCCCCAGGGCTTATACAGGCACTGGATGAGCTCGACGAGATCGTGGCTGGATGCGGCGGGCGTGTATACCTGACCAAGGACGCGCGCATGCGCCCTGAGGCATTGGCGGTCATGTATCCCGAACTCAACCGTTTCCACGCGCAGCGAGCGACGGTCGATCCAGGCGGCGTGCTGCGCTCGGACCTCGCACGGCGCTTGGGCCTGTGCGAGTCAGCATGATGAGCCACCGGAAGCCCCGCTCGGCGGGTAAGCGAGTAGTCGTACTTGGAGGCACCTCGGAGATCGCCCGGGCGATCGTGGGCGAGCTGAACTTGCTGGAACCACGCGAAGTGGCATTGGTCGGTCGCGACCCCGATGCCCTGGCCCTGGAGACTGTATATCTCACAGAAGACGGCTGCCCTCGAGTGCTCACCTTCGAGCTCGATGCACACGACCTCGACCGCCACGAGAAGGTCATCGGGGAAGCCTTCGACGAGTTGGGCGGCGCGGACATTGTGGTGTTGGCCGTTGGGATGCTCGGCGAGCGCGGTGGCCTGCCCGAGGACACTGCCGCTGCCCTGGACTTGCTCCACGTCAATCTTGTGGGTGCAGGCTCGCTGCTCATCCACAGCGCCCGGCGTCTGCGTGAACAGGGCTCGGGCACGCTCGTCGTACTCTCCTCGGTCGCCGGCGAGCGAGCACGTGCAGCCAACGTCGTCTACGGAGCCTCAAAGGCTGGGCTCGACGTCCTCGCGCAAGGACTCGGCGACGCGCTTCGCGCAGACGGCGTGCGTGTTCTCGTGGTGCGCCCTGGGTTTGTGCATACCCGCATGACCAGGGGACTGGACCCAGCGCCGCTGTCAAGCACCCCTTCAGAGGTCGCTCGAGTCACCGTGGACGGGCTCGAACGCCGCTCACACACTGTGTGGGCGCCACCCACGCTACGCTGGTTGATGCTCGCGGTACGCTTCCTCCCCCGTCCCCTCTTTCAGCGCCTGAAACAGTGAACGCCGCCGAGCCGCTGAAGGACATGCGACGCCTGCGCGCCCGCCGTCGCCGGGCGCGCAGGCGTCGCAACCTGTTTCGAATAGATATCGGTCTCGGCGCGCTAATCGCGACAATCGCGCTACTACTTGCACCCGGCGTGGCGATCGTCGCTATCGCCGCGCTGCTGGTACTTGCCATCTGCATTGTCTCGTCAATGCTCGGGCTATGGCGGTCGCATAGGCGGTAACTCTGAATCTCGCCGGTCGGCCTTATGGGATGATCATGGTGGAGTGAAAACGCTCTCAACACCAATCGGTAAAGCGAGCAATATGAGAATTCACCCACAATTAGCCTCCATCGGCAGGGGCGGAAAGGGGAGTTGGTCTCAAGGCCGAAAAGATAACGGGTATTGGTACGCCCATCGCACACCGGTCGCCGTCTTGACGGAATCTACTCAACGGTCATTGCCAGAGACGTGGGTGTCCGGTGATGGCCGCGCGCGGCAAGCGTAAGAGTCCGCCCCCTCGCGCCCCACTCCCAGAGAGCGCCGCCGCGATGACGGCGGCGGCATGGGACTTCGACCAAGCCGACCAGCAAGCGCCGAGGCACCGGCCACGTTCGCCCCGACCGGCCAGCGTTTCGCGCCTGAGGACAGCCAATAGTCCGATCGACCGGGGAAAGATTGCGCGTTATGAGGCGCGAATCGCCGCTTACGACGCTCGCGATACTAGCTCCGCTTCGAGGGCCGTCACACCTAGAGCGGCGGTGCGGCGCAATGCGCGCCCTGTGCGGCGCCGGCCCAGCCCAGCAAGGTTTGCCTTGCGCAGAGCCGTCGCGCTTGTTCTCCTTCTTTTCGTGGCCATTAAGCTCGTTTCCTACACCAGCGCAGTGCTCGCACCGTCAAACGTGGGCTTCGGCGTCCGCTCGATCGAGTGGTTGCGAGATAACGGCGGAGCATGGCTGGTGTCCGACATCGAGCACCTCTACTACTCCGCCAATGCCCCCAAAGAGGGGGGCCCGCCCCTGAAGGCCCTACCGACGCTAGGTCTCCGGAGCGGTGAATCGGAAACGCTCTATGCGCCACCACCGATCGTGCCGGTGATCGAGCCCCCGCTGCCCGGTGAGGGGGTGTGGCGACGGACGGGACCGCCGATCGAAGGGGCGCCGCCGTTGCTTGTGACGACTTACCGCCCTGACCCCAACTATCCCCAGATGGTCGCGGGTATCGCGTGGATGGACCGCTCACGCACATCGCTACAGCTCTACCCTGGCCGCTACGAGCCTCCGGAAGGGAGTTTTCGAGGACCTATGGAGGTCCCGCCGCGATTGCGGGGGCAACTGCTCGCGACCTTCAACAGCGGCTTCAAGATCGAGGATTCAAGTGGAGGATTCGCGGCGCTGGGCCGAGTGTATGCACCCCTACGCGACGGAATGGCCACCCTCGTGGGGTTCCGCGACGGCAACGTCGACGTTCGCGCGTGGACAGGCGGAGCGCAACCCGAACCCTCGATACTCTTCGCGCGTCAGAACCTGCCACTAATCCTTCAGGCTGGCCAGCTCAACCCGAACCTCAACGACGGGTCGCTGTGGGGCGCGACGCTGGGCAACGCGATCCGCGTATGGCGCTCCGGGCTCGGGGTCGACGCACACGGAAATCTCATCTACGCGGCCGCGAACAACCAGACCGCGGAAAGCCTCGCGCTGATTCTCCAGCACGCTGGCGCAGTGCGAGCAATGGAGCTCGACATCAACTCCGAGTGGGTCACCTTCAATTTCTACGGTGCTCCCGATGCGGGCAAACCATCAAAGCTATTGCCCGAAATGACCCGGGAAGCAACCCGCTATCTCGAACCCGACGACCGCGACTTTCTCACCGTCTACAGTCGCAACAACAGCAGCTAAACGCAGAACGATGCACGGTCATATGAACCGCCAAAGACTCAGCAATATGAACGCGCATGGCGAGGCACGCCAACCGCCTGCGGGCCGAAACCGAGGTTCGGCCCGCAGGTTGGCGAGCTTCACGCGCGTCGTATCGCGCGGTCGGTCCGACTCCGTCTCAAGAGCTGCCGTCGGGAGCGAGCTTGCCGTTCGCGAGTATGCCCACCCAGAGCCCAAAGCCGTCCTTGAGGTGGTTCCCGGTGGCCTGACCCGCCTTCGTGTCGGCCACGTAGTAATAGAGTGGGAGCCCGTTGTAGGTGACCTGCTTAGCGCCGTCACGGCGCGTCGTAAGACCGAGCAACGAAGCGTTGGCGTTGCCGGCGACCGCAGGAGTGCCGGAGGCAAGCACCGGAGGCCAGACTGCCGCGCAGCCTCCGTAGCAGGTACTGAGCTTCTCGTGCGCGGACGTAGACTTTTCATCCGCCGTAAGCACGTAGAGCGTCCTGTTGTTGGCGCCGCTGATGAGCGTCCCATCTTCGGGTGTCTTGTACGTCGCGATGGTCAGCGATGGTGCCGAGTTTGTGGTGCTCTGCGCAGCAGTGGCGACGCTCGATGGCGTCGTGGCACCCGTCGCAGAGCCTCCACCACAGCCCGCGAGCGCTCCGGCGGCGACGGCGAGTGCTCCTATTATGCTAAACGTCGGTATTCGATTCACGTTGCATTCCCTTGGTTGGGGTTCGTCAGAGCGCACGATGCTGCTCGAACCTCCTTACGCTGGTCTAACGTTGTGGTGAGGAATATCTCACCGCCAGCCCATTCGCAGAACTCCCGCGGTTAGGAGGAAACGAGGACGGCAGTCGAGCTTTCGGCCAGCCTCGTGCCGCTCGGCGTAAGCGTGGCAGCGATGTGCTCGCCGACAAGGGCGTCGCTGCTCGCAGAACGAACCCACCATACGGTCGCCTGGGAGGCATTCCTGACGTCTCCGGCCCTCGCTCCCGACCTCAGCGATCCGTGCATTTGGCGGGATCCGATCTACATGGCCGAAAGTCTTTAGGGATTTGCAGTAAACCAAAGACCGTCCAGGCGACGGCGCCAGATCTAAGTCGCGTGTGACAGGCCGACCGGTTGTCTGTTGCTTCTGGCCTTGCTCGGCAGAAGGAGCGATAGCGCGCCGGCGACGACGATGAACGCGGCGGATGTCCATAGGCAGGCTGTTAGTCCTTGCCACTCGTAGATCAGTCCCGACAGGACGGTCCCGGCGAGGCGTCCGCACGCGTTTGCCATGTAGTAGAAGCCGACGTTCATGGCTACCTTGTCGTTGTCGGCGTAGGAGAGAATGAGGTAGGAGTGGACTGCGGAGTTCATCGCGAAGGCGACGCCGAATGGGATCAGTCCGCCAACGATCGCGATCGTGGGGTCGAGATTTGTCGTGAGAGCCAAGGCGATCGCGGCGGGACACGCCGCCAGTCCGAGTGCCAGCCACATAGCCGTCCTGCCGTCGGGCTCACTGCCGGCCTCGTCGGCGCGGCGACGGACGAACCGCGGCGCGGCTGCCTGGACGGCCCCATAGCCGATCACCCATACGGCGAGGAGGGTTCCCACCTGCCAGAACGTCCAGCCCAGGACGGAATAGAGGTAGAACGGTAGAGCGACCACGAACCACACGTCGCGGGCCGCGAACAGGAAGATACGCGCGGCGGCAAGAACATTGACCGCGCGGTTGTTGGAAAACATTTGGGTGAACTTCGCGGTCTTGTCCGGGCGGCCAAGATGCCCTCGCATCAGCCGGGACGTCAAGATCAGAGCAATGAATACCATTGCCGCCATGATCAACATGGCGCTCTGAAACCCGACGAGCGTGAGCAGCAGGCCACCGAGGAAGAAGCCAATTCCCTTGAGCGCATTCTTGGACCCGGTGAGTACTGCGACCCAGCGATACAGCGAGGAATCGTCGTTTTCGGGAGCGACCAGCTTGACAGCGCTCTTGGAGCTCATCTTCGTCAGGTCCTTGGCGACGCCGGAGAGCGCCTGTGAGACCATCACGTAGCCGACCACCAGCAGCGACTGCGGCGCGAACCCCAGCATGAGCAGCGCGACTATCTGGATGACGAGGCCCATGAAGAGTGTGATCTTCAGTCCCATTCGCGCCGCGAGCCAGCCGCCAACGAGGTTCGTGACGATGCCCGCGATCTCATACAGCACGAACAGCGAGGCGACTTGGAGCGGACTGTAGCCGAGCTGGTCGAAGTAGAACAGCACCAGTGTTCGCGTCGCCCCGTCGACGAGCGTGTCCGTCCAGTACGCACCAGTTACGAGCGCGTAGTTGCGCAGGTCACCATGGTGCTGGGACGCCGTCCCTTCCACGGCCGTTGCCGTGTCGCTAGCCATCCCCATGCCTCGGAGAGACAGCGACTTCCTCGGCGGCCTTAAGGCTGTGTGCGACCGTGCGTGCGAGCTCGACGAGACGGTTTGCGTAGCCCCACTCGTTGTCGTACCACGCGAGGATCTTCACCTGCGTCCCGTCTGTCACCATCGTTGAAGGGGCGTCGATGATTGACGAGCGTGGATCGTCCTTGAAGTCGACCGACACGAGTGGCCGGCGCTCGTAACCGAGGATGCCGGCCAGTGGTCCGTTGGCCGCTGATTCGAGCAGGGCGTTCACCTCTTCGACGGTTGTGGGGCGGGCCACCTCGAACACGCAGTCGGTCAGCGACGCATTGAGCAGGGGAACGCGCACCGCGAGACCGTTCAGCTTGCCCTCCAGCTCGGGGAATATGAGCCCGATCGCGGTGGCGGAACCCGTCGTTGTGGGGATCAGCGAAGCGTTCGCAGCACGCGCCCTGCGCAGGTCCTTGTGTGGCGAGTCGATCAGTGTCTGCGTATTCGTCATGTCGTGCAGGGTCGTGATCAGTCCGTGGCGGATGCCGATCCCCTCGTGGATCACCTTCACCACGGGGGCCAGGCAGTTGGTTGTGCAGGACGCCGCCGTCAAGATGCGGTGGCGTTGTGGGTCATACAAATGGTCGTTGACCCCCACCACGACGTTCAGCGCGTCCTCCTTCACCGGTGCCGCGACGATGACCTTGCGCACACCTTGGCTGAAGTACCCGTCGAGCAGCTCCGGGGTGCGGAACCTGCCCGAGCACTCGAGCACGATCTCGACGCCAAACTCACCCCACGGCACATCCCCGGGCTCGCCAGCGCTGCTGTAGCCAAGCTCCGTCCCATTGACCCTGAGAACGTCACCGTCGCCTTGCACGTCCTCGGACCAGCGCCCGTGGACAGAGTCGAACGTCAACAGGTGAGCAGCCGTGCTCGCGTCGCCGGCCAGCTCGTTGACGTGGGTGAACACCAACTCTGGCCAGTCCCATGCGGCACGCAAGGCCAGCCTACCCATACGACCGAAGCCGTTGATGCCGATACGCGTACCCATGCCTCGGGACGGGTTCATGAAGCCGCCATGCTGAGTAGCTCGCAAGTGTCCATCGCGATCGCATACCGGATCAGTTGCTTACCCGCCCGTTGCTCTCTGGTGGACTCCTTGTCGGTGGTCATGGCTCAGATCGTATTACATTGACGCACGTGAGTGTTATTGATATAAGTAGATCGATGTCCGTCGATCTGGAGCTGGCCCCCAAGCAGAAGCGAGCCAACGGTGCTCCATGCTGCGAGCCCGTCGTCTACCCCGACGTACAGCGCGAGGAGGCGCTACGTATGGCTGAGGTCGCAAAGGCTCTTGGCGACCCAATCCGCTTGCAGCTCGTGGACGTGCTGCGCAAGCACGCCGGGAAGGTCTGTGTATGCGAGCTCGTGCCGCTGTTCGACATCTCCCAGTCCACGCTTTCCCACCATCTGAAGAAGCTCCGTGCCGCCGGGATCGTGGACTCCGAGCGTCAAGGCTTGTGGGCCTACTACTACGTGATCCCCGATGCACTAAAGGAGCTATCTGCATGGCTGAGTTGACCACCCTCGCTGACACAACCGCGACCTCTTGTTGCGCGCCCGAGGCGCAGGCGGCGTGCTGTGAGCCGAGCGCCAAGGCCGAGTGCTGCGACCCCAACCACGGCGAAGACTGCGGCTGCGCCGCCGACGCCGCTGCGACGCAAACCAGCGACATACGCGAGCAGGTGCGCGAGCGTTACGCCGCCGCCGCAGTCCAGGTGACGACGGCTGATCCCGGCGCCGGATGCTGCGCCCCGAGCCACACCTTCGACGGCGCCAGCGAGGTTTTCGGCGCGGCCCTCTACGCGCTCGGCGACCACGAGCAGCTGCCCGACACCGCCAAGCTCGCCTCCCTCGGCTGCGGCAACCCAATCGCCGTGGCCGAACTGCACGAGGGCGAGACGGTCCTCGACCTGGGTTCTGGCGGCGGGATCGACGTGCTGCTCTCCGCCAAGCGCGTCGGACCAACCGGTAAAGCACACGGCCTCGATATGACTGACGAGATGCTCACCCTCGCACGCGAGAACGCGCAGAAGGCCGGCGTCAAGAATGTCGAGTTCCACAAGGGCTACATTGAGGAGATACCTCTCCCCGACGCGAGCGTCGATGTGGTGATCTCCAATTGCGTAATCAACCTCTCGGGCGACAAGCCCAAGGTACTCCGCGAGGTCGCCAGAGTCCTACGGCCAGGCGGGCGCTTCGCCGTCTCCGACGTGATCGCCGACAAGGACATGGACGACGCGACCCGCGCGGACATGCAGGCTTACACCGGTTGCATCGCCGGAGCGCTAACCCACGGTCAGTTCACCCAGGCGCTCGCCGACGCCGGGCTCACCGACATTGAGATACGCGAGACTCACCGCGTCCACACACAAGCAGCCTCCGCGATCGTCCGCGCACGCAAGCCGAGCGTACCTCCGGCATGAGAGCGAAGTAGCACGAGACCCATTTTGCACGATCCACAGACCCTCGACCGCCATTGGGAGGAGAGCCAGTGGAACCCTGGGGACATAAACATCTCCACCGACCAAGAGCAACGAGCCGCGATGGATGACCGCTCCCTCGTGTCGTTGCTCCTCCTAGGCTCGCTGGCAACCGGACGCCAGCGACAACGATCTTACGACGATTTTCGACGGCACCCGCGCCCAAATCCGGGACTACGTAGCGGCAAGCAGCACCGCCGGGAGGTCGTCGTAAGGTCGTAGCGCTGCAAAAGAATCCGGCTCTCGCTGCAATAGGTCTGCAACGCCCAGCACGCTGCGTGCGCGCTTCATACACGCGCCCCCAGATAAAGCACGCAATTTGCGGTCTTTTCAAGCCCAGAATCTGGATTTGAACCGGCGACCTCACCGGCACCCAAAGCAACAAAAAAACCCCGCAAACGAGGCTGTTGGGAATGTTGGGGTCTGTCCGATGAACGGTGGATCTGGCTTGGTCTGACCGAAGGGATGGACCATGACGGAGATAGTCGGTCTGACCGATCAGGAGGAGATGATCGGGTCTATGACTACAGATATCGTTGATCAGAAGCAGTTGGCTGAGCAGCTCTTGGAGCAGGCGAAGGAGCAGAACATCGAGCTGGTCGGCCCCTGGCGGTGTCGCTCAAAGGTTTGCCTGGTCGATTAGCCTGTCCCGGCGTGATCGAGATCCGCGAGATCCAGGTGGGAGGCACTGCCCACGCCGCACCCGCGATGCTGGAGTTGCGCCCGCGGTGGGAGACAACCGAGGCGCTCGTCGAGTTCATCGACGACGCGCTGCGTCCGGCGGGCTACCGCATCGTCGGGATCTTCGACGGCCGGGGACCGGACGCACAGGCCGTGGCGGGCTTTCGCGAGGTCAGATCCCTGGCCTGGGGTCACTACCTCTACGTCGATGATGTCTCCACCGTTCCTGCGGTGCGGCGCTCAGGTCATGGAGAGCAACTCATGGGCTGGCTGGTCGAGGAGGCCCGACGGCTCGGCTGCGAACGCCTTCATCTCGACTCTGGCGTATCTGCCGATCGCGCACCCGCCCATCGGCTCTATATGCGCAACGGACTTCGCATCTCCGCGCATCACTTCGAGCGAGAGATTTAGGCCCGGGGCCCCGTCGGGAACCCGCGACTGCGTTTAAAGGTCTCCAGCCGGTAGCCATCGCAGCCGCACCACGCGGCACCCCCGAGCATCTGCAACAACCTACACCCCAAACGGAACCTCATTGGAACCTTGGAACCCCCCAAAACGCCGAAAACCCCCTACCTATGGGGGTTCTGGCAATCGGGGCGATTGGCGGTGCTTGGCTCTGACGCTAGCGATTCTCGGGGCCGTGGGCGGTTTCGTGAGCGGTCCGCCCGGGTGACTTCGCTCACGCTTAGTGAGTGCGGTGCATTGCTGAGGCCACGAGTTTGGCGACGGCCTCGGGGGTCGCACCGGCACTAAGACTGAGTATCCAGTCCGCCAGTTCGCGGTCTGATACCTCGATATGCCAGTCGTTGATCTCTAGGAAGGTCAGCATGGCGATCAGCGCTGTGCGCTTGTTGCCATCGATGAACTGTTGGCCCTCCGCGATCCCATGCGCCAAGACGGTCGCTTGGAGCGCGATGTCGGCCTCCTGGTAGTGGGCGTAGGTTTCAGGCCGTGCGAGAGCGCTCTCCAGACCAGCCTTGTTGCGCAACTGGTCGGCTGCCTCGACAGCGGTAGCGTCAATGATCAGGGCGTGCAGCTCAAGAACATCCTCCAGCGTCAGATAGATCGGCTCGATCCCGCCGGGCTGACCCTCAGCCATCCCGCCCTATCTCTGCGAGGCGTCGGGGTCGTGATCCGCAAGGATCTGCAGCGCTTCGCCGTGCTGGGCCACCAGGCGTGCTCCGACTTGCCGAATGCGCTCGCTCACCTTCTCCGTGGACATGATCCGCAACTCACCGCCCGGTAGCTCCTCCACCAACACCGATGAGCCCGGCGCATAGCCCTGTGCCTCGAACTCGCGAGGAATCGAGATCACGTTGCTATTGCCGACACGGCGGACCTTCACGACCTTCATGCCCCCAGTATATACGAGGATAGCCGGGAACCTCACCGGCCCCCAAACCAACAAAAAACCCCGTAAACAGTGACTGTTCAGGTCGCTGCTTCGGGGGTCGGGGACTGGCGGCGGCTGGTAGCCAGGGCTGATGTTTGGCGAGTCGCGCGAGGGCGTCGATTGTGTCGCGGCCTTGCTTTCGGGTGGTGCTGATGTAGGCGCGTAGCGCCAGGAAGCTGTCGGCGCCTGTGGTGGTGCGCCAGCTGCCGGAGATCTTCTGCTGGATCTTGATCATGCGGATGTCGCGCTCGACGAGATTGTTGTCGAGGGGGATCTGGAAGTCGTGGGCGAAGCGCAACACTTGCTCGCGTTGCTCATCGAGGCGGCGCAGGAGATTTGCTGAGACGCTGCGACCGATTGGACCGCGCTTGCCGGTACGGACGGTCGGCGGCGGATTCTGTTGGTGGCCAAGAGCGATGATCTGCTCGTAGGCGACCCGGTAGCAGGCTGCCACCACCGGGTCTAGAGAGTCTTCGCTGGCCGCTTTGGCGTCCTTGACCTCCTCGTGCAGGGCGCGCAATAGCGCGTCCATGTGCTTTGCCCACGACTGCCGGTTATCGGTGTGCTGCTCGATCACTCCCATCAGCTCGCGCAGGTGATGGGCGTTGCATAGAGCGTGGGTAACTTCGGTGTAAGGGCGGTATTGCGGCCAGCCGTCGTGTACCGCGATCCCGCGGAAGCGTGGCATCACCCCGGCGTGGTCGATGCCCTCGGTGCCGCGCCGGTCGTGCAGCGCATAGAACGTCAACGTTTCAGTGCTCGCGCAGTGAAGCCACCGTCCACGCCCGGCGACACGCGCACCGGTCTCATCAAAGTGCACGACCGGGGAGCAGACGATCCGCTCGTGCACCAGGTCAAGGAACTCCTCCAGATCACCAGCGGCGTCCTTGACGAACGCGACGAGCGTTGCCGGCGAGAGCGGCGCACCGAGCCAGTCGCCCAATAGTTGCGCAGCGCGCTGATAGGGCAGATGCTGCGCGGCGACCAGATAGACCCCAAGCGCCCGCATCCTGGACCCGTATTGCGTCGGCGCGCCAACACCGGCCGGGAACGCTGCGGTCGTGACATGTCCGCAAGCGCAGCGCCGCCGCTGAGATCGATGCTCGGACACGACCAGACGCACCGGCGGCAGGTCGAACACCTGGCGCCCCTCCTCACCAACCAGCTCGCCGTCGTCGGCCAGATCACCACCGCAACCCTCACAGACAGCCGGCACATGCAGGATCACCTCGTCGGGCTGCCCGACGCACTCAAGATGACGACCCTCATGGCCGGGCTGGCCGCCCGGCTTGCGGCCCGACCGGCGCCGCAGGCTCTTCGGTGCCGGTGACTTTGCCAACCCGTCCAACGACGGGGGCCGCGACGAATTACGCGAGTTCTGCGCCAAACGACGCCTCAACTCGGCAACCTCAGCGCGCAACTCGATAATCAGCGCCGCCTGCTCGACAACCAGCGCCTCCAGTCCATCCAGCGACATCCCGCCCGACACACAACAACATTCGAGA
>Ga0208586_1000369_pt1 | contig 17261 bp, 12 predicted proteins | sample NGESurshal072012_6_FD_184471 | JGI IMG/M metagenome (GOLD analysis project Ga0208586, IMG submission 184471) | Arctic peat soil microbial communities from Barrow, Alaska - NGEE Surface sample 53-3 shallow-072012 (SPAdes) | ecosystem: Environmental > Terrestrial > Soil > Wetlands > Peat ... | reverse complement strand
CCGTCCGGCCAGCCGCCGTCCGGCGGTTCCGCGGCCAGGGCCGTGACGCCGACCACGAACGGCCCCATGGCCAGCAGCGGCGCCACGTCCGCCAGCGACAGCGGCCCGGACGTCCCGAAGGCGCCCGCGAACAGCTGGTCGGCCAGCAGCCCCGCGAACCAGAACACCGCGGCCCCCGCGAGCCAGCGGTAACCGCGGGCGGCCCCGCCTGGCTGACGGGAAGCGCCGACCCACAAGCTCACCACGGCGGCGCACGACACCAGGAGGCCGATGACGTTCATCTTCGGTCCCCCCAGATGAGCTCCTGCACGTGGCTCCTTTCGGCGTGACGCGGTGTCGGCTCACCAACCTGGTGAGGGCCGCTCGCACGCACCCTACGTTCCCGACCTAGAGTCACCAAAGCTGGCGCTGCCGACATCCGGCGCTGGCCGCATGCGCCGGTAGCAAGCAAACGGTCTCGGAACCGATAGTGGCGCTCACTCTATGTACCGGAGGTCACGCTTCGGTTGAGGAAGGGCCTACACCGGGAGACATCTGCGATTACGGAGAGGCGTATGAGGTTATTTGTTCCGGTTCATCCTAAAACGTCGGTCACGTGGCCGGATTAAGCGCAGGGTAGTTACGGGGTGGGTAAGAACCTTCTGGGCGGAGATCATCCGCGGGAGGCACCGTTAGAATCCGTACATTGCCCGAAGGGTTACCGCCCGCCCGCAGAAAGACAGAGCTGAAGGAGAGGCCGCCGTGCGGAAGGTCCTTATCGCGAACCGCGGCGAGATCGCGGTGCGCGTCATCCGGGCCTGCCGGGACGCCGAGCTGGCCAGCGTGGCCGTTTACGCCGAACAGGACATTGACGGGCTGCACGCACGGCTGGCCGATGCGTCGTATTCGCTGGACGGGGCCACCCCGGCGGAGACCTACCTCAGCATCGAGAAGATCCTCAAGGTGGCGGCCGAGTCCGGCGCGGACGCTGTCCACCCCGGCTACGGTTTCCTGGCCGAGAATGCAGACTTCGCCCGGGCCGTCGCGGCGGCCGGGCTTACCTGGATCGGGCCGCCGGCCGGGGCTATCGAGGCGCTGGGTGACAAGGTACGGGCCCGGCACATCGCCCGGGCGGTCAGCGCCCCGCTCACCCCGGGCACCGCCGACCCGGTCTCCGGCCCCGAAGAGGTGGTCGCATTCGCGCGCGGGCACGGGCTGCCGGTGGCCATCAAGGCCGCCTTCGGCGGCGGCGGCCGCGGGCTCAAGGTGGCCTGGACCATGGACGAGGTCGAGGACCAGTACGCGTCCGCGGTGCGGGAAGCCGTGGCCGCGTTCGGGCGCGGGGAATGCTTCGTCGAGCGCTACCTCGACCGGCCGCGGCATGTCGAGACGCAGTGCCTCGCCGACGCCCACGGCAACGTTGTGATCGTCTCGACGCGGGACTGCTCGCTGCAGCGCCGCCACCAGAAACTGGTCGAGGAGGCACCGGCCCCGTTCCTGACGGACGCGCAGGTCTCGCTGCTGCACGAGTCGTCCAAGGCCATCTTGCGCAGGGCCGGTTACCAGGGCGCGGGCACGTGTGAGTTCCTGGTCGCGCAGGACGGGACGGTCAGCTTCCTGGAGGTGAACACGCGGCTCCAGGTCGAGCACCCGGTGACCGAGGAGGTCACCGGCATCGATCTGGTGCGGGAGATGTTCCGGATCGCCGAGGGCGAAAAGATCGGCTACGACGCCCCCGTCACCCGCGGCCACTCGATCGAGTTCCGGATCAACGCCGAGGACCCCGGGCGCAACTTCATGCCCGCGCCCGGGACGATCCGGTCCTGGCAGCTCCCGGCCGGGCCCGGAATCCGGGTCGACGCGGGCTACGAGCCGGGCATGACCGTCCCGCAGGCCTTCGACTCGCTGATCGCCAAGCTGATCGTCACCGGCGCCAGCCGGCGCCAGGCCATCGAGCGGGCCCGGCGGGCGCTGGCCGAGTTCGAGGTGGAGGGGATGCCGACCGTGCTGCCCTTCCATCGTGCCGTGGTCAGGGATCCCGCCTTCACCGGCGAGCCGATGTCCGTGCACACGCGCTGGATCGAGGCCGATTTCGCCGCCGAACTCCTGCCGCAGGGCAGCACGCCGGCGGCGGAGCCGGCCGCGCGGGAGCGGATGGTGGTCGAGGTCGGCGGGCGACGGCTCGAGGTGGTGGTCCCGGCCGCGCTGACCCTGTCCGGTGCCGCTCCAGTGGCCGCTTCTTCTTCAGCCGAACGGAGGCGCGGCGGGGTCCGCGCCAAGCATGTGGCGCCGACCGGCGGAGGGGCCGGCCTCGCCAGCCCGATGCAGGGCACCATCGTTAAAATCGTGGCTACGGAAGGACAAACCGTCTCGGCCGGCGACCCGATCGTCGTGCTGGAGGCGATGAAGATGGAGCAGCCAGTGACCGCGCACAAGGACGGGACCGTCACCGACCTGTCGGTCGAGGTGGGCCAGACCGTCACGGCCGGCACCGTGATCTGCCGGATCGAGGAATGACGCTGCGTGCCCCGAATCCCTGGTGACCCGGGAATCGGCGGGAAACTCCGGTTCGCGGCCGGGTTCCGGCTGGGCCCGGCCTACCGGGAGTGGGTGCGCCACGAGCTCACCGACGCGGGCTGGCGGGGCCGGACCGTGCTGCGCCACCTGATCCTGATGGTGCCCATCTGCTGCGCGCTCGCGGTACTGCCCGGCCCGCTGTGGCTCCGCCTCATGGTGCCGGGACTGGCCATCGTGGGCAGCGTGTTCACGGTCGTCGCCTACGCCGACAACATCCGCGTCTCCCGCCTCCGCCAGCACAACCTCCCCGTCCCCGACGACCCCGATCTGGGGCATCCCGCGCATTAGGCGTCGGGGCTGAAGCGCATTAGTCTGCGGGCGGCTTCGGCGAGGCTGCCGGACAGCGAGGGGTAGACGGTGAACGTCTGCGCGAGCTGGTCCACGGTGAGGCGCTGATCGATGGCGATGGACACGGGCAGGATGAGCTCGCTGGCGCGGGGCGCGACGATCACGCCGCCCAGCACGACCGAGGTATCCGGCCGGGCGTACAGCTTGACGAACCCGTCCCGGATGCCGGCCATCTTGGCGCGGGGGTTACCGGCCAGCGGGAGCTTGACCACCGTGGCCGGGACCTCTCCGCTCTCCACCGACGACGCCGTGACCCCCACGGTGGCGATCTCCGGATCGGTGAAGATCGTCGCGGCCACGTGGCTCAGCCGGATCGGGTGCACGGCCTCCCCCAGCGCGTGCCACATCGCTATCCGGCCCTGCATCGCCGCCACCGACGCGAGCATCAGCACGCCGGTGCAGTCACCGGCGGCGTATATGCCCGGCGCCGAGGTCCGGGACACCCGGTCGACGGTCACGAACCCGCGGCCGTCGAGCTTGACGCCGGCGTCCTCGAGGCCGAGCCCGCTGACGCTGGGCTCCATGCCCACGGTGAGCAGGCAGTGCGAACCGCGGACCACCCGCCCGTCGGTCAGCGTGACCTCGACCCGGTCGCGCTGGCGCCTGACCGAGGCGGCCCGGGACCGGCCGAGGACGGTCATCCCGCGGCGGCGGAACACCTCCTCGATGACGACGGCCGCGTCGATGTCCTCGTGCGGGAGCACCCGCTGCCGCGACGACACCAGTGTGACCTGGGACCCCAGCGACTGATACGCGCTGGCGAACTCCGCGCCGGTCACACCCGAGCCCACCACGATCAGCTCCTCGGGGATCTGCGGCAGGTCGTAGAGCTGGCGCCAGTTGAGGATGCGCTCACCGTCCGGGACGGAGTCGGGCAGCACGCGCGGATGGGCGCCGACCGCGACGAGCACGGCGTCCGCGGTGATGTCGCGTTCCCGCGCGCGCACGGTCTGCGGGCCGGCCAGCGTCGCCGTCCCGTCGATGACCTCGACCCCCTCGGCCGCGACGCGCGCCGCCACGTCCGCGGACTGCGCCCTGGCCAGCGCCTTGATCCGGTTGTGCAGCCGGGTCGCGTCCACCGCCCGGGCGCCGTCGCCGGTGCCGTCGCGGGTGCCTTCGCGGAGGCGGATACCGAGATCAGCCGCGCCCGTCAGCACGGTGACCGTACTGGAGGTCTCGATCAGGGTCTTGGAGGGGACGCAGTCGGTGAGCACGCAGGCGCCGCCGAGCCCGTCGCGCTCGGCCAGGGTCACCTCGGCCCCGAGTTGCGCGGCGACCAGCGCGGCCTCGTAACCGCCCGGGCCGCCGCCGATGATCGCGATACGCGCGCGTGAACCCATCACGTGGCGCAATTCTTCCGCATGCCGCTCCGGTCCGCGGACCGGGCCGTCCTCAGGCGGCGGCGCCGGGCAGGGACTCGGTGGTGGTCCGCGTGTTGTCGTCCCACAGCGCGTTCAGCGCGGTCGCGGCCATCACGTGGACGCCGGCCCCGATCGCGCGCTCGTCCACGTCGAACGTGGGCTGGTGGATGTCCAGCTCCTGGGTGGAGCCGGGAGTGCGCACCCCGAGACGGGCGTAGGCGCCGGGCACCGACTCCAGGTACCAGGCGAAATCCTCACCGCCCAGGCTCTGCGGGGTGCTCACCACAGCGTCGGCCCCCAGGGTCTGCTCGGCGGCGGCCGCGAACATCGCGGTGCATATCGGGTCGTTGACCGTGGGCGGCACGTTGCGCGAGTAGCTCATCTCGGCGAAGACACCGTAGGCGCCGGCGACCGAATCAACCAGCTCCCGGAGCAGGTCGGGGGCGTTGTGCCAGGCGTCGTCGTCCAGGCACCGGATGGTGCCCTCCACAATCCCCTCGTCGGGGATGGCGTTGGCGGCCGTGCCCGCGCTGATCCGGCCCCAGACCAGGCTCAGGCTGGACCGCGGGTCCACCCGCCGGGACAGCGCGGCCGGCAGCTCGGTGACGATCTTGCCGAGCGCGTACACGAGGTCGGCGGTGAGGTGCGGCCGCGCGGTGTGCCCGCCCGGCCCGGTGACGCGCACCGAGATCCGGTCGCAGGCCGCGGTGATGGGGCCGTTCCGGATGCCGATCTTCCCGACGTCGATCCGCGGGTCGCAGTGCAGGGCGAAGATCCGGCCCACCGAGGCGATGCCGCCCGCAGCGAGCACGTCCAGTGAGCCGCCCGGAACCTCCTCGGCCGGCTGGAAGATCAGCCGGACCCGGCCGGGCAGCAGCCCCTGGGCGGCCTGCTCGGCCAGGAACATGCCCGCGCCGAGCAGGATGGTCGTGTGCACGTCGTGCCCGCAGGCGTGGCAGACGTTGGGGACGGTCGAGCGGTAGGGCACGTTCTTCTCGTCGGGCATCGCGAGGGCGTCGATGTCGGCCCGGAGCGCGATGACCGGGCGCGGCGCGGCCTCGTGGTCACGTTCGCTGCCGCCGATGTCGGCGATCAGGCCGGTGCCCCTGGGCAGGATGACCGGGCGGAGGCCCGCCGCGGCCAGCCGCAGGGCGATGCGGCGGGTCGTCCGGTGCTCGGCGTAGCCGACTTCGGGGTGAGCATGCAGGTCGCGGCGGAATGCGATCAGCTCGGCCTCGTGGGAGGCGATAAAGGCTTCTAGATCGCCCGCCAGGTCATTTCCTTCCATGCCCGCCTTCCCCCGGGATGACGAAACGGTCCTCAGCAAACTCGGTGACAAGCGCGTCAATAACGTCGGTCATCTCGCCGGCATGAGCCAGAATGGCGCGCTGTCTCTCGTAAGAAGCCCCGTGTTCAAGCACTTCTGAGGCTACCCGTAGCTCTTCCAGACAGCCAAGCCGATCGGCGATGGGCTCGAGCTCGCGGACGAGCTCATACAGCTCGTCGCGGAGCGGCGCCGTCATACCTGACTCATCGGTGATCACCGTCGCGTCAAGACCATATCTCGTGGCCCGCCACTTGTTATCGCGAACGACCCAAGACGAGGGACTCGGCAGCTGATAGCCACGGTCGAGCTGGGCGTCGAAGAGCTGCACGAGGCTCTGTGAGAGCGCGGCCACCATCCCGACCTCGCGCGCCGTCGGCAGCCCGTCAAACATGCGGATCTCGACGGTGCCCAGATCCGGATGCGGGCGGACGTCCCACCACACCTCCTTGATGCTGCGGATGGACTTGGCCCGCAGCAGCGTGTCCATGTACTCCTCGAACTCGCCCCAGCTGGATAGCCGGTGCGGGGGGCCCGCAGTCGGCAGATCACCGAAGACGATCGCCCTGGTCGAGGCGAGCCCGGTGTCCTGCCCGTTCCAGAACGGGCTGGACGCCGTGAGCGCCAGGAAATGCGGCAGATATGCGGCGAGCGCGTTGACGACGGGAATTGCCTTGCTACCGTCCCGGAGACCAACGTGGACGTGCACACCGAAGGTCTGAATCCTCCGGGCAAGCCATTGCATTTGCTCGACAAGCCCCGCATATCGAGCAATAGGCGACATCTCAGCATCGCGCCAGTTGCTTACTGGGTGCGTCCCGGCGCAGGCCAATAGGATACCGTGGTCTTCCGCACTCCGCTGGAGTTCTTCGATTGTCTTCCCGAGGTCGGCCGTGGCCTCGGAGACGGTGCTGCAAATTCCCGTCACGATCTCCACAGTCGACTGCATGAGCTCGTGCCGGATCTGCGGGTGCTCGCCGCTCGCGTCCAGGCCAGACAGGGCAGCGAGGACCTTATCGGCGTCCTGGCGCAGGAGCCTGGTGCCGGCGTCGATGAGCTGCAGCTCCCATTCGATCCCGAGCGTGGGACCGCGCGAAGGATTCCAGCTGATAGCCACCGCAGACCTCCGTTTCGCGCATGCCGTTGCGACATAGACGCGAAATACAGAAAAGACAAATAGCACTATTCAGGCAAGCCTAATTGCAGCGCGCCCGGTTTAGTAGGCGTCTGGCGGCCGGTAAATTCCCCAGACGTCCCGGAGCGCGTCAGACACCTCGCCCAGGGTGGCCTCCGCGCGCAGCGCCTCGCGCAGCGGGTACAGCAGGTTCCCGGTGCCCTCCGCGGTGGCCTTGACGTCCGATATCCGGCGGGCGAATTCCGCCGGGTCACGCCGGGAGCGGAGGAGCTCGAGCCGCGCGACCTGCTCGGTCTCGATGGCCGGGTCCACCGGCAGCAGTTCGTACGGTTCCTCGCCGTCGGAGGCGAACTTGTTCACCCCGACGATGACCCGATCGCCGGTGTCGATCTCGCGGGCCACGTCGTAGGCGGCCCGCTCGATCTCGGCCTTCTGGAAACCGCGCTCGATCGCGGCGACGGCCCCGCCCATGTCCTCGATGGTGGTCATCAGCGCCATGGCCGCTTCCTCGATGTCGTCCGTCATCGACTCGATCGCGTAAGAGCCGGCGAAGGGATCCACGGTCGCGGTCAGGTCGGTCTCATTGGCCAGCACCTGCTGGGTCCGGACCGCGAGCCGGGCGGCCTTCTGGCTGGGCAGGGCGATGGCCTCGTCAAAGGAGTTGGTGTGCAGCGACTGTGTGCCGCCGAGCACGGCCGCGAGAGCCTGCACGGTCACCCGGACCACGTTCACGTCCGGCTGCTGCGCGGTCAGCTGAACGCCCGCGGTCTGGGTGTGGAAGCGCAGCATCTGCGACCGCGGGTCGGCCGCGGCGAATTCTTCCCGCATGATCCGGGCCCACAGCCGCCGCGCGGCGCGGAACTTCGCCACCTCCTCCAGCAGCGTCGTACGGGCCACGAAGAAGAACGACAGCCGCGGCGCGAACTCGTCGACGGCCAGGCCGGCGGCGATCGCGGCCCGAACGTACTCGCGGGCGTTGGTCAGCGTGAAGGCGATCTCCTGGACCGGGGTCGCGCCGGCCTCGGCCATGTGGTATCCCGAGATGGAGATCGTGTTCCACCGGGGCAGTTCCTTGCGGCAGTAAGCGAAGCTGTCCGCGACCAGGCGCAGCGACGGGCGCGGCGGGTAGATGTAGGTGCCGCGCGCGATGTACTCCTTGAGCACGTCGTTCTGGATTGTCCCGGTGAGCGCGCCCGGGCTGGTGCCCTGCTCCTCCCCGGCCATCTGGTAGAGCACGAGCAGCACCGCGGCGGGCGCGTTGATCGTCATCGAGGTGGACACCTCGCCGAGCGGGATGCCGTCGAACAGCCGGCGCATGTCCTCGATCGAGTCGATCGCCACCCCCACCTTGCCGACCTCGCCGTGCGCCAGCGGGGCGTCGGAGTCGTACCCCATCTGGGTCGGCAGATCGAAGGCGACCGACAGGCCCGTCGTCCCGGCCTCGATCAGCTGCTGAAAGCGCCGGTTGGACTCGGCGGCGCTGGCGAATCCGGCGTACTGCCGCATCGTCCAGGGCCGTTTCCTGTACATCGTCGGGTGCACGCCGCGGGTATACGGGTACTCTCCCGGCTGGCCCAGCTTCTCTTCCGGGCGGAAATTTGTAAGCTGTCGTTCGTCGTAAACGGGTTCGATCGGCAATCCGGATTCCGACATGCGCGCCATAGGCACAGGTTACGGTGAAGGCCCGGTTTGGCGCGGGGGCCAGGTAGGCATTCGGTGCGGACCGTCCCGGTCCGGCCATGTCCGTGCAGGTCACGGGAACAACGAGAACGGGAACTTCCGGTGGACGCGGAGGGAGATCGGTGACGGAGCGTATCCGTGCGGCTCTGCTCAGGAGCACAGCCCTCCTCGCGGCGTGCTCGGTGACCGGTGCGGCGGCGCTGACCTCACCCGCCCAGGCCCAGCCGCCCCCCACGGCTTCGCCACCGGCGAGCACCCCGGCGACCCAGTCCCCTCAGCAGCAGGCGGCGGCCGCGGCCCTGCTGCGGCAGGCCAGCGCGACCGGGCCGCCGGCCAGCCCGGCCACGGTGGGCGGCGCGCAGCTGGCCGGGAGCGGCGTGGTCGCGAACGCCCCGGCCAGCCCGCTGCCGGCGGTGCCCGCGTCGGCGTACGTCATCGCCGATGCCGGGACCGGTCAGGTCCTCGCGGCCAAGGACCCGCACGGCCTGCTGCGGCCCGCCAGCACGCTCAAGATGCTGACCGCGGTCACGCTCATCCCGCTGCTGAACCCGGCCGGTACCGTGGTCGCCTCCCAGCAGGCCACCACCGTGACCCCGAACATCGCGGGGCTGGTCCGCGGCCAGCCGTACCCGGTGTCCGACCTGTTCTACGCCCTGCTGATGATCTCGGCGAACGACGCCGCGATCGCCCTGGCCCAGGCCACCGGCTCGCTGAACAACGGCGTCGCCCTGATGAACGCCGAAGCGCGCCATCTGCAGGCGTACGACGTCCTGGCGAGGGACCCGAACGGGCTGGACGCGCCCGGCCAGCACGCCTCCGCCTATGACCTGGCGCTGATCGCCCGGCAGGCGCTGGCCATGCCGGAACTGATGAAGTACGACGCGACGTGGGAAACCGCCTTTCCGGTGACCTCCCGCACGTCGGAGACTCTGTTCAACCAGAACAGCCTGCTGACCAAGTACCCGGGCGGCATCGGCGGCAAGATCGGCTGGACCAGCGCCGCCGAGGCCACCTACATCGGGATGGCCCGCCGGAACGGCGTCACGCTCATCGTGACCATCCTGCACTGCACGGCGCTGACCGAGGTGATCAACGCGGCGAAGCTGCTGAACTGGGGATTCGCCGAAGACGGCAAGGTCCAGCCGGTGGGCCAGCTGGTCCGCCCGATCACGCCCCGGCCGATCACGCCCCGCCCCGCTGCGTCCAGCCCGACGGCGCCCCAGCGCCCGGTCTCCTCGGGTGACCTCACCACCACGAAGATCCCGGGCAGCCTGGTGGCCGCGTCCATCGCGCTGATCGTGTTCGCCGCCGCGGCGGCGATCTTGCTGATCCTGCTGCGCCGCCGCGCCCCATCGCGCTGAGCTACTGGCCGGCCGGGCTCCTGGCCGGCGGGGCAATCGCTAGCCGGCCGGGTACAGACGGGGGACGAAGCCGATCCGGTCCCGGACCGTGGTCATCGTCTCGCGGGCCACCCGCCCGGCACGCGCGGCGCCATCGGAGAGGACCTTGTCCAGGGTGTCCTGGTCGGCCAGGATCGCCTCGGTCCTTTCCCGGATCGGCGTGAACGTGTTCACGACAATGCCGGCGAGGTCCTTCTTGAACTGGCCGTAGCCGGTGCTGCCGTACCGCTCCTCGATGGCGGAGATCGGCTCGCCGGTCAGCGCCGAGTAGATCCGCAGCAGGTTCGTGATCCCCGGCTTGGCCTGGTCGTCGGCGCGCACATCGCTGCCGGCGTCGGTGACGGCGCGGGAGATCTTCCGGCGGATCTGCGCGGGATCATCCAGCACGTCCACGATGCCCTGCGGGGCCGATGCGGACTTGCTCATCTTGATCGCGGGGTCCTGCAGGTCCGCGATCCGGGCCACCGACGCGAGAATGTACGGGTCGGGCAGCACGAAGGTGCCGCCAAACCGGTGGTTGAAGCGCTGGGCGAGATCCCGGGTCAGCTCCAGGTGCTGGCGCTGGTCCTCCCCCACGGGCACCTGGTCCGCCAGGTACAGCAGGATGTCGGCCGCCTGCAGGATCGGGTAGGTAAACAAGCCGACCGTGGCCTGCTCCGACCCGCCCCTGGCCGTCTTGTCCTTGAACTGCGTCATCCGGCTCGCCTCACCGAAGCCGGTCAGGCAGCTGAGGATCCAGGCGAGCTCGGCGTGCTCGGGCACATGGCTCTGCACGAACAGCGTGCAGCGGTCCGGGTCCAGGCCGGCCCCAATCAGCTGCGCCGCCGCGATCCGGCTCCGCCGCCGCAGCGTGGCCGGATCGTGCGGGACCGTGATCGCGTGCAGGTCCACGACGCAGTAGAACGCGTCATGGTCCTCCTGCAGCGCCACCCACTGCCGGACGGCGCCGAGGTAGTTGCCGAGGTGAAACGAGTCGGCGGTGGGCTGAATGCCGGAAAGCACGCGGGGCCGGTTCATGCCCGTGAGTCTACGAACGCCGGGCCGTGACGCGCGACCCGATCCCGCGGTGCCCATCCCTCGGGGCCCATCCCTCGGGGCCCATCCCTCGGGGCCCATCCCTCGGGGCCCATCCCTCGGGGCCCATCCCTCGGGGCCCATCCCTCGGGGCACCATCCCCTAGCGCACCCGGGGTATGGGGCCGGTGGCGCTGAGGGAGCCCATGGCGTTCTGCGGCCCGTGCGCGTCCCGGGGGGCGCCCGGGGCCACGACGACCTCCACCCGCTGGAACTCCTTCAGATCGGAGTAGCCGGCGGTGGCGATCGTCCGGCGCAGCGCGCCCATCAGGTTCATCGACCCGTCCGGCACCGCGGACGGCCCGTGCAGGATCTGCTCGATGGTCCCGGCCGTACCCACGTTGACCCGGGCGCCGCGCGGCACCTCCGGATGGCTGGCCTCGCTGCCCCAGTGGTAGCCGCGGCCGGGCGCCTGCTCCGCGCGGGCCAGCGGCGAGCCCACCATAACCGCGTCCGCGCCGCAGGCGAGCGCCTTGGCCATGTCCCCGCTGCGGGTCATGCTGCCGTCCGCGATCACGTGCACGTACCGGCCGCCGGACTCGTCCAGGTAGTCGCGCCGGGCCGCCGCGACGTCGGCGATGGCGGTCGCCACCGGCACCGCGACGCCCAGTACCGCCGCCGTGGTGTGGCCGGAGCCGCCGCCGAAGCCCACCAGCACACCCGCCGCCCCGGTGCGCATGAGGTGCAGGGCGGCGGTGTAGGTGGCGCAGCCGCCGACGATCACCGGCACGTCGAGCTCGTAGATGAACTGCTTCAGGTTGAGAGGCTCGGCGCGGCCGGACACGTGCTCGGCGGACACCGTGGTGCCCCGGATCACGAAGATGTCCACGCCCGCGTCGATGACGGCCTTGTAGTAGCGGGCGGTCCGCTGCGGCGACAGCCGGGCCGCGGTGGTGACCCCGGCCCGGCGGATCTCCTCGATCCGCCGGCCGATCAGCTCTTCCTTGATCGGTTCCGCGTACATCTCCTGGAGCCGGCGGGTGGCGGCCTGCTCCTCGAGCTCGGTCACCTCGGCGATCAGCGGGCCGGGATCGGTGTACCGCGTCCACAGGCCCTCGAGGTCCAGCACGGCCAGGCCGCCCAGCCGCCCGATCTGAATGGCGGTCTCCGGTGAGACCACGCTGTCCATGGGGCACGCGATCAGCGGCACCTCGAACCGGTAGGCGTCGATCTGCCAGGCGATGGACACCTCTTCGGGATCCCGGGTCCGCCGGGACGGGACGATGCCGATCTCGTCGAGCGAGTAGGCCCGGCGTCCGCTCTTGCCCCGCCCGATTTCCACTTGGGTCACACGTACCGTCTCTCTGGTCTAGCGGTTACGGCTGGCGCTGTAGTTCGGCGCCTCCACGGTCATCTGGATGTCGTGCGGATGACTCTCCTTCAGCCCGGCGCCAGTGATCTGGGTGAACCGGGCCTGCTGGAGCTCGGAGATGGTCCGCGCCCCGCAGTAGCCCATCCCCATCCGCAGGCCGCCGACGAGCTGGGTGGCCACGGCAGCGAGCGGGCCGCGGTAGGGCACCTGGCCCTCGACGCCCTCTGGGACCAGCTTGTCCTCGCTCAGAACGTCGTCCTGGAAATAGCGGTCCTTGGAGTACGAACGGCCCCGTTCCCGGTTACGCATCGCCCCGAGCGAGCCCATGCCGCGGTACAGCTTGTACTGCTTGCCGTTGATGAACACCATCTCGCCGGGCGACTCCTCGCAGCCGGCGAGCAGGCTGCCCAGCATCACGGTGTCGGCACCCGCGGCGATGGCCTTGGCGATGTCCCCGGAGTACTGCAAGCCGCCGTCGCCGATCAGCGGCACGCCCGCCGCGTGCGCGGCCTGTGCGGCTTCGTAGATCGCGGTGATCTGCGGGACCCCCACCCCGGCCACCACGCGGGTGGTGCAGATCGAGCCGGGGCCGACCCCGACCTTGACTCCGTCCGCGCCCGCGTCGACGAGGGCCTGCGCGCCCGCCCGGGTGGCGACGTTCCCGCCGATGACCTCGATGTCGGTGTTGGCCTTGAGCTGGTGCACCATGTCCAGCACCGCGCGGGCGTGGCCGTGCGCGGTGTCCACGATGAGGAAGTCCACCCCGGCGTCGATCAGCGCCTGCGACCGGCGCTTGGCGTCCTCGCCCACGCCGATCGCCGCGCCGACCACGAGCCGCCCGCCCGGGTCCTTGGTGGCGAGCGGGTACTCCTCGCTCTTGGTGAAGTCCTTGACCGTGATCAGGCCGCGCAGCTTGCCCGCGTCGTCGATGAGCGGCAGCTTCTCGACCTTGTTGCGCTGCAGCAGGCCCAGCGCCTCGGCCGGGGCCACCCCGACGCGCGCGGTGACGAGCGGCATCGCCGTCATGACCTCGGCCACGCGGCGGTCCTTATCGGTCTCGAACCGGATGTCGCGGTTGGTCACGATGCCGACCAGTACCCCGTCGCCGTTGACGACCGGCAGGCCGGAGATCCGGTAGCGGCCGCAGATGCGGTCGACTTCACCCACAGTGGTCTCCGGCGTGCAGGTCACCGGGTCGGTGATCATGCCCGCCTCGGATCGTTTGACCACGTCGACCTGCTGGGCCTGATCCTCGATGGCGAGGTTGCGGTGCAGCACCCCGACGCCGCCCTGGCGGGCCATGGCCACGGCCATCCGGGCCTCGGTCACCGTGTCCATTGGCGACGAGACGAGCGGGATCCGCAGGCTGATCCGGCGGGTGATCCGCGCCGTGGTGTCGACTCCGGAGGGCAGCACATCCGACGCCGCCGGCAGCAGCAGCACGTCGTCGAACGTCAGGCCGGGTGGAGCGAACTTGTCTGACTCGTTCATGGCACCTTCAGCGACGCGGCGGCCGGGGGACGGCTTCCATCCTAATGAGCGCCCGGGACCCGCCGGGGCCAAGCGGCTCCGAAGGTCCGTTGCGCGGCATATGCCCGGGGCGGGGCGGGGCCGGTCCAGGGGGCCGGTGGGGCTGGGGGCCGGTGGGGCTGGCGGGCGCAGGTACGCAAACGGCGGGCCGCCCCCGGATGGGGCCGGCCCGCCGTCAGGCGCGGAACTTAGTGCGCGTGGCCGTGGCTGTGGCCATGCCCCGCCGCGGCGGGCTCCTCATCCTCCGGCTTGTCCACCACGAGGGCCTCGGTGGTGAGCAGCATGCCGGCGATGGAGGCGGCGTTCTGGACCGCGGAGCGCGTCACCTTGACCGGGTCGATCACGCCCTGGGCGATCAGGTCGCCGTACTCGCCGGTGGCGGCGTTGTAGCCGTGGCCCGGCGGCATGGCCGCCACCTTGGCCGCGACCACGGAGCCCTCGGCGCCCGCGTTGATGGCGATCCACCGGCACGGCTCGGACAGGGAGTTCCGCACGATCCGCACGCCGGTCGCCTCGTCGCCGGTGCGGCCGAGGTCATCGAGCTCGCTGGCGATCGTCACGAGCGCGCTGCCGCCGCCCGCCACGATGCCTTCCTCGATCGCCGCCCGCGTCGCGGAGATGGCGTCCTCCAGACGGTGCTTCTTCTCCTTGAGCTCGACCTCGGTGGCCGCGCCCGCGCGGAGCACGCACACCCCGCCGGACAGCTTGGCCAGCCGCTCCTGCAGCTTCTCGCGGTCCCAGTCGGAGTCGGTGTTGTCGATCTCGGTCCGGATCTGGCGGATCCGGTCCTGGATCGCGGCCTTGTCGCCGTCACCGTCGATGACCGTCGTGGTGTCCTTGGTGACCACGATCCGGCGGGCCCGGCCCAGGTCATCCAGGCTGATGTTGTCCAGGCGGAGGCCGAGCGCCTCGCTGACGACCTGGCCGCCGGTCAGGACGGCCATGTCGGCGAGCATCGCCTTGCGGCGGTCACCGAAGCCGGGCGCCTTCACCGCGACCACGTTCAGCAGGCCGCGGATCTTGTTCACCACCAGCGTGGACAGGGCCTCGCCCTCGACGTCCTCGGCGACCACGAGCAGCGGCCGCTTGGACTCGGCGATCTTCTCCAGCAGCGGCAGGAACTCGGCCATCGAGGAGACCTTGCCCTCGGTGATGAGGACGTAGCCGTCTTCGAGCACGGCCTCGAGCCGGTCCTGGTCGGTGATGAAGTACGGGGAGATGTACCCCTTGTCGAACTGCAGACCCTCGGTGAACTCGAGCTCGAGGCCCATGGTCGGGGCCTCCTCGACGGTGATCACGCCGTCCTTGCCGACCTTGCTGAAGGCCTCGGCGATCAGCTCGCCGATCTTCTCGTCCTGGGCGGAGACGGTCGCGACGTGCGCGATGTCACTCTGCTCCTCGACGTCGCGGGCCACGGCGAGCAGCCGCTTGGAAACCTCGGCGGCTGCGGCGTCGACCCCGCGCTTGAGCTCGATCGGGTTCGCGCCGGCGGCTACGGAACGGAGCCCGTTGTGCACCATGGCCTGCGCGAGCACGGTGGCCGTGGTGGTGCCGTCGCCGGCGACATCATTAGTCTTGGTGGCGACCTCCTTGGCGAGCTGAGCGCCGAGGTTCTCATAGTGATCCTCGAGCTCTATCTCCCGCGCGACGGTGACGCCATCATTGGTGATCGTGGGCGCGCCCCACTTCTTGTCGATCACGACATTGCGGCCACGGGGGCCGAGTGTGACCTTAACGGTGTCGGCCAGCCGGTCGACACCCCGCTCCAGCGCGCTGCGCGCGTCCGCGCCGAAGTCCAGGATCTTGGGCATTTACTACTACCTCACCCTACGGGTTTTCATCAGAAGTCCGCGTCGCGGGGCACGTGGTAAGGGCGCCAGGCCAGTAACCGGCCTGGCGCCCTTACCCGCGCATCCTCTGCGGTCTTACTTGTCGACGATGGCGAGTACGTCGCGAGCGGAGAGCACAAGGTACTCCTCGCCCGAGTACTTCACCTCGGTGCCGCCGTACTTGCTGTAGAGGACAACGTCCCCGACCTTGACGTCGAGAGGGACACGCTTGGTGCCCGACTCGTCGAAACGGCCGGGGCCAACCGCCAGGACTTCGCCCTCCTGGGGCTTCTCCTTGGCGGTGTCCGGGATGACGAGGCCGGAAGCCGTGGTCTGCTCCGCTTCGAGCGGGCGAACCACGATCCGGTCCTCAAGCGGCTTGAGAACAACCTTGGTGGCGGTCGTCACGATCTGACCTCCCCCTCCGGAAAGGCTAAATGGTCAATTGCTAAAGAGGGCGAGCACGGCGGCCTGCCGTCGCGGGTGCCAGACCTACCTCGTCGCATTAGCACTCACCTTGTCAGAGTGCTAGTCCGACAGTATCCAGACGGCGCCGGGTCGTCAACACGAGTGCCGCCACACCCGTCGCGTCCGAGATATTTCACGTTCCGTAGACAACTGATTACACTCAGCTACTAAGCTAGGCGCGTCCGCGAGAGGATTATCCGGCACTCGCCAAGGGGCCAGGGGCCGTCACGCTCATGAGCGAGCACGGCCGGCTGACGACGGGGGTCCCCGCCCGCGGATCTGGATCACGCGAGCTCCCGGCCAGGCATCAGGCCGGTGAAGCGGTCACCCTGGCTAAGGAGTCCCCTCATGGATCAGTCGGCTAACCACATTCTGTTTCGCGGTAGCCAGCCCGGCGCCGCCGACCGCATGCGCGATCTGCTCGCCCGCACGGTCCAGGACCACGTGTCTGACTCCCGGTCGCACGCGAGCGCCCTGGAGGAGATCCGCAAGCACCTCGAAGGGCTGGAATGGCTGGTCAAGGAGGTCCGGCAGCACGAGCTGGCCGACGTGTCGGGGCAGCTGGCGGCGCAGACCGAGGGATTGCTCCGCCAGCTGGCCGAGGCCCGGGAGAACGCCCCGGTCTGGGCCAAGTCGCTGCCGGAGGACCTGCGTGCGCTCTCCGCCCAGGTGAAGCCGGTGGCCGAGCTGCCCGCCCTGTGGGCCGACCTCGGGACGATGTCGGAGAACGTCGATCAGGTGCTGCCCCGCCTGCAGGCCGCGTGCGACATGATCGCCCAGGCCAGGCAGACGCTGGCGGCCCAGGAGGAGCGCCTGGCCAGGCTGCAGCAGAACGACCTCCGGCTGCAGCAGAGCATGGAGACGGCGGCGGGGCGGTTCAGCCGCCTCGACCAGGCCATGGCTGAGCTGGCGCAGCGCGCGGGCTACCTGGACAAGGAGATGTCCGCCCTCAAGGGCCGGATCGACCAGGGGTTCGCCGCGCAGACCGCGCGGCTGGAGCAGGCCGTGTCCGGGCTGGCGGGCACGCTGGAGCAGGGCCTGGCCGGGGCGGCCGCGAAGGTGGACGGGCTGGCGGCCACCGTGTCCGGGCTGGGCGGCCAGGTCGACCTGATCGGGGGCCAGGTCCAGGTGGCGCAGGGCCGGCTGGAGCGGCTGGACGAACGGCTCGGTGACACCGACGACAAGCTCGGCACCGTGGACAACAAGCTCGGGGCGCTGGACGCCAAGCTGACCGGGACTGACGGC
>Ga0208586_1000368_pt1 | contig 17280 bp, 16 predicted proteins | sample NGESurshal072012_6_FD_184471 | JGI IMG/M metagenome (GOLD analysis project Ga0208586, IMG submission 184471) | Arctic peat soil microbial communities from Barrow, Alaska - NGEE Surface sample 53-3 shallow-072012 (SPAdes) | ecosystem: Environmental > Terrestrial > Soil > Wetlands > Peat ... | reverse complement strand
AAGCCAAGTCGCGTCGAGTTCTCGGTCGGCGTCGGAGCCACGTCACGAAACGACCCTGACGTGTGCCGTCGGCGACTGATACGACGTTCCGAAGCCGGTATAGGTCGCGTAGATCGAGTCAGTGCCGATGGGTGGATTCGAGATGGTGAGTAGGCACTCGCCGAAGGGATTCGGATGGCAGTGAACGATTGTCGCTCCAACGTGCACCGTAATGGTGGTGATTGGATAGATGCCCTCATTGTTGGCGCGAACACCCGTCACCTGCACCACGACCGGACCGCCTCGGGAGACGACCGACTCTGACGCCACTGCGTTGAAGCTCAATGAGGCGACCGGGATTACGAACTCCGGGTCTGTCGGCACCGAGTAGCCGAAGCGATTGTGCGACTGTGCGGTGACCCAGTACACCTGATGGTTCGCGAGCCCGGCGATGATGCAGTTGGGTTCATAGTACACAGGGGCGGAGCACTGCCTGGTGAACGTTCCTTTGGAGATGTTCACGCGGTAGCTGTTGACCGGCGCACCGCCCGCGCTGGAAGGCGGATGCATGTAGGTCCAGACTTTGCCACTATGGAAGTTCCCAGAGACCTGTTGCGGTGATTTGGGTACGATCGCGGCACAGTTGGCGGTCGTCCTCGACCAGGCAATGTTGCCTGAGGCGTCGACCGCAACGAATCGATGAGCGCCGTAGCCGACGGCGGTCCAGATTGAAGTTGCGTCAATCGGCACTGCGGAGTTGGTCCACGCCGTTCCGGAGCTCGACGAAATGAAATTTCCGGTGGACACCGTGGACTGACCGACGCCGACGAAGCTGCCGCAGCCGAACGTTGCGCCATCGATCTCCTCGGCGGGAGAGAGCTGATGAAGCGTCCAGACGCTTCCGCCCACCGATGTCGCAACGTAGCCAGCGCTCGAACTATCGAGCGCCACAAACTCGCCCTCGCCATAGACGACCGCTCCCCATTTGGTCACCGTGTTTGGCGCCGGAAAGAGGAGACTCCAATTCACGCCATTGGTCGAGATCGATACCGCACCCTGGGCCGAGTCAGCTGCAACGAAGCGCCCGTTTCCGTAGGCGACTGACGTGAAGTCGAAGTTAGCGTGATGCGATGCTTGGGTCCACTGCATCCCATTTGTCGAAGTGTCGATCTGTCCGGCCGAACTCACCGCCACAAAGCGTCCCCCACCGAAAGTAAGTGCGGTCCATGGACCGGCCGGCCCAGTGGCCGATGTCCAACTGTGCCCATTCGTCGAGAAAAGCTCTTCCGGATTCGCGTTTGTGGATGAGAGTGCCACGAAGCGCCCGTTCCCATACGTAACCGATTGCCAAGATCCGATCGGCACAGGATATTCCGTCCACGTTGAGCCGTCGGGCGAGTCAGCGACATCTGCTGAGTGACCTAGTGCGACCCACTGCCCGTCGCCGTAGATCACCGTGTACCAACTCCCCGTTGGTGACGGCTCCGTCGCGAGATTCCAGGCGTTCCCTGTTGGACTACCCATTGCGACGGGTATTGGGGACGCGACAAAGCTGGCCACCGCAATCAACGAAGCCGCCGCAGCGATGTTCCCGAATCGAGAGGTTGGAGTTTTCCTCAAAAGTGTGCCCTTTAGATGTTTTCCAACCCTTACATCACCAACGCAAACCTCTCACGACAGATTCTCAACAAGTCGTATATTCGAGCCTCGTTGGAGCGACAATCGTGGGATCGAAGTAGTGCGACCGCGGAGCTCGACCAAGCGCCACTTCGCGTTCACAATCCGCTTTGCCGGGGACCTCGATGTAATGGTGATTCCTCAACAAAAGAAATCTCGAGAACGATTGAATTGCTTTGGTGAAGACTTACGTTCACGACGGATCTCGGCGTCAAAGAAGCAGCTTCTCGAGTCATTAGTAAGCGTCTTCGCGGGAAAGAAGTAAATCGAGTTGTCACTGGGTGGCATTGGCCAAGCACCCCTACGATTTCTGCGAGACCACAATCCCGGAAACGCTTAGTGTCGAACTTGGCCCGCGATTACGACCAATCGGACAAAGCAAACGCCCTCGTTCGTGGATTGAAAACTAGGACGCCGCATGTCGAGTTCTCCTGAATCTCTCTTTGACAATGACAACGAAGATTCGAATACCGTCTCGGAGGGCGCGCAGATTGCTGGTGCCATGAATTCGACTCGTCTCAAAGCAGGGGACTTCTGTAGTTCTAAGACCAGCTCTATGCGCTCGAATCCCAATCAGCGTTTCGACCTCGAAACCATCTGAATCAATGCCAATCTTCTCCACGGACTCGGCTCTAACACCGATGTAGCCATAAGTCGCGTCGGTATAGCGGCCTCCAAATAGCAACCTGATTAACAGGCAAATACCGCCGTCGCCAAAACGGCGGAACTTAGTGATGTCGGCGGATCCTCCTCCTGGACCGAAACGAGTTCCCTTGACGTAATCCGCTCCAGCATTGCAACGCTTGTGACGGCGCTCACAACAACGTTCCGCTGCCAACTCTTTCCCTCAGCAAACCGAAGAGAGGAGAATACCAATAACCAAAAGACGAAAAAGTATGTCATTCTTGTCTGAATTGATGTCAGGAGCAGTTGGCCCGATCGATTCACCCTTGCTCGGTTGAAGAAGCCAGGGATGGCTCCGACGATTAAGACTGCTACAAGGGGCGCTGGTCGTACTCGCCTTCACGGTGCTATGTGGCCTAGGGGCCGTGCGGAACATTTAGTACAGTCGCTCGTAGCCAGAAGTCTGGTAGCTCGTCGGGCACATAACCCGAAGGTCGCAAGTTCAAATCTTGCCCCGCCAGAACAGATCGATTTTAAGCGTTCGACCATTCGAAGGGCCGGGTCGGCCGGATGGGACGACCACTTACAGGACACAAATCAAAAAGGACAGCGTGTGGCTCGCGTCCGTGCCACTGCGACGAGAATCGACTAAGCGCGTGTACGCCACCTTCGCGCTTGACGCCGTGGCCGCCGCCGACGCGTGGATCGCATCGCAGATCGAGCGATTGAATGAGGGCCATTTAGGTGATTACGGGCCGAATAGCAATTGGGCTCAAACCCTGCAATGAGTTTTGGCTACCTGAGTTTCGGGTCCATCCAATCTCTCAAACCTTCCCCCAACAGGTTGAATCCAAGAACCGTAAGGGCCAACGCGATACCCGCGAATGTGATGTACCACCAGGCGTTCAAGATATATGTGCTGCCTTGTGAAATGATCGCGCCCCACTCAGGTTCGGGCGGTTGCGCACCGAGCCCTAGAAAACTGAGCGAGGACGTCGAAAGTATTGCGTTTCCTACATCCATTGAAAGCTGGACCACCATCAGCGAGTAGATATTGGGTAGCAGATGTCGCAGAACTACCCGTGGCACGGAGGCGCCGGCAATGCCTGCCGCCAGAACGAATTCTCGTTCTCGAAGCGCGAGGACCTGTCCGCGGGCCAGTCGCGCGTACCAGGGCCACCACACGATGGCCAACGCAATGATCGTGTGATTCAAGCTGGGACCCAGCGTTGCCGCGATTGCCGCCGCCAGAATGAGCGCCGGGAATCCTAGAAAGAGGTCCGTGATGCGCATGATGATTTCGTCGACCAAACCACCCAAGTAACCCGACACGATGCCGAGCAACGTACCGAAAACGACGGCGAAGCTGAGAATTATCACCGCCACCTCAAGGGATATCCGAGTGCCGTACAAGATACGGCTGAAGAGATCTCTCCCCAATTCGTCGGTGCCGAAAAGATGATGGAGGGTCGGCGACTGCAAGGTATTGGCGAAGTCCGTCTGATCGGGAGCGTATGGCGCGAAAAGGGGGCCGAAGACCGCGCAGAACAGTACTCCGAGCACCAAGACAACGGCGAAGGCGTTAAGTGGAGAGCTCTTGGCGAACCGCCAAGTCGCGCGCAAGCGTCGTCGAATTGTCACGAGTGAACGACTCGACAGGTTACTGAGACTCATCACGATCAGTCGGCTCGAATTCTGGGGTCGAGGAAAAGATAAACGTTGTCGACGATGAAATTTGCCACCACATAAAAGATGGCGATGACCAGTGTGATACCAATGATGGCGTTGTAGTCCTCTCCTTCTATGGCGAGAATCGCAAATCTTCCAACACCGGGCCAGGAGAATATATTCTCGACAAGGAACACGCCCCCCGCGAGACCCGCGAATTCAAGACCAATGATTGTCACCAGCGGAAGCACTGCATTTCGAAGCGAATGGCGAAACAGTATCCGGAGTCGGCGAAGTCCTTTTGCCGTAGCCGTTCTCAGGTAGTCCTCCGTCAAGACGTCCAACATGCTGGTTCGAACGACTCGAGCAGTTAACCCAACGATGGACGCGGCGAGCGATAGTCCAGGAAGAATCAGGTGCTCGAACGCATCGACAAATGTCGACCACTGTCCCGCGAGAAGGCTATCGATCAGGTAAAGATGTGTCACAATTGGCGGGGGAGTTGCTCCGGGGAATAGCCGCCCGCCACCTGGAAGCCATCCCAATCTGTAATAGAAGATGAGCTGCAGGAGAAGTGCGAGCCAAAAGGTTGGCATCGAAAGGCCAATTCCTGAAATGAGTTGACCGCCGAGCGCACGCACGCTCCCACGTCGCTCGGCCGTGAAGACGCCGAGCACGATTCCCACGACCGTTCCAACGACCAGTGCAAAAAGACCCAATTCGATGCTTGCCGGGAGGTAGAGCGAGACGGCTGAGTCAACCGAACGGTGCGCAACGAAGGAGTATCCGAGCTGTCCGCGCAGGAGGCCATCGACGTAGTGCCAGTACTGCTGCGGCAACGGGAGGTTCAGCCCAAATTGGCGACTTATGTTCGCCACCGCCGCGGCACTTGCGTGGGGACCGGCCATCAGTAATGCGGGGTTACCCGGTACGACGTGCGATAGGAAGAACGTGATAAGTGTGATGCCCCACAACACGAAAACGCTGAACACGAGACGGCGCCCGAAAAGTCTCAACATGTCAACCGCCTGAGACTTGAGATTCAGCCGCCAAGAGCGCTGCGAAGCGAGCCAGTCGTGCGAACAACCTCTTGCGGGACGCTAACATCCGGCTTATGAACTTGTAATTCTGCCGGCGGCGGTCACGCCATGCGTCACATAGTCGCTTCGATCGGGCGGACCCATAGTGAGATGAAGAGTACGAGTCGCCGGCTCCAAGATCACAGAGTGGAAGGTGAAGAACTCTTCTTTACTGTCGTTTTCACGACACACCGGGGGTCGTTTCAGTAGAAGCTCTGCGTCAGCCACACTGACGACGTCGAGTTCGCCGAGACCGCCGGACAGGCTCGCCAGACGCATCTCGGAGTTCGTCGACGCATTGGCGGCGATGTCTGACTTTGTCGACGATTCCGACGGGTTGACGAGAGGGTGATTCGTATGCACGATACGACTATCGAATTGACACTGGGTTATTCCCCCGCCGGAGCACTCGTAATCTGCGACGTCGTCGGGTCCCGCAACGAGATAGTTCTGACCCGTCGCATGCGGCAACGACGTCAGCTTCCGAACCGCTTCATCAAATGTTTTTGCCGTTGCCAAGGTACGAATCACAAACGCGACGGGTACCCCATCAGATGACTTTAGAAGTTGATCGAGACTATTGACACAGACGCCGACACCGTGCTCGTTGAGTGCGTTGAGGCCAATCATCCCGGCAAAGGCTGGTGCCAAGAGTGCCGGCGTTCCGTCATCTGGACGGATGTCGAGCAACACCTGGAGCCCGTCGAGCCAAGTCGGGAGATCCATGTTCTGGGCAATCATCGTGGCTTGTCCGTCTACAGGCTTGACGCCAAATGAACTGCAGTGCTCCGGTGGTTCCTTACCGAAGCGAGGGCGAAACCACCAATCCTCATCCATGAAATTGAGTCCCAAGACCTCTTCATGGCTGACGCCGCTTCCTCGACTTATGGCAGCCGTTTCATCGAGGAGCGAAGGATTGAGTCGGCGAGCCGCCCCGAGGAAACCAGTGTGCGTCACAAACTCCTGCACGTACTCCTCGACCGGAATGCGGAGACTTGGTGCGATCCACGCGTGCCATCTGCGAACCGCCTCTTGGATGTGGTCGCGGGCTTGCTCGCCGTACGATTCACCTCGTTCGGTTGCACTTCCTGACATGACAAATACTGGGGTCACACGCATTGGTTATCTCAAAACTCTCTGAGGATTTGGTCGAGGGTCGACGTGAACACCTCCGCGTGCTCTCGTCCAAATACCATGGGCGGCTTTATCTTAAGAATGTTGTCGTATCGTCCGTTGGGTCCCACGATGATCCCCTCTTCCTTCATGCGTTCGGTTACCAGGTGCGCCACGGCGGTAGCTGGAGATTTGTCGTGGCGATCCAATACCAACTCCACTCCGATATAGAGACCCTGTCCGCGAACGTCGCCAATCAACTCGTGTTGCTGTCGCAATTCGCTCAAGAGATTATTGAAGTACGTGCCCACTTCGAGAGAACGTTGTTGAAGTTTCTCGTCTTCAATGACGTCGAGCACGGCGAGACCGACGGCACAGGCCACCGGGTTACCCCCAAAAGTATTAAAGAACCTCATCCCCGTATCGAACGCATTTGCAATTGACCGCGTTGTCACGACGGCGGACATCGGAAACCCGTTACCCATTGGTTTGCCCATCGTGACAATGTCGGGAACGACGGCGTGCATCTCAAAGCCCCAGAACGTCTTACCCATACGTCCAAATCCGACCTGCACCTCATCAGAGATACAAAGGCCACCCGCCGAACGGACGCTCTCGAACAGTCCCCGAACGAACCCCTCAGGGTGCACGATTTGACCCGCGGTACCCATCAATGATTCACAGATCACTGCCGCGGGAGGTGAACCGTCGGCCACCATCTTCCCAACGACGCCGGCCGCGTCCTGCGCATAGTGCAGTCCAGCGTCAATGTCGTCGTAACCGTAGGGACCGCGATATCGATCGGGCATGGGCACTTCCCACGTCCCAGCGGGCTTGCCGGCGCCACCGTTGCCTTTATACCGATTAGGGCTCACCGCGTTCGTCGCGATGGTATTTCCGTGGTACGCCCCGTCAATCGTGAGGACGTCGGTTCTACCCGTAACCGTCCGAGCAATTCGTAGAGCGAGATCGTTCGCCTCGCTCCCGGTACAGACCAGGAATACGACGTCGAGTTCTTCCGGCAGGGTGCTCGTCAATCGTTTGCAATATTGCGCGAGCTGTGGATAGACGAACCGGCTATTGGTGTTGAGACGCTTCAGTTGCCGAGACGCGGCTTCGACGACGCGCGGATGACCATGTCCCACGTGCGCCACATTGTTCACCGCATCCAAATATTGAAGGGCGTCTTCGTCGGTAAACCAGACGCCCGAGGCACGGACCAGATTCATCGGCCGCTCGTAGTACGAACGTTGAGAGCTGGCGAGATGCTCCTTGCGCGAGGCGACGATCGAATCGACGTTCTCGTATTCAGGATGCGATGCTTGGGCGAAGAGTACCGACGCCGGATCCGCCACGATGGCTCTCCAGGCGGCCGCGCGCGCGGGTGTGACAAACGTTGGGGGTAAAGAGACGTCGGAGACGCCGAACTGAACGTGAAGATGGAGAGGCGCGTCGACGTCACATGGACGCCCGGTAATGACCCCTAACCTTTGGCCACTCACAATGTCGCTCCCGCCGGGAACTTCGATCAGCAGCCCCCGCAGTATCAAGGGCGGCGCATCAGAGGAAAGCACCATCAGCGTGTCATCGTTCACCGTGGTGGTCGTGCCGCTCCATGGGGCGAAGACCGTTTCGCCCTCTTCGACGAACACGTCGACGCCGAGATGAGTCGTCGAAGGTTGTTCAATCGATGAACGACGCACCGCCCGCGACAACCGGGGCTCACCCGACTCGGCGAGTACGAGGGATTCACGATCGCTTATTGGAATAGGCCCGGCATCACCGTCACCTTGAGGCGAGAGATTGAGCCACTTGTGTAATGGACGCGCTGCGACCACTGAGTACGACGGCGTCGCGGGGGCGACCGGTGGCGGCACCTTCCGACCGCAGGCAATCCTCATTTGAGCCTCACCGAGTGCAGTCGGAAGTTCGGCGAGAGCACTGAGGGGATTCCACGTATGTCTCATGCGGTCGGCCGCGTAGCTCATATTCTCGCCAGCCGCTGATCGACTCGTCCATGTCGCGAAATTCATCGCCAGACGCGCGATCGTCAAGGGAACCACGACCGCGAGTTCGGCGTCGGTGAGAGAGATCTGCTCGTCAAAGCCAGAGACGACGCTGCTCATTGCGACCAAAGGGTCCGCCGTGCGGAGGATGGCGTATCCCGCCGCCACCGCGAGTTCCGCTACTCGCCAGGACGCAAGTGTGTCGCCGACGTCAATGACGCCACAGATCTCCCAACAACCATCGATTCGCTCGACCAAAACATTGAAATCGTTCAAGTCTTGGTGCACATTGGCATGGGGTAGTTCACTGGCGTATTCGTCAAGTGCACCCTCGACGACGACGGCGACGCTCTCGAGCGTTCGTCTCTGTTCGAGGTTTGCCACGTTCGCGGACGCTGCCGCTATTAGCTGCGGAGCGAAGCGCATATCCCACGCGTGTGTTCGTGTAAGTCCAGGCGCGTCGAGTCCATCGAGTGCCTTCACGAGAGATGCGGCCGTCGCGCCAACATTTCGAAGGAGTGATGCATCCGGCATCTGAACTGACCGCCACGATTGCCCTGGAACCCAGGTGAGCACTCTAAGCCACCTATCGCCGTCCTCCGCCGCGATTGGTCGCATCATTTCGCCGTCAAGCGTCCGACGTACCCGGGGTACCTTGAAGTTGAGGTCTGCTCGTTCCAGGTGATCCAGAACCGCTAATTCGACATCGACGTCGCTCTTGCCGCGGCCGGGTGCACCGACCTTGACGACGTAGCTCTCTCCATCCGTGGTTACGATCCGCTCGGTGAGCTCTGATTCGCCATCGAGACGAGTACGCGAAGAGACGTCCAACTCGTAGTGTTCCTTCAGTAGTGAATCAAAGTCGATCATGTTGTCAGATGTCCATATCCAGAGAACTAGAGGCCGAGGTCCGACTTCTCACCGAGCGGCTCGTACCAACTTCACAAAACATTTGCTATACGACGGCACACGCCTTCGAAGAGATGACCAATGACTCCTCCGTATCACCGGCCGTTCAATACTCAGCAGAACTCAGGGCCGGCTAGTCGCTTCCTCTCGCTACGACCGATGTAGGGCGTAATAGTTTGGGAACAAGATGTACAGCGGATTCGCAACGTATCCCTTGATGTCCGTCCGCAGGTAGAGAATCTCTTCTTCCTGGTCGGTTGAGATCCAAGGTGGATCCGTGTAGGCAAGAATCTTCTGCACCTTGTCAGACAGGGCGGTGTACTGAGGCGTGCTCAGCGACCCACTGAATCCCGCGTTGATGAAGGACTGAACGGTTTTGTTCACGTAGTACCCGCTATTGAAACACGGACATTGCGTGGGAGTCTGGGTCGAAGAGAGAGTCGGATTGATGTTGTCGGCCGGATCGTTGTAGTCAGGGTCCCACGCCCACCAATACATGTTGGCTCGCCGACTCACTGGTCGCTTCGTCGTCAGCGCCGAAATATAGGCAGAGGCCGAAAGGTCCGTGATCTTCAAGGTGATGCCAATCTTCGCCAGTTGGGCTTGAAGGACCAGTCCCTGCTCGCCGCCCCCTTCCTCAGTTGAGAAGTCATAGGTGAGAGTCGTGCCGGACTTTATTCCCGCCTTGGCGAACAGCGTCTTGGCTTTTTGCAGATTGGTGGGTACCGAGATGCTTGGATTGGCGGTGAAGAGTCCGGTAGGGAAGTCTCCATGCATTGGAAGTACGGTCTTCTTCATAATGTCGTTCACCCAGTCCTTGTACGGGAAGGCGTATTCCAGCGCCAGGCGAGCGTCGGGGTTCTTCAAAAGGCCATAGTCCCCGAGAATGATGTACTCGTTCTCGATCGCAGGCTCTTCGCTGACCACGATCCCCGGAGCTTTCTTGAGTGCAAGCGTGTCTTCCGGAGTTCCCGCTTCGGTGATGTCCGCGTTGCCGGTCTGAATGTCTTCTCGAAGTGCGGACTGGCTTGACGTGTCCTCAACGATGACCTTGTTGAAGTGCCAGCCCTTCCAACCGCCCCAGTAATTCGGGTTGCGAACGAGGACGACTTCATTGTTCGGTTGGATGCTCTGCACTTCATAAGGTCCAGTACCGGGGGCCGCGTGGGATTGCAGCCATTCGTGACCTTGGTCCTTGGGACCTGTCGAGTGTTGCGTAAACACACGCGGACTCACAATCTGCGGTCCCCACTCCGCAGCCAATATCCGGTCAAAGTACACCACGGGATGCGTGAATTTGAACTCTACGGTCAGCGGATTCACCACGACAATTTGCGATTGCGGATGCGGCAAGTAGGTGCCAAGAATGGCTTGAGTTCCTAGACCAATGGTGATTGTTCGCACGAAGTTCTCTTTGACCGCTTCGGCCGTTAGGGGCGTACCGTCCGTGAAATGTACGTTGGGTCGAAGGTGGAACGTCCACACTGACTTGGTCGGATTCTCTTGCCAACTCGTTGCCAACTGACCAAAGGTCTTCGTGATGCTGCCCGGCGCGTAGGTGACCAAACCTTGATACGTGTTGCCCCAGAGCAGACCTTCGGCCAAGAGGTAAGAAGAGGCGGGGTCGAAGTCAATGGCGAACGCCGTGATGGCGTAGACGAGCGTCTTCGAGGGATGTTTCAGAGGGATTGTCGACTTCGACGCGCTCGCGGTGCTCACAACACTCAGTGCCGCCACCACGATCAACAGGGAAGCCGCAACTACGCGAACTCTTGCCCCCACGCTCTTCAGTGAACTCATCGAATCAGTGCTCATTAACCCTCCCTAGGCAAAGGTGGCCTTCGAACACGCAATTCCGTGCGGTATGCCCCCAAGACATATAACATCATATCTCTAATGCTGTCAACCTCATTTCGGGAATCTCGTGGACGTTCATTCATGGAGAGGTCATTTTCCCTCCGACAAGTCAACGACCTTCGAAATCAAAGTGACCTTCGCCCCGCGATCGAACCCCGACGAGTGCGAACAGCAGATTCGCGTCGAACTCGCAGGGCGACAGAGGTTCCTGGACGAAGAGGACAACTACGTTCCGGCTTTACATGCGAATCCCAAATCAGACCGGCGCTGGCAACATAAGTCGATGAGTCAACGATCAACACCACAATCGGCCGATTCTCATTGCGACGATGTCGATCGGAAAATCGTGGCCGATGTGCGGGATCTGAAAATTCGGTTTCGTCGTGCCGACGACACCGTGTACGCGGTCAACGGCGTGTCGTTTCAAGTGAAGGCACACGAGAAAATTGCGTTCGTTGGCGAGTCCGGATGTGGCAAAACCGTAACCGGCTTGTCGCTGCTCGGACTTTTGCCCAAAAGTGCAACGCTATCGGGAACGATCGAAATTAATGGTCGGAACCTCCTGAGTCTCTCCAAGGACGAGCTTCGCGATGTTCGCGGTCGAGAAGTTGCGGCAGTGTTCCAAGACCCGATGACAAGTTTGAACCCGGTATTGACGATTGGAGAACAACTGAATGAAACGCTGTCCGCTCACGCGAAGATCGGTCGCCGAGATGCGAGAGTCCGAAGCGCTGAACTCTTGCAGCTCGTCGGAATATCAGGTGGTTCAGAACGGCTGAAGAGTTTTCCTCACCAATTGAGTGGAGGCATGCGACAGCGTGTCATGATCGCCATGGCGATTGCCATGAAGCCTGCCATTCTTGTCGCCGACGAACCCACGACCGCGCTTGATGTGACGACGCAAGCGCTGGTTCTTGAACAACTTTGCAATCTGACCGAAGAATTTGACACGTCGTTAGTTTTGATCACGCACGACTTGAGTGTCGTAGCCAGAATCGTTGACAGAGTCATCGTTATGTACGCCGGCTTCATCGTCGAATCTGCGCCAAGTATTCCGTTATACCGGACTCCAGCGCATCCTTATACCGTCGGGCTGTTGAATTCGGTGCCAAGGTTGGGTGGCAATGCCACCACGTACCGTCCCATTGAGGGTTCGTTACCCGATGCCCGAGTCGAGCCGCACGGGTGCCCCTTCGAACAGCGATGCGCATGGCGTCTCGCCAAATGCAAGGAAGAAATGCCAGCACTCAAGCCACACGGTGGAAGCGTCAATCATCTCGTCGCGTGTCACAATCCCGTGTTGCCGACCGAGATTCGTTTGGGCCGACCCGAAGAACGTCTTCGGAGAACGTCAACCACCAACATGACGGAGGAAATCTAAGGTGACGGCCCTTCAACCCGATACCAATAGCCCACAGAACACGACGGCATCCGACGTACTTTTGACTGTGAAGGACCTTGCGGTGCACTTCAACGTGGGTCGACGCACCGGTCGCTCTCTTCGAAACGTCATCCGGGCCATCGACGGCATTTCATTTGAAATTAGACGCGGAGAATCATTGGGATTGATCGGAGAAAGTGGGTCGGGTAAGTCTACGGTCGGCAGGGCCGTTCTCGGAATCTATAAGCCCACGAGCGGTTCGGTAAATTTCGACGGAATCGAAGTTTCAAAACTCAGTCGCCATGATCTCCGTAAACTTCGTCGTCGAGTTCAAATCGTCTTTCAGGATCCTTATTCATCCTTGGATCCACGAATGCGAATTGGACCGACCATCGAGGAGCCGCTCATCGCGCACCGTATTGGCAACGTCGAACTTCGGGCCCTTCGACGTGCGGACCTCTTGAGCGATGTGGGTCTCCCAACCCAGTCTGCACGATCGTTTCCGCATGAATTGAGCGGCGGACAGCGCCAGCGGGTCGCGATTGCAAGGGCGCTCGCCCTTGAACCGGAACTGATCGTCGCAGATGAAGTCTTAAGTGCTCTCGATGTATCGGTACAAGCGCAAATACTGGCACTCTTGAAGAAACTAAAAGACGAGCACGGTCTGGCGTATCTGTTTATCTCTCACGATTTGGCCGTCATCGCCAATATTTGTGATCGCATCGTCGTAATGTACGCCGGCAAGATCGTTGAGGAACTTTCGTCGAACGACGTGATTGCTGACCCGTGTCACCCTTACACCATTGCGCTGATGTCGGCGGTTGGTACTCCCGACCCAGAGAAGGAAATGCTCCGCCAGAGAATCATTTTGTCCGGCGAAACTCCTAGCCCGATTACGCCGCCGTCGGGTTGTCGCTTTAACCCACGATGCTGGCTTCGTGCATCGCTCGAGGACAGTAGTCGATGCGAATTGGAAGAGCCACCGTTGAGAGAGATTGGCGTCGGACATCGAGTCGCATGTCATTTCGTGGGCGAAGTACGGCTCTCCCCGGAGAGGACGCGAGCGCTCGCTGGATTGCAAGAGGCGAGCCCTACATCCGCAATCGTCGAGATTTCGAATGCACCAACTCCCATTTCGGAGGACACTCCGCCTCGAACTGCGAACAATGGGTCGTAAATCCGAGTTCTGAATTGACGATCGACTCTATTCTCCATCGAGCGAGATCGAAAACCTAATAATCGGATAAGTACACAATGTTTGAGTCTGCTGCATAATCAATTCGAACACGAAAGCCGGGAGTCAAAGGTGCAGAAACAATTAGGTAAGTCCGCCGCCTTAGCGATCTCGGTGACGAATGAACTCGTCGACCAGATTGTACGCGGGCGCTACGAACCCGGCTCTTGGATGCCGACAGAGGAACAACTTGCTAATAGATTCGGCGTGAGTCGAACGGTCATCCGCGAAAGCGTTCAAATGCTCGTTGGCAGAGGAATGCTCAAGATTGAACGGGGACGTGGCACCGTCGTTTTGGATCAATCCGAGTGGCGAGTGCTCGATCCGGTAGTTCTTTCAGCGCGACTGCATCACAACCAACGCGAGGTAATTCTCGCCGAGTTGTTGACCATAAGGAAAGGTCTCGAGCCAGAATTGGCCGCACTTGCCTGCGAGCGCCTCGATGAAGGCACTCTACTGGAACTCACCTTAAGAATTGAGAAACTCCAAACGAACGTGGGTGTTCTTGACGAATACCAAACGGCTGATGCAGCCTTCCACCGATGCATCATTGAAATCGCTGACGTTTCACTTGCGAGTGAATTGTTCAAATTGCTGGCCGAGCCTCTCGGAATAGTACGAACTCTCACAACGGCCCTAGACCACGGAGAAATTGAGCACTCCATGCGAGACCATATGCGAATCTTTGAAAGCATTGTCGCTAGAGACTCTAAAGAAGCGCGTGATGCGGTTCGCGAACACATTGAATGGCAACGGTTAACAACTTGACACAAAAGCGCCAACAGGGTACGTCAAGTCGATGGGCGCTCCGCGGGCGGCATGTAGCGAATTGCATCGTCATCGGGGATGACGAACTTAGGTAGCACTCGCTCGATTACTCCGGTGCGTCCGGATGCGTAGGCGGGCACTCGGGAGTGAGACAAGGTCTTCTGCACACGAATGCGAACGACGTCACCGGTATTGAAGCGGCTCATGGGGTGACCGCCAATCTGGTGCGCACTTCGTCCATCTTCTTCGCCAATTCGTCCTGAGTAATTGAGCCTTTGTCCACCAATCGCATGGCTACCGCCAACACCCACTTTTCGTAGTAGGTATTGCCCACATAAATGGTTTCGCCCAAATCTTCGGCGGCGAGGCGCTTTTCCTCCATGCTGAACACTTGACGCCAATTCAATACTTCTAACGTGGCATGACATCGCTTTTCCCAAGGCGACAGATCGTGTTCGGTGATAGTCATGGGCCGACCAGGCAGACCACCGAAGTCATTCTCGGGAGTTGGCAAATCCTTTGGTTCAGCTGGTGAACTCATGGATTAAGCCCCCTGCTTTCTAAAAGTTCTCTTTGTTCGTTTCTTTGATTTCGGACTTCTTCTGACCACACCCATAATCTGCTCTTCGCAACTCAGATAGCACCGGTCATATGACCGTCTTATTGCACAATGGCGACGACGCAATTGGCACTGGCATACGTGAATAATGGGACGGTTCGGAATCGCGTCCGTTCATCAGCACAACCACTGATGTAGCAAAGCAGAGCCTTCTTTCGTAGCCGTACATGTTTCATGTCGTGGGCAGACCGCAATTGGTCATTCGATGACGCGGTCCCGTGGGCGTCAATTGGGCGTTGCACAAAGGACAACGGTGGTCAACATCGAACAACCACGGTTCCTCGAAACTGTTTCAAAACATTGGGCTTCAGACGAAAATCCTTGGAGCGGGCGACGAGAATCGAACTCGCGTTCTCAGCTTGGGAAGCCGAACCCGTTATTGAGCCTCGTATGGCAAAAACTCTGATTAGGCGCAGTTACTATGCGTTTCGTTTCAACCTGGATTCAGTTGGGCACCACATGGGTGCTCCGGGAGAACAAGGCAACAAACTCTCTCAATCGATTCGCGGTCGGTCTTCAGTTCTCTGACAGTGCTTGTTGGACTTCGAATGCATTCCTTACTTGAAGAGAGATCTCGTCTCGATGAAAATCCGACAGAGGTTCTTCTTTGAGGTACGCAAAGACCTTCGGTCCGACTCGGTCCTCAGGGAGATCTGACATACGAGGGACTAAATGAAAATGGAGATGTGAAAATCCCTTAGCCTCCGCGAACATGAGAACGTAGGTCTTCAAGCACCCGGTCACTGATCTCAATGCCCTGGACGAATCTCGGAGCAAGGTGCCGAGAACTTCGGATTCGGCGACGGTCAGTTCATCAATAGACTCAACATGACGGGTTGGCAACACGACTAACCATCCCGCGAGACTGGAGTTGAATGCGTGCGCCACCCTCCAACCAGGTGCTGTCCAGATCTTCTCTCTGACCGAAAGCAGTTGACCTGCTTCCTGTCTGCATGAATAGCATTCGATGTCCACGCTGACATGATTACACGAGATGTATTGAAAGCAGCAAGTGCGCCGCAACATAGATCTCTTTGAGTGTGTGTCGAGGATTCGTGACCCGAAGCAGAAGGACGCAAGCATCGGTACTCGTCGGACCAACAAATGATGACGTCGAGTTCCCGAAGTACTGAGAAATGAATTACGCTCGGTCGCTTTAAGAGACTTCGAGCAGCGAAGTCGTCCGAGTTCGTGACACCTGATTGACCTAGAGTTGAGCCAATCCTTCGGTGGCAATCTCCTCGAAGATTTTTGCATCAACCTAAAACATCGAATTCGGCTCGGGCCAATGCACAATTAACTCCGAAATCCCAACCTTTCAAGGCTTCATCCATCAATCAGTCGAGGAACGGCAGGAACTCGCCTTTCGAATACGTTTGGCTATTGACGAGATGCGGCAATGAGCGAGATTGAAACAGCCTCTGGCGTACGTCGCAGCGCGGTGCGCCTCCGAAAGCCCAATTCTGACGATGAAGCGGAGGACCTTGCGGCGCATAAACAAATGCTTCAAGAAGACTTTACTTTCGCGACTGGCCTCCAGGAGAACGAGTCGTGGTCGGAGTACGTGAGTCGATTGAGCTTCTATCGCTATGGCGAGAACGGGCGGTGGGTACCGTCCACTTTTCTGGTTGCTGAAGTTAACGGGAAGATTGTCGGGCGCTCATCAATTCGATTCGAGTTGGATTCACTCCTCGCACATGAGGGTGGGCACATTGGCTACGGAGTTGTCTCGAGTGAGCGGCGAAAGGGTTACGCAACCGACATCCTCAAACAGAGTCTGGACATTGCAAAGGGCGCAGGTTTACCACGTGTTCTCCTGACGTGCGCTGCCGACAACGCGGGCTCTGCGAAGGTGATTCAACGATGCGGAGGAGTCTTTGAATCGGAAGTTGAGGCGGCGAACGGAACATTGGTGCGTCGATACTGGATTGAGTGACCTCACGGCTGCAAGCGTTCATGCGTAGCTTGAATCGGTCGCGGGACGATGCGATGGTACTTGCGCCGACAGCGAAACGTCACCGCACCCCTTAGAGGACACCTAATTGCTGGTTGCCCAGAAACTCCGAGACAGGTCGTCGGCAGTCGTGCGACGTGCGTCGGCGCGCCGTCGGTGCGGGTGACATCATGGTCACCTCGGGTCAACACGGGCTCGATTGAGTCTGGTGGGTTCCAATGCCGAAGCGACCAATGCGACCGGAAGACCTAGAACTGTACAGAAGGGTCACTGATGTTCGATTCTCTCCTGATGGCGAGAGTGTCGCGTGGGTCGAAATCTCACTGAACGTCGAGAAAGACACTCCCGAGATGGCGATCATGATGGCGCCGAGTGACGGGTCGCACGAGCCTCGTAGTTTCACGCACGGACC
>Ga0208586_1000366_pt1 | contig 17292 bp, 12 predicted proteins | sample NGESurshal072012_6_FD_184471 | JGI IMG/M metagenome (GOLD analysis project Ga0208586, IMG submission 184471) | Arctic peat soil microbial communities from Barrow, Alaska - NGEE Surface sample 53-3 shallow-072012 (SPAdes) | ecosystem: Environmental > Terrestrial > Soil > Wetlands > Peat ... | reverse complement strand
GTCGTCGCGCCAGGTCACTTCAAAGGCCTCCAAGAGCTCCTGTTGCAGCGTGCGATTCTCGATCGGCACCTGTACCTCAACACGTCGGTCCAGATTGCGTTCCATCAAGTCGGCCGAACCCATCCAGATCGAGAACTCGACCTCGCCGGGTGATCCGAAGATGAAGATTCGTGAGTGTTCGAGGAACTCTCCCACCAGGCTGTGCACCGTAATGTTCTCCGACAGTCCCGCGACACCAGGTCGCAACGCGCAGAGGGTTCGCACTTCGAGGCGAATTTCCACACCGGCCGAACTGGCCTCGTAGAGGGCGTCGATGATGGGTGGGTCGGTAAGGCCATTCACCTTCATCGAGATTCTTCCCGACGGTCCGCGGTCACGTTGCGCGTGAATGAGTTCAATCACCCTGGACCTCGTTGACAGCGGGCTCACCATGATTTTTTTGTACTCACCAATTCGACTGAAACCGGTCAAGAAGTTGAACAGCTCGCCGACATCGTCGGTGATGGCCTGATCGCAAGTCAAGAGGCCAAAATCTTCGTAGGTTCTGGCCGTCTTGCCGTTGTAGTTGCCGGTCGCGATGTGGACGTAGCGAACCGTCGTGTCGCCTTCGCTGCGTAACACGAGTGCGGTTTTCGAGTGAGTCTTCAGCCCCACGATGCCGTAGACCACGTGGACGCCCGCGTCTTCGAGGGACTTTGCCCACTCAATGTTGGCCGCTTCATCGAAGCGAGCTTTCAGTTCGACGAGCGCCACCACCTGTTTGCCGGACTCCGAGGCGTGAATCAGCGACGCCACGATCGGCGAGTCTCCCGACGTTCGATAGAGCGTCTGCTTGATGCCCACAACCTTCGGATCCGCGGCCGCCTGCGCGATGAACATCTCCACGGAGTCGGTGAAGGACTCGTAGGGGTGATGAAGGAGAATGTCATCTTCGCGAATGGCGGCGAAGATGTCACCCACGTGGTCGCCGTCGAGCAGTCGACGCGGCGTGATTGGTGACCACCCCTCACCCTTGAGGTCAGGACGGTCGATCGCGTACAGGCTCCACATGTCGTGCAGTCCTAGGGGTGCGTCGGTCACGTAGACGTTCGATCGATCGAGGTCCAACTGGTCAACAAGGAGTTCGAGGAACTCCGGGGACATGCCGCTCTGAATCTCCACGCGCAACGCTTCACCGAAGCGACGACGACGAAGTTCCACTTCGAGCGCCACCAGAAGATCGTCCGCTTCGTCTTCTTCAAGCGAGAGGTCAGCGTTTCGGGTGACGCGAAAGAGGTCAGCTCGACCAACGGTCATGCCCGAGAACAGTCGTCCAAGATTGGAGGTGATGAGATCTTCCAACATGCACCACTGGCCATCGTTGGCCTGCAAGAAACGTGGCAGCGAGTTCGGAACCTTCACACGAGCGCTTCGTTCCTCACCCGTCACGTCATCGCGAACGTAGACCGCGATGTTGAGCGAGAGGTTCGAAATCATTGGGAAGGGGTGGCCCGGGTCGACGGCCAACGGCGTCAGCACCGGATAGACGTTCTCGTCGAAGTATTTGGTCAGACGGTCGTGATCAGATGCGTCGAGTGAGCTGAACGGGACAATCGCAATGCCCTTCTGCGCGAGTTCCGGCAGCAACACATCCAGCATCAATCGGTCCTGGCGCTCAACGAGTGAGAGAACGCGTTCTCGAATCAGTTCCAGTTGTTGACGTGGACGCACACCGTCCACCGAGGCCGTCTGTACACCGGCCGCCACCTTGTCTTCGAGACTCACGACACGAACCTGAAAGAACTCATCAATCATGTCGGCGAAAATCGCCACGAATTTGAAGCGGTCGAGAATCGGCAACATGTGGTCATCGGCGAGGTCGAGTAGTCGGGCGCCGAACTCCAGACGGGAAAGTTCACGACTCGAGAACCTCTCAGGACCGAAGGCCTGAACGTCAATTACGCGAGCGCCGGATCTCTCGGCGTCCATAAGGTCCATGCGTACATCGTACGACTACCATTGATTTGTGGCGAGACACGCAAGCTCTGTATTGCCTTCCGCGCAGCGCACAACCGTCACGCAACCGTCACGGGGCCGATTAACGGAACTCGGTCTCATGATCCTGGCGTGGATCGTCATCTCCTCGTTCTATGTGCTTGCGTCCCTCGGAGCGAAAGGGCACCTCCCGACTCGCCTCGGTGTCTTCCTCACCTTCATCGTCGCCATCTCACTTGCATTGCACTTCGCGGTGCGCTACCTCGCGCCCAATTCGTCACAGGTGCTCCTCCCGATCGCGACGCTCCTCAACGGCGTTGGCTACGTTGAGATTGCGCGTTGGAACCCCCTCTACGCGGGCAATCAAGCACTCTGGGTGCTCATCAGTGCCGCGGGGCTCGTCGTGACGCTCATACTCGTGCGCCATGTCCGTGACCTCGACCGCTATCGCTACCTAACCCTGTTGGCCGCCCTGGGACTGCTCCTCTTGCCACTCATACCGCACATCGGCATACCCGCATCCCAGACCGGCGGAGCGCGACTTTGGGTCAAAGTCGGTCCCATCTCGTTCCAACCCGTCGAGATCGCCAAGATTCTGCTCGTCTTCTTCTTTGCATCCTATTTCGCGGCCAATCGCGAGTTGCTGTCCACGCCCACACAGAGAATCGGTCGCCGTCAGATCGTGCCGCCCAAGACCTTGCTACCAATCCTCTTCGCGTGGGGCTTCTCCATTGCGATTCTCGGCGCCGAGAACGACATTGGTTTCGCGATGCTTCTCTTCGCGCTCTTCATCTCCTTGCTATGGGTGACGACCGGGCTCAAGACCTATGTCGTGCTCGCCGTGGCGCTCTTCGGAGGTGGTCTCTACGTCGCCGCCCATTACTTCATCCAGATCCACGATCGCTTCACGCTCTGGCTCGACCCGTGGGCCGTTTGTGCCGGCGTCACCAACAACTGTCAGATTGCCTGGGGTTGGTACTCGCTGGCGGCCGGCGGCGTGACGGGCACGGGGCTCGGTCTCGGACAATCGGGCAACATTCCACTGCTGACCACGGACATGATCTTCGCCGCTGTCGGCGAGGAACTGGGCCTCCTCGGCATCATCTTGATCATCTGTCTCTTCGCGAGCTTCGTCGGCGAAGGATTTCACATCGCGCAGAAAGCAACATCGGACTACGTTCGCTTGGCCGCCGCCGGCCTGTCGGCCCTCATGGGCTTCCAGGCCTTCATCATCATGGCGGGCATTCTTCGTGTCCTTCCCTTCACCGGCATCACGTTGCCCTTTGTCGCGTACGGCGGGAGTTCGCTCTTCGCCAACTACCTCATCGTGGCGTTGCTCCTACGAATCTCCGACGAGAATGCGCTCGACCGCCGAGGTGGCGAGATCGTCGCCGTCAAATTCACGAAGCGCCAAGTGGTGGACGACTCGACGGCCCGGCAACTTTGAGTGGCTGAGACGTTGGACGACTCCGCGCCTCCCTACGAGGGTGAGGGCAATTTCGCGTTGTGGCACTTCTCCGAGGATCCGACGCTTGGGCGCTTTGCTCCTCACACGCCGGTCACCAATCCGGCGGTGCCACCACTCGTGTGGGCGATTGACACCCGCCACTCGCCGACGTATTGGTTCCCTCGCGACTGTCCTCGGGCCTGCATCTGGACTCTGGCGACAACCTCCGAGCGTGACCGTGCGATGTTCTTTTCTCAGAGCGACACACCGCGCATCCACGTCATCGAATCGGCGTGGCTCGAACGGATGCGCGATTGCCGTCTCTACGCCTATCGCATGCCCAGTGACACGTTTCGACCGGACTCGGTCACTGGTTACTGGGTAAGTAATGACGTGGTCCACTCCATCGAACGGGTCGATGTCTACGACCTCGTTGACCGCCACGTGGACGCTTCAATTGAACTTCGCGTGACGCCGACGATCGTGCCGTTCTGGGAACAGGTCGTGGGCTCCACGCTCGGTTACAGCGGGTGTCGCCTGCGATTCGTCGGCGCACCGCTTGACCCGTACGACTCCTATTGACGACTGCGTAACGCGAGCGACGAGGCGGCGTCGTCAGGCGTAGTAGTCGCGTAGCACCGATTCGGCACACAGGACCGGTGCCCGGACGCTTTGGCGAGTCGCGAGGATGAGCGCATCGCTCGTTCGACAGTCGAACACGTCGTGTCCGCTCGGTGACATCACGTCGAGTTCCGCGTAGAAGACCCCGTTCTCGTAGCGCGTAATCCGTGCCGCAACGATGTCGGCCTTCAGTTGCTGGAGAATCTTCGACATGACCTCGTGCGTGCCCGGTCGACGTCCGTCAATCTTGTCCAGCGCATTGTGGAGCGCCACCGCCTCGGGCAGCGCAATGGGAATGGCGAGGTAGCGGTACGGGGTGTCGGATTCCGTGAGATGCACGAGCGGCGAAGAGTCTGAAAGGTCGTAGAGCACCGACTCGACGCTCATCACATTGAACTGGACGGTGTCGGGATCGACGGCAGTCTCTTCGGGGATCACGATGGTCTCGTCGACGGCCACCTCGGGATCGGGTGCAACGGCACTGGCCTCGGCTTCGGCCGTCGTGTCGTCGCTCATGAGGTAACCAATCTAATTGCCGGTGCGACGAGACACGGAGAGGAGCAGACCTCCGGCGGTGAAAAACACCAGCACCGCCGACCCGCCGTAACTGAGGAGCGGTAAGGGAATGCCGGTCACGGGCATGATGCCCATCGTCATTCCGATGTTTTCAAAACAGCTGAAGGCGAAAAACACGAAGACGCCGATGCAGATGAGTCGACCCATGGTGTCCTTCGCGAGTTGACCGATCCGGAACATCCGAAAGGCAACGTATCCGAGGAGCAGCAGAATCAGTGCGGATCCAACGAAGCCGATCTGTTCGCCAATCGCGGTGAAGATGAAGTCGGTGTGCTGTTCGGGCACGTAGCCGAGGTTCGTTTGGAGGCCCTTGAAGAGTCCGGCTCCAGTAAGACCGCCTGATCCAATCGCGTTCTTGGCGTTCACCACGTTGTAGATGTACGCCGCCCATTGGGGACTCGTGGCGTCTTGATGGAGGAAGGCGGAGAATCGGTCAATTGCGTAGCGCTGGACGAGATCGAGGTAGAACGCGATCACGATGCCGGCCGATCCGAGAACCGCCAGCAACGTCATCAAACGAGGCGGTACGCCCGCCACCACGAGCATCGCGCTCACCGATAACACGATGATGATTGAGGTGCCGAGGTCGGGCTGGAGAACGATGAGCAGCAACGGCACCGCGGACATGACGAGGAGTCGCGCGACGTCGTACATGGTGAGGCCATCGGGCCGCCGCTGACAGAACGTCGCAATCGCGAGAATCAGGATGAGGACCGTAAACTCGCTCGGTTGAATCTGCAAGATGCCGATGCTGTACCAACGCTGCGCGCCGAGGGCGGTTTTGCCAACAAAATAGACACCGACGAGCGAGAGCAACGACAGTACGTACAGCGGCGTCGTGACTATCTCGAGTCGTCGATAGTCAATGAGTGACACGACGTACATGACAATGATGCCCAGCACCACGAAGAAGGCTTGGCGTTCAAGGTAGTAGTGCGGGTTGAACCCTTCGTTGATGAGCGCTTGGCGCGTCGCACTGTAGATCATGACCACGCCCGTCACACCTAAGAGAATCAACCCGAAGGCGAGTCCGAGGTCGAGGCGGTCCTTCGATCGCAGTCGAAACGAGACCGCGCTCAGCGTGTCAGTCACGGGATGACTTCCAACAACGCGGCACCGTCAATATCGACACCCCACCACCATTGCATCTGCAGCGCCGCTTGATAGGCCAGCATGCCCAAGCCGTTCGCGGTGCGGCACCCGGACTGGTCGTGGAGTGCGCGCCACTGCGAGATGCGCGGTTCGTACGTGATGTCGACGGCGCGGGTGTGGCTTCCCACGCCCTGCATGACAGCGACATCCTGCACGCGACCGTCGATGGGCGTCGTATTGACGATGAGGTCCACGGGGCGATAGGTCAATGAGAAGTCGTAGACATTGGCGTACTTCGCCACCAGCGCCTCGACCTTTGACTCGGTGCGGCCGTGCACGGCGACCGATGCGACGCCCGCCTCCACCAAACCATCCACAATGCCCCGGGCTGCTCCACCGGCCCCGAGGATGACCGCGTGCGCGCCTTCAATGTCGACGCCGAATTGGCCGCGCACGGCGTTGACGAAGCCGGCACCGTCAGTCGAGGTGCCCAAGAGTTTTCCGTCGCGAACCAAGAGTGAGTTGACCGATTCGGTTCTCTTCGCGACGTCATCGAGTTCGTCACAAATCTCAAAGCCGAATCCTTTGAGCGGCATCGTCAGCGAGAGGGCGTCGAACTCCTTGCGGACAGTCTTGTTTAGTTTCGTTCGGTCCTTCGCACCGAGTTCCACCCGTCGTGACGATCCTTCGAGGCCGGCCATTGCGAGAGCCGCCTCGTGCAACTGGGGCGTGAGGGAGTGTTCGATTGGGGAGCCGGCGACACCGAGGCGCCACGTCATCCGATTCCCCTTGACGCCGCGATCTTCTCTTCGTGCAGCTGCTGGGCGAAGGTGGTGGAGAACGCCATCGTCCCATCTTGATTGATAAGTGTGAAGTAGAGCCAAGAGCCCGCGGGAGGATGCAGAATCGCGCGCAACGCGAATTTCGAGACCGCACAAATCGGGGTCGGCGTGAGCCCAACGTTGAGGTACGTGTTGTACGGCTCCTGGGTCTGGAGCATCGCCGGGGTCACCGTGCCACCGTCCTGTTTCAGGTAGTACAGCACGGTGGCATCCATCTGCAGTGGTCCGCCGCGAGCGAGTCGATTGAAGATCACCCGAGCGACCTGCGGCATATTCACCGGGTAGTAGCCCTCCTTCTCCACAATCGATGCGGCAATCACGAGTTGATAGGCGTTCAGGCCATTCCGGGTGGTCGTGGGCGTCAGTCCAACCGACGACGACTCCTTCACGAAACCCTGGACCATCTTCTTCGCCAACGTTGCGGGCGACTCTCGCGGGAGAATGAAGTACGTGCCGGTGCCGACCAGTCCTTCGAGCGATCCAGCCGAAGTAAATGGACTCGGCGTCTTTGACTGCGTGACGTCGGCGGTGAAGACGTTGGCAAACGAGACGCCCTCAATGTTCGCCACGTTGCCTTCAACTTCGTACAACGTCTGTCCAGCGTCGACGGTCACAGAGGGTACGTTGGGGAGTGATCCGAGAATCGAATGGATCCGTAGAAATGACGATCCAGTGGTGACTTCATACTTGCCGGGCTTCACAGAGAGGCTGCCAACGGTATCTGCATAAATGCGAAAGGCAAACGGCGACGCGATGACATGCTTGTCGTGGAGAGCCGCCGCGATCGACGAGGTTGACTCGTGATTGTGCACGGTGATGATGACGACCGTGCCCTTGCCATGAAAGATCGGCTCGAATTGCAACACGAACCATCCGAGTACCACGACGAGGGTGATGACGAGACCGACAAGAATCCGGCCCAGTGGCTTATTCAGCATTGAGCCCATCTAGGTAGTTTTGCAGCATGATCACTGCGGCCGCGCTGTCAACGCGGCTTCGCTGGTCTCTCGAACGCAATCCGGCCTCTGACAACGACTTTTGCGCTTGCAACGTAGTGAGTCGTTCGTCCCACTGAAGAACCGGAATGTCAGAGATCTTCTCCAATACTTCTTCAAATAACTGCTGGGCATCAACGGTGCTCGCGGTCTCGTTGCCCGAGAGCGCAACTGGTAATCCAATGACGATGCCACCAATTGCTTCTTCGTCGACCAACGCGGCCAGCTTGTCAATCAATGTGGCGTCTCGCGTCAACGCCGGTCGAGGAAACGCCATCGACTGCGTTGAGTCACTGATCGCAATTCCGCAGCGCTTGGTACCGGGATCGACACCGAGAAGTCTCGTCATTGCGTTCAGAGCGCCGCCGCCGCCTGCAACACGGCGTCGATGCCGCTCGGATCACGACCTCCGGCGAGTGCGAGGTGAGAAGCGCCGCCACCACCGCCGCCCACGAATTTTGCCAGGTCCTTCACCGTCTGCGTTGCGTCCAGTGACTCGTCGGACGCAACGGCAATCGAAACCTTTTCGTCATGCGTTCCCACCAAGACGACCGCACGACGGCCCCGTTGTTGCAAGTCTTGAGCGAGTGAACGAAGTTGTTCGCCGGAGTAACCGTCGACGCGCGCCACGACGAGGTCGCCTTCGACCTGCGCGTGCAACTCCTGAGCCAGTTGTGAGAGTTGCGACTGTCGAAGTGACGACAGTTGCTTCTCAAAGTCACGCTGGCGTTCCACGAGTCGTTCGAGCGCCGGCACGACGTCGTCGAGTGAGGTTTTGAGAATCGACGCCACTGAACCAAGCGCCGACTCCATCTCGTGACTCCGCTGGTAGGCACCCATGGCGCTGACGGCTTCGATGCGACGGGTATTGGAGCCAATGGAGCCTTCGCTCACGATCTGAATCTGACCAATGTCACCCAAGCGGTCAACGTGCGTACCACCACAGAATTCAAGGCTGTGCGCACCCGCACGCACCACCCGTACGCGGTCTCCGTATTTGTCACCGAAGAAGGCGACGGCGCCCATGGTCTCGGCTTCCTTCTTGGTCGTTTGAATCGTGTTCACCTCTTCGTTGGCGACGACATCACTGTTGACCAACGTCAAGATCTCTTGGGTCTCTTCGGGGCTGACACCCCCGCCGTGGGAGAAGTCGAAACGCAAACGGTCTGGTCCCACGAACGAACCCTGTTGGCGAACGTGATCACCCAGGACCGTTCGAAGTCCGGCGTGGAGCAGGTGCGTCGCCGTGTGATTGCGACGCGTCGCTTCACGCCGAACCGGATCGATCGTGGCGATGGCGGTCTGGCCGGCGTGGAGTTCGCCGGTGACGAGGCCCCGGTGAGCGTAGAGGCCACCGGCGACACTCTGGGTGTCGAGGACCTTGAAGGATCCCGTCTCGGTCACGATCGTTCCGGTGTCGGCAACTTGGCCGCCCGACTCGGCGTAGAACGGCGAGGAGTCGAGAAAGAGCTCCCCCACCCCGTCTTGACCCGTGAGCAGCGCGATCACTTCGGTCTCAATGCTGTAGCGCGTGACGTCGCGACCCACGAACTCAGTGGTCCCGTGACGATCGATCAATTCGCGATACTGCGCGTCGTCGGCCAGATTCAACGTCTTCGCCTTGGCACGGGCCCGCTCGCGCTGTTGCTGCATCGCTTCGTCAAATGCTGCGCGTTCGACACTGAGACCAGACTCCGAGACGATTTCCTCGGTCAGTTCAATCGGGAAGCCGTGCGTGTCGTGCAGTTTGAAGGCCACGTCGCCCGGGAAAATGGTCGAGCCGCTCGCGTGCACGTCGCGCTGCGCCTCTTCGAGGAGGACCAGACCGGTACGGAGAGTGCGCGCAAAACCGGCCTCTTCGCGCTCGAGCACTTCGACAATGAGTTCGCGGTCCTTCACCAGCACGGGATAGGCGCCGCCCATTTTCTCAATCGTCGCGTCGACGAGGGACCGCGCGAGCTTCACCTCAGAACCGGCTCGTCGCGCGGCGAGGACGGCTCGTCGAATGATGCGGCGCAGCACGTAGCCCCGACCTTCGTTGGAGGGCAATACGCCGTCCGCGACGAGCATCGTCATCGCGCGACCGTGCTCGGCAATGCGTCGAATCGCGATGTCGGTCGTCTCGTCGCTGCCGTAGGAAACGTCGAGCGCGCGCGACGCCGTGTCGAGGAGCGGCGCGAACAGGTCGGTCGCGAAGACTGAGTCGAGACCGTTCAAGATCGAGAGCACCCGTTCGAAGCCAGCGCCGGTGTCGATGTTCTTCTTCGGAAGTTCCGTGAGCGAGCCGTCGGCGCTCTTGTCGTACTGCGTGAAGACGAGGTTCCAAAACTCAACAAAACGGTCTTCGCCCCCGGTCGCGGGGCCGCCGTCGGCCCCGAACTGCGGACCCTTGTCAAAAAAGATCTCCGAGCTCGGTCCACACGGTCCCGTCGCACCCATCTCCCAGAAGTTGTCCCCGCCGAGACGCTGGATTCGAGATGCGGGGACGCCGATCATGTCGCGCCAGAGCTCTTCGGCCTGGTCGTCACTGGTGTGCACGGTGACCCAGAGTCGCTCGGGATCGAGCCCGAAACCCTCAGTGATCAGGCCCCACGCGTAGCGAATGGCCCCTTCTTTGAAGTAGTCGCCAAAGGAGAAGTTGCCCATCATCTCGAAGAAGGTCAAGTGACGCTGCGTGATGCCGATGTTGTCGATGTCGAGCGCGCGGAAGCACTTCTGCACCGACACCGCGCGCGGCCAGGGAGCAGGCTCCTCTTCCGTGAAGTACGGCTTGAAGGGGACCATGCCCGCCACCGTGAAGAGCAGGGACTGGTCGAAGGAGATCAGACTCGCCGACGGCACGACCGTATGGCCGTTGTCAGCGAAGTAATCCAAGAAAATTGAGCGAAGTTGGGCTGCTTCCACGGGCTTTACTCTACTTGTGAGGGTGAAATGCGCTCGTCCTCACGTTGCACCATGGCGCGCCACTGCTCCACCAACGCCTTCTCGCGTCCGTAGTCGCTCGGGTCGAAGTAACGCTGGCCCACCAGCGATGTGGGCAGGTACTGCTGGTCGACCCATCCACGATCGAAGTCGTGCGGGTACTTGTAGTCCGTGCCAAAGCCCTGCTCCGATGCTCCTCGGTAGGCCGAGCCGCGCAGATGGTCGGGGACCTCGACGAGTCCACCTTCTTGGACGGCCCGCGTGACGGCACCGAGCGCGCGGGTGACCGAATTGCTCTTGGGCATGAGTGCCAATGTCAACGTGGCGTGCGCGAGAGTGAGTCGTCCTTCGGGCAGTCCAATGAACTCGACGGTTCGAGCCGCCGCGTCGGCGAGCACGAGGCCCATCGGGTCGGCCAGTCCGATGTCCTCACTCGCCAGGATTACGAGTCGCCGCGCGAGGAATCGCGGACTTTCACCACATTCGAGCATCGTCACGAGCCAGTACAGGGCACCGTCGGGGTCCGAACCTCGCACCGACTTAATGAAGGCACTGATCTGATCGAAGTGCGTGTCGCGCGACTGATGATAGAGACGGCCGTCACGCGCTTGGGCGACCTGCTCTAACTCGACGAGGTCCGACGCCGGCTCCTTTGCACGGGCGAGCACAATCGCGGTGTCGAGCGTCGTGAGGGCCACCCTCGCGTCGCCGTCGCTCGCCAACGTGATTGCCTCGAGCGCCTCGTCGGTGATCGCACTGTGGCGCAGTGCCACGCCCCTCTTCACGAGCACTTCGAGGTCATCTTGTGTGAGCGGGAGCAATCGCCACAAGGTCGAGCGACTCATGAGGGCGGCGTTCACTTCGAAGTACGGGTTCTCCGTCGTGGCACCAATTAAGACGACCTGACCGGTCTCGGTGGCGGGCAAGAGAAGGTCCTGCTGGGACTTGTTGAAACGATGGACCTCGTCGATGAACAACACCGTGCGTTGGTTTTGCTCGCCGAGCCGCTCGCGGGCGCGCGCTAGGGCTTCGCGCACCTCCTTCACGCCACTCGTCACGGCCGACAGGCTCTCGGTCGCGTAGCCCGCGGAGTTCGCGAGAATGCGCGCCAGGGTCGTCTTGCCAGTGCCGGCCGGTCCCCACAGGATCATCGATGTCAGTTCACCGGCCTCGACGAATCGGCGAAGCGGACCATGGGGACCAATGAGGTGCCCCTGGCCCACGAGCTCGTCCAGCGTTCGCGGGCGCAGAAGATCAGCGAGTGGCGCGGCCTGCTTCAGGCGCTGAGCGACGGCGTCGTCAAAGAGCGACGTAACTCACGAACCTTTGGTGGCGGGCTGGAGTCGCAGTTCACGCATTTGCTTCTGCGCAATGCCCTTGGGTGCTCCGGTCATCAGATCGGTCCCCGACTGGGTCTTGGGATACGCAATCACCTCTCGGATATTTTCCTCACCGGCGAAGATCGCGGTGAGGCGGTCGATGCCAAAGGCGAAACCGGCGTGCGGTGGCGCTCCGTACTTAAAGGCGCCGAGTAGAAAGCCGAATCGACTCTCGGCCTCCTCGTCGCTGATGCCGAGCGCTCGAAAAATCCGTGACTGGATGTCCGCGCGATGGATTCGCACGGAGCCACTGCCGAGCTCCCAGCCATTGAGCACCAGGTCGTAGGACTGGGAACGGACCTTCAAAGGATCTGACTCAATCATGTCGATGTCGTCGGGGTGAGGCATCGTAAAGGGGTGATGCGCCGCCTGGGGGTTGCCGTCCTCGTCGAGTCCTTCGAAGAGTGGGAACTCGCTGATCCAGACGTAGTGGTGCGGTCCCTCGCTGACGGGCGGTCCCCCGATTGCAATTCGCAGTGCGCCGAGCACGTGACAGGCCTGGGCGTACTCATCGGCGACACACAAGATAATGTCGCCGACCGCGGCGCCGTCGACGCTCGCAATGGCTTCCGCTTCACCCTCACTGAGGAACTTCGCCAGCGGCGAATCGAGTCCGTCGTCGGTGATGCGAAACCACGCAAGACCCTTGGCGCCGAGTTCCTTGGCCTGTTCGGTCCATTGGTCGAGCGTGGCTCGCGACGTGCTCGCGCCGCCGGGCACGCGCATGGCCTTGACCGTCGGAGCGGAGAACGCCTTTACCTCCGTCGCCGCGAAGACGTCCGAAAGATCCGAGAGCACCATGCCAAAGCGAAGGTCGGGCTTGTCGGTTCCGTAGAGGTCGAGCGCATCGGCCCACGTCATTGAGGGAATTGGCCCAGGGCGAACACCGGTCGCCGCTTCGGCGGCGTCGAGGACCGCCACCGACACGAATGCGCGAATGTCTTCTTGACTAACGAAGCTCGCTTCCATGTCGAGTTGCGTGAATTCGAACTGCCGATCGGCGCGTAGGTCCTCGTCGCGCATGCAGCGCGCGAGTTGGTAGTACCGGTCGAATCCGCCGACCATCAACAGCTGCTTGGCGATTTGGGGACTTTGTGGCAGTACGTAGAACTCACCGGGTTGGAGCCGCGACGGCACGACGAACTCACGCGAGCCTTCGGGCGTCGGTGCCCACAACAGGGGCGTCTCCACCTCGCAGAAACCCTGGGCGTCCATGGCGTTGCGAATCGCCGCGTTCACGACCGAACGAAGGCGAAGGTTGCGTTGCATGTGCTCGCGACGAAGGTCGAGGAATCGGTAGCGCAGTCGCACCTGTTCATCGATGTCCACGCGGTCATCGAGCTGGAACGGTGGCGGATCCGCGGCCGCAAGGATCTCAACCACACAGTCGGTGAGTTCAACGTGGCCGGTGGCGAGCTTCTCGTTCACCGTTCCTTCTGGACGCCTCGTCACGGTGCCCGTCACTCGTACGACGTACTCGCTGCGCACATCCACGGACCCGTCGACGACGGCTTGAATGATGCCCGAGTGGTCACGTACATCGAGAAATGCGAGGTGCTCGCCGTGTTCGCGGCGTTTCGCGACCCACCCACAGACGCTCACCGACGTGCCGACGTGGGTCTCGTTGAGCGACGCGCACAGAAGGTCACGCATGCTCGTGGATTCCAGATTGTTCGACATTCTCAGCTCTTTGTCAGTAGTTCTGCGACCACGAGCGCCACGTCACCCCGGGCAACCTTGCGCTGTGCCTGCTCGAAATTGTCGCTGCGCAGGTCTCTCATCGTAACCTCGCCGGTGGCGAGCTCCGCGGGACCGATCAGCAGCGCGAAACGGGCCCCCGACTTGTCCGCGACCTTCATCTGCGCCTTCATGGAGCGATTGTCGTAGGCCCGGTCCGTGGCCAGCCCGCCACGTCGCAGCTCGTCCACCAGCGCCGTCGCTGCGTCCTCACCGGTCGTGTCGATGACGAAGATATCGAGCGATCGGTTGACGAGGTTGCGCGGTTCGACGCCTTCGGCCTCGCGCACGAGCAAGAGTCGCTCGATGCCGCTGCCAAAGCCGATGCCGCTCGTGGGCTTGCCTCCGAGCTGTTCGGCCAGGCCGTCGTAGCGCCCTCCCCCACCAATGGCGTTCTGGGCGGAGTCCAGCGCATCAGAGACAAACTCAAACGTGGTGCGTGTGTAGTAGTCGAAGCCGCGCACGAGTCGCGGATCGAGTTGACTCTCAATCCCAATGGACGAGAGTCCGGCGATCACGTGGTCGAGGTGCTCGCGGCACTCGGGGCAGAGCGAGTCGATGAGCATTGGTCCCTCACTCGTCACCGCGATGCAGTTCGCGTCCTTGCAATCGAGCACGCGCAGCGGATTCTTTCTCCACGTGTTCTTGTGCTCGTCGCTCAACCGGTCGACATTGGCCGCCAAGTGTGCTCGCAGCAGTTCGACGTACGCGGCGCGACAGAGCGCGTCGCCCATGGAATTGATCAGAAGGCGAAAGCGCGTGAGACCAATGGCCTCGTAGAAGCGATGGGCCAGCGCGATGACTTCGACGTCAACTGCGGGGTCATCGGTTCCGAGCACCTCGACGCCGAACTGGTGGTGCTGACGATAGCGGCCCTTCTGTGGACGCTCGTAGCGAAAGGCCGGCGTGAAGTACCACGCCTTCCACGGGGTCGTCGGGCTGTGTTGGATGAAGGCCCGCACGACGGGGGCGGTGCCTTCGGGGCGCAGCGCGTGGGTGCGATTGCCACGGTCGGTGAAGACGTACATCTCCTTGGTGGCCATCTCACTCTGTTCACCGATGCCTCGGTTGAAGACGCCGACGTCCTCGAACATCGGAGTAATCACGAGTTCAAAGCCGAAGCGGTAGGCGTACTGCGCGAACGTCGCAATGAGGCCCTCCCACTCTGCGGACGACGCGCCGAGGACGTCGTGCGTCCCGATAGGAGCCTGAAAGGGTGTGACCGCGTCGCTCATGAATTCTTGTTCTGCCCCGGTAGTTGACGAAAGGCGTCGAAGACGCCATCGACGCTCTTGAGCGCCGCCAACAGGCTACTGAGGTGGGTGGGGTCGGCCAGTTCGACGTCAAAGACCATCCGAACGATTCGTGATCCCGACGTTGACGTCGAACTCGAGATGATGCTGAGGTGGTATTCGGCGACGACCTTGGAGACGTCGAGCAACAGTCGTGAACGGTCGAAGGCCATGACCTCGAGCACCGCGCGGTACTGGCCGCTGACCGATCCGTCCCACTCGACGTCGATGATCCGTTCGCCGAGACGCTGCGCCAACGCCACGGCGTTCGAGCAGTCGTCGCGGTGCACCGAGACGCCCCGCCCCTGGGTGATAAAGCCCATGATCGAGTCACCGGGCACCGGTGAGCAGCACCGAGCGAGGTGGATCATCACGTCGTCGAGACCTTCGACGTAGACACCGGCCGTTCGTCGCGTCGTGCGACTCGTCCTCGGCATGCGCGTGACGGTCGTGGGCATCTGTTCGGTGTCACCGCCGCCACGAAGCTCACGGTCGAGCCGTTGCACGATCGCCAAGGCCGAAATCTGGCCACTGTCGATGGCCATAAAGAGCGCGTCGAGGTCTTCTAAGTTCATGCCCGTGATCACTGCGTCGAGCGCCGCCGACGACAGCGACGTCGCAATGGGTAGACCTTCGCGACGAAGGGCTTTGGTCAACTCCTCGCGACCACCTTCAATGGCGTCGTCGCGGCGCTCTCGCTGGAACCACTGGCGAATCTTGGACTTGGCCCTCGAGGATTGGGCAATCGCCAACCAGTCGCGTGACGGCCCGGCCGTGTCGGACTTGCTGGTGACGATCTCGACCACGTCGGCGGAACGCAACACGGTGTCGAGAGGAACCAGTCGGCCGTTCACCTTGGCGCCGACGCAGTGGTGACCGACCTCGGTGTGCACGGCGTAGGCGAAGTCGATCGTGGTCGCACCTTCAATGAGCGCAATGACCCGACCCTTCGGTGTGAAGACGTAGACCTCGTCCTGACCGAGGTCGAGCTTCAGGGCCTCCAAGAACGCAATCGGGTCGTTCTCTTCCTCTTCCACGTCGGCCAGTCGCTGCATCCAGGCAACCTCTTTGCTCGTCGCGCCCTCCTTGTAGCCCCAGTGGGCCGCGACGCCGAACTCGGCGCGGCGGTGCATCTCGTAGGTGCGGATCTGCACTTCGACCGACTTGCCACGCGGTCCAATGACGGTCGTGTGCAGCGACTGGTACAAGTTGAACTTCGGAGAGTTGATGTAGTCCTTGAACCTGCCCTGCACGGGGGACCAGAGCGCGTGGATGGCACCCAACACGGCCCAGCAGTCGCGGTCGTCGTCGACAATCACGCGCAGTCCCACCAGGTCGAAGATGTCGTCAAACTCCTTGGCGCCGATCACCATCTTCTCGTAGATGCTCCAGAGGTGCTTCGGTCGACCGCGAACTTCGCCCTTGATGGCGAACTCGGCGAGTTTCGACGACAGGGTCGACATGACCTCTTCGAGGTAGTCCTCACGTTCGGGCTGGCGCGCCGCGACCATCTGCTCAATCTCGGCGTAGCGCTTGGGTTGGAGGGTCGCGAAACTGAGGTCCTCTAACTGCCACTTGACCTGTTGGACACCGAGTCGGTGCGCCAGCGGCGCGTAGACGTCGAGGGTCTCCTGGGCAATGGCGCGCTGGCGCGCCATTGGCATGACCGAGATCGTGCGCATGTTGTGCAGACGGTCGGCGAGTTTGATGAGCAGCACCCGCCAGTCCTGGGCCATGGCAATGAACATCTTGCGAATGGTCGCGGCCTGCTGTTCCTCCTTCGAGTCGAATTCCAGACGGTCAAGCTTCGTGACCCCGTCGACGACGGCGGCGACCTGGTCACCGAACTCCTTGGCGAGCCACTCCTTGGTGATGCCGGTGTCCTCCACGGCGTCGTGGAGTAACGCCGCGGTAATGGTGACTTCGTCAAGGCCCAGGTCCGCCGCGATGTCCGCCACGGCGATTGGATGGGTCACGTACGGCTCGCCCGTTCGACGCAACTGGCCCTCGTGGGCCTTGATGGCGGCGGCGCCCGCGCGGCGGATGATCTCAACGTCACCGTCCGCGTGATGCTCGCGAAAGCGGCCAATAAGGCGCTCAATCGAGCCGGTCAGCGCGGGATCGGCTGACGAGCGTGAGGTAAGACTGACCATGGAGTCAGCCTAACGGTGCGTTAACGGCGTTTTTGCTTGCGCGCGCGTGCTTGGATGGTGCCGCGAGACGGTGTGCCCGCGACGTTTCGTGTGGGGCGCGTCCCGGTTGAGGCAGTGGCACGCATCTGACGCTGTGCGCCCTCACCCGAGAGCAACGCGGCGGCGGCCGGTGAAAGAATGGTGTGGCCGCTTCGGAGTCGTGCGCGTTCAGCCATCTCGCGGAATCGCGGCTCGCGTTCCTTGAACAAGGCGAGCAGCGGAC
>Ga0208586_1000365_pt1 | contig 17293 bp, 14 predicted proteins | sample NGESurshal072012_6_FD_184471 | JGI IMG/M metagenome (GOLD analysis project Ga0208586, IMG submission 184471) | Arctic peat soil microbial communities from Barrow, Alaska - NGEE Surface sample 53-3 shallow-072012 (SPAdes) | ecosystem: Environmental > Terrestrial > Soil > Wetlands > Peat ... | reverse complement strand
CCGGGCTGCGCGGCGGCAGCGAGGAAGGCGAGGAATGGCACCGGGCCGGGATGCTCGACCGCCGGCAAAACGTCTTCGACGACTTTCACGCCGCCGCGGAGAAGCTGATCGCGGACGGCTGGACCACGCGGGAGCAGCTGGGCATCTACGGCGGCTCGAACGGCGGGCTGCTGGTCGGCGCGGCGATCACCCAGCGGCCCGACCTGTACGCCGCGGCGGTGTGCTCCGCCCCGCTGCTCGACATGGTGCGGTACGAGAAGTTCGGCCTGGGCGAGACGTGGAACACCGAGTACGGCACCGCCGCCGACGCCGAGCAACTGGGCTGGCTGCTGTCGTATTCGCCGTACCACCACGTGACGGAGGGCGTGAGCTACCCCAGCGTCCTGTTCACGGTGTTCGACAACGACACCCGGGTGGATCCCCTGCACGCCCGCAAGATGTGCGCGGCGCTGCAGTACGCGACGTCCGCGCGGCCGGCGATGAGGCCCGTGTTGCTGCGCCGCGAGTCCGACGTCGGCCATTCCAGCCGGTCGGTGAGCCGTTCGGTCACGCTGTCCGCGGATGTCCTGGCCTTCCTGGCCGCGCACACCGGGCTGCCGCTGCCCGGAGCCTGAGCCTTACGCCGGGAGATCATCCGGCCGGTGCGAGCGCCGCCTCGAGGAAGTCCCGCACGGTCATCGGCGGGCGGCCGGTCACGCGGCCGAGCGCCGGGTCGACCTGGGCGAACTCGCCCTGGCGGCTCGCGGCGAACATGCCCAGGAGCATCTCGGCGGCCCGTTCGGGGACGCCGTGGGCGACCAGGCCCGCCTGGTACTCGGCGTCGGGCACCACGACGCGGCGGACCGGCCGGCCGGTGAAGGAGCTGTGGGCCGCCGCCCTGGCGGCGGCGAGTGTGCCGCCGAATAGCCGCGTCCCTGGAGCTTGTGACATGTGCGCCCTTCCCGTGGAGAAATGCCTTTTTGAGAATGGCGTCCCGCGACGGGAGGTCTGTCCCCTTTCGCATTGTTTGCCATAGATTAAGCAATCGGCGCCGGAATCGTTAGCGTTCACCGGTTGCGGGCCGTGGCGGTGCCTGGCCCGGCTGCTCTTCGACTGACCCGCGAAGGCAGGTAGCCTCCCAGCATCCGAACAGCAGCAGGGAGGGCGCCGTCATGGACGCCGTCAGTAACGTGCCGGTCGCGGCTAACGAGCCGGTCCGTCCGCACCAGCCGGGGAGTCACGAGCGAGCCGCGCTGGAGAAGAAGATCAAGCAGCTTGCGGCCGAGCGGGCCGAGCTTTCCATGACCATCGGCGGTCAGCTCCGGATGGGCGGCGGCGACGCGATCGACGTGGTGCAGCCGCACAACCACCGGCATGTCCTCGGCCGCCTGGGCAACGCCACCGATGCGGACGTGGCCGCCGCGATCGGGGCCGCCCGCGCGGCCGCGCCGGGCTGGCGCGCGCTGTCCTTCGACGACCGGGCCGCCGTGTTCCTCCGCGCCGCCGACCTGCTCGCCGGGCCGTGGCGCGCCACGCTGAACGCGGCCACCGTTCTGGGCCAGTCCAAGTCGCCCCACCAGGCCGAGATCGACGCCGCGTGCGAGCTCATCGACTTCTTCCGCTTCAACGTCGGTTACGCCCGGCAGATCCTGGCCGAGCAGCCGCAGTCGGCGCCGGGTGCGTGGAACCGGATGGAGTACCGGCCGCTGGAGGGGTTCGTCGTCGCGATCACCCCCTTCAACTTCACCTCGATCGCGGGCAACCTGCCGGCCGCCCCGGCGCTGATGGGCAACGTGGTCATCTGGAAGCCGTCCCCGACCCAGCAGCTGGCCGCGCACTACACGATGCGCCTGCTGGAGGCGGCCGGGCTGCCGCCGGGCGTGATCAACATGGTGACCGGGGACGGGCAGGCGGTGTCCCGGGTCGCGATCCCGCACCCGGAGCTGGCCGGCATCCACTTCACCGGCTCAACCGCGACGTTCCAGCAGCTGTGGCGCACGGTCGGCGAGAACATCACCGGGTACCGCGGTTACCCGCGCCTGGTCGGCGAGACCGGCGGCAAGGACTTTGTCGTCGTGCATCCGTCGGCGAACGAGGACGCTATGGCGACCACGCTGATCCGCGGCTCGTACGAGTACCAGGGCCAGAAGTGCTCGGCCTCGTCCCGCGCGTACGTGCCCCGGTCGGTCTGGGAACGGCACCGCGACGACTTCGTCGACCAGGTGGAGTCCCTGACCATGGGCGACGTGGCCTCCGATCTGTCCCTGTTCATGGGGGCGGTCATCGACGACCGGGCCCTGGCCCGGCATGCGGCCGCCTTCGAGCGCGCGCGGCACCGGCCGGCGGTCCGGGTGCTGACCGGCGGCCGCACCGACGACCGCGAGGGATACTTCGTCGCGCCCACCGTGCTGGAGTGCACGGACCCGGCGGACGAGGTGTTCACCACCGAGTACTTCGGCCCGATCCTGGCCGTGCACCCGTACCCGGACGACCGCTACGCGGAGATGCTGGCGCAGGCGGCGGACGTCGCCCCGTACGCGCTGACCGGCGCGATCCTGGCCCAGGACCGGGCCGCGATCGCCGCGGCGGCCGAGACGCTGCGGTTCTCCGCGGGGAACTTCTACATCAACGACAAGCCCACCGGCGCGGTGGTCGGCCAGCAGCCGTTCGGCGGCGCGCGGGCCAGTGGCACCAACGACAAGGCCGGCTCGGTGTTCAACCTGATCCGCTGGGTCAGCCCCCGCGCCATCAAGGAACTGTTCGTCCCGCCCACCGATTACCGCTACCCGCACATGGGCTGACCGGGATGGGCGCACGGGCGCCGCGGTCTTCCGGAAGAATGACCTCAGCACGCTGAATCACTACGCCGGATCGGTCCGGCCAGGAGCGGAGGTATCCATTTATCGCCTGGTGCTCTGGAATATTGACCTGACGCTGGTTGATGTGACCCGGGTGACACGAGAGGCCTACGCGGACGCTTTCCGTACGGTGACCGGCCGCCCCCTGGTGCAGCTGCCGCAGATGGCGGGCCGGTCGGAGTCGGAGATCTTCTTCGATGCGCTCGCGCTCAACGGCGTGGACGTCAGCGCCGTCGGGCCGTCCGAGCAGCTCCTGGCGCCGTTCGGCAGCGAGCTGGCCACCGCGCTCGCGGCGCGCCGGGACCGGCTGAGCCGCGACGGCCACGCGATGCCCGGGGCGCACGAGGCCCTGGCTGCGGTCGGCAAACTCGACGGCGTCATCCAGACCGTGCTGACCGGCACCAGCAAGCCGAATGCCCTGCTCAAGCTGCGCCATTTCGGCCTGGAGAGCTTCTTCGACTTCACCGTGGGCGGGTACGGCTCCGAGCCGTACCCCAAGGGCGCCCTGGTCCGGGTGGCCCGGCTACGCGCGGCCGAGAAGTACCAGGTCACCCTGGGCGAACACGCCTGCGTCTACATCGCCGACTCGGTCCGGGACGTGGCCGCGGCCCGGATGGGCGGCGTTGCCTCGGCGGCCGTCGCCAGCGGGCGCGCGACCGCGGCGGAGCTCCGCGCGGCCGGCGCCGACACCGTGTTGGCCGGCCTCACCGACGCAGACGCCGTGGCCGCCGAAGTCGACCGCCTCACCCGCCCCTTATCCCGGTCCGGCCGGCCTTTTGCCTGCTGGCACAGGTATTCCCGGTAGCCGCGGCGCGTTACGGCCGATGATCGGCGGGTAGAGCCACCCGAGCGTTAAAGAAGGGTGGAATTAATGGAACAGACCGCAGGTACCACCAGGCCGGCCGGCGCCGAGGAGCGTTCGGCCGGTGAACTCGTCAAGGAAATGACCGCGCTCGTGCCCCGGCTCGTCCGCGACGAGATCAAGCTCGCTCAGGTAGAGATGACCCAGAAGGGCAAGCAGATGGGCATCGGGGCCGGCGCGTTCGCCGGCAGCGGGCTCATTGCGCTGTACGCCGTCGGCTGTCTGCTAGCGTGCGCGATCATCGCGCTCAGCGGGGTGGTCAAGGCGTGGCTGGCGGCGCTCATCGTGGGGGTGGCGCTGCTCGCCGTCTCCGGCATCGCCGCGCTGATCGGGAAGAGCAGGCTGAGCAAGGCCACGCCGCCGGTTCCGAAGGAGGCCCTTGACAGCGTGCAGGCCGATGTCCAAGAGGTGAAGGAGAAGGCACACCGATGACCACCGACAAACCCGCGGGAGCGGACACGAGCGCCGTACCCGATGATCCCGAGCAGATCCGGCAGGACATTGAGCGCACCCGCGAGCAGCTCGGCGAGACCGTCGAAGCTCTCGTCGCCAAGACCGACGTCAAGGCGCGGGCCAAGGAACGGGCCGGCCAGCTGTCGCAGACGCTGAAGGAAAAGACCGCGCTGGCGAAGGAGCAGACGACCGCGCGGGTTGCGCAGGCTAAAGAGCAGACGACCGCGCGTGTCGGGCAGGCACGCGGCCAGCTGGCCGGCAAGACTGCGGACGCAAACACCGTGGCCCAGCCGGTGCAGCGGGCCGCCCAGCAGCTGAAGCAGCGCGCGCCCGCCGTGGCCACCCCGGTCGGCGGGCTGGTCGCCGTGGCCGTCGCCGGGGCCGCGGTCCTGGGCTTCATCCTGATCAGACGGAGGGGACGGCGTTGATCAAGATCTTGTATAAACCGTTCGGCATGATCGTGAGCGTGCTGGGCGGGGTGATCGCGGGCGCCATCTTCAAGCGTGTCTGGAAGCTCGCGGCGCACGAAGACGAGGCCCCGGAAGCGACCGACGCCCAGCGCGGCTGGGGCGAGGTACTCGTGGCCGCGACCGTGCAGGGTGCCATCTTCGCCGTGGTCAAGGCGGCCACCGACCGCGGCGCAGCGACCGCGACGCGTAAGCTCACCGGTTTCTGGCCGGGTAAAGGGGCCGAAGCCGAGAACGAGTAAGTAGCCGTGTGACGCGGACGTCGTTGCCACCGGCACGCCCAGGCTGAATGCTGAGGTTATGGCCATCAACGATGAAGGCAGCCCGGGCGGAGCCGGGGCAGCGACGGACGGGCTGCTGGAGCCGGGATACGGCGAGGTGCTGTGGACGCCGGACGAGGCGGTCACCGAAGGGGCCCGGATCACCGCCTACATGCGCTGGCTGGCGGCCGGGCGGGGCCTGCAGTTCGACGGTTACGACGAGCTCTGGCGCTGGTCGACCAGCGATCCGGCCGCCTTCTGGGCCAGCGTCTGGGACTACTTCGACGTGCTCGGCGAGCGCGGGACCGCGCCGGTGCTGGACGGTGGCCCCATGCCCGACGTGCGCTGGTTCGGCGGCGCCCGGATCAATTACGCCCGGAATGCGCTGCGCACCGCACGGACCGATCCCGGCCGGGTGGCGCTGGTTTACCGATCGGAACGGACCGAACGCGGAGCCCTCACCTATGGCGAGCTCGCCGCCGAGGTCGCCCGAGTGGCCGCCGGCCTGCGAGACCTCGGCGTGGGCACCGGGGACCGCGTAGCGGGACTGCTGCCGAACGGCCCGCACGCGATCATCGCGCTGCTGGCCGCGGCCAGCATCGGGGCCATCTGGTCCTCGTGCTCGCCGGACTTCGGCCCGGCCAGCGTCATCGACCGGTTCGCGCAGATCGAGCCCACCGTGCTCATCGCGACCGGCGGCTACTCCTACGGCGGCAAGGAGTACCGCCGCGACGACGTGGTCCGCCAGGTCGCGGCCGAACTGCCGGGCCTGGCCGCGGTGGTGATGGTCGGCAGCGCGCCCGATCGGGACAGCCCGGACGAGCCGCAGCTGCTGGATTGGGACAGCTTCGGGGACCCGGGCCGCGCCGAACCGGACTACGAGGACGTGCCGTTCGATCATCCGCTGTGGGTGCTCTACTCCTCGGGCACCACCGGCCTGCCCAAGCCGATCATGCACGGTCACGGCGGCGTCATCCTGGAGCACCTCAAGACCCTGTCCTTCCATCAGGACCTGGGGCCCGGGGACGTGTTCTTCTGGTACACCACGACCGGCTGGATGATGTGGAACTTCCTGGCCGGCGGCCTGCTGGTCGGGGCGACGCTGGTGGCCTTCGACGGCAGCGCCACGTTTCCCGGTACCGACGCGCTGTGGCGGATCACCGAGCAGGAGGGCGTGACCTATTTCGGGGTGGGTGCGCCGTACCTGCTCGCGTGCGCCAAGGCCGGCCTGGTGCCCGGCCGTGAGATGGACCTCTCCGCACTGCGCGGGCTCGGCTCGACCGGGTCACCGTTGCCGCCCGAGGGCTACCAGTGGGTCTACGAGCACGTCAAGTCTGATCTGCTGCTCGGCTCGTTCTCCGGCGGCACCGACCTGTGCACCGGCTTCGTCGGGCCGTGCCCGCTGCTGCCGGTCCGGTCCGGGGTGATCGCGGGCCGCTGCCTGGGGGCGAAAGTGGAGGCCTTCGACCCGGCCGGGCAGCCCGTCGTGGGCGAGGTCGGCGAACTGGTCGTCACCGAGCCCATGCCCTCGATGCCGGTCGGTTTCTGGAACGACCCCGATCGTGCGCGGTACCGCGACAGCTACTACGCCGACTTCCCGGGCGTGTGGCGGCACGGGGACTGGATCAAGATCCTTCCCGACGGGGGGTGCGTCATCTACGGCCGCTCGGACGCCACCCTGAACCGAGGGGGCGTGCGCATGGGCACCAGCGAGTTCTACCGCGTCGTCGAGTCGTTCCCAGAGGTGGCGGACAGCCTGGTGGTCGACACCGGCCAGCTGGGCCGCGAGGGTCGGCTCGTGCTGTACGTCGCGCTCGAACCGGGGCAGGAACTCGATGACGATCTGACCGGGCGGCTCCGGGCGGCGCTGCGCACCAAGCTGTCGCCGCGGCACGTCCCGGACGCCATTCACGCCGTTCCCGGGATACCGCGCACGCTGTCCGGCAAGAAGCTGGAGGTGCCGGTGCGGAAGATCCTCCTGGGCACTCCGGTCGCCGAGGCGGCGGACCCGGACGCGCTGGCCAATCCGGACGTACTGGTGCACTTCGCCCCCACGGACGGCGATGAGCGCGCCGGATGAGAGGGTGCCGTGGGCGGCAGCGGGAGCCCGGAGGGCCGGATAGCCTAGGTGGCTGGCAGCGGAAAGGCCCGCTGCTGCCGCCCGCGCGCCGGACCGGACATGGTTACACAGGGAAATTGCGCCGTAACTTTTTGACGCTACGGTGCTCGCCGGGCGGCCGGAAAGCGGCCCGTCCAGGACCGGCACTTGGCGGCCGGTCCCGCGCGAGGTACGAAAGTTACACATGCGGCTCATGCAGCCGCGGGCCGGTAGGGACAGGCAGTGATGTCGGACAATTCGGACGAACCTCGGGATGCTGTGCTGGATCAGGCGGCACAGTTCATGGCGGCCTCCCCCCAGGACACCGGGGCGACGGTCGGTGATCTGACCGGTTTCCTGCGGGCCTACTACCGTTACGCCGCCGCCGAGGACCTCGTCGCGTTCGGTGCGGAGCGGGTCGCCGCGGTCGCGGCCCGGCACGCGGCCCTGGCCGCGGAGCGCCCGCAGGGCCGGCCCCTGGTCCGCGTAACAGACGCGGACGCCGGGTCCGGTGCGAGCGGCGCGACCGCCGCCGTCCCGGCCCTCGGCCCGGTCCGGGTGGTCGTGGATGTTGTCACCGACGACATGCCGTTCCTGGTTGATTCGGTGACGATGGAGCTGAACCGGCACCGGGCCGACATCAACCTGATCCTGCACCCGCGGCTCGTCGTGCGCCGGGACGTCACCGGCTCCCTGCACGGGGTGGCCGGCAGCGTGAACGGCGCCACGGCGGCTCCCGGTGAGATCACCGAATCGTGGATCCGCGTCGAGATCGCCGGGCTGGCGGACCGGGTCTCCCCGGCCGGGCTCGAGGCGGGCCTGCGGCGGGTCCTGGATGACGTCCGGGTCACGGTCGAGGACCAGCCCAAGATGATCGCGGCCGCCGCCTCGCTGGCCGTCAGCATGGCCGGGGACCAGGCGGACGCGCCGCTGCCGGGGCGCACCGAACCGCAGTCGCTGGACGGCCGCGACCCCGAAGCCGGCGAGCTGCTGAGCTGGCTGGCCGACGGGCACTTTATCTTCCTCGGCTACCGGGAGTACGACCTGGTGCCGGGCGACGACGGCGAGGCGCTGCGCGCGGTGCCCGGCACCGGGCTGGGATTCCTGCGGCACGACCGCCAGGGGTCCGAGTCGTTCGCGGCCCTGCCCGCCGACATCCGGGCCAAGGCGCGCGAACCGCACCGGCTGGTCCTGGCCCAGGGCAATTCGCGGTCCACCGTCTACCGCCACAAGTACCTCGACTACGTGTCGGTCAAGAAGCTCGGCCGGGACGGCCGGGTGATCGGGGAGTGGCGGTTCCTCGGCCTGTACACGCATTCGGCCTACACCGAGAGCATCGCCCGCATCCCGGTGCTGCGCCATAAGCTCACCGACGTCCTGACCGCCGCCGGGTTCACGCCGGACAGTCACGACGGCAACGACCTCATCGAGATCCTGGAGAATTATCCGCGCGAGGAACTGTTCCAGATCTCCAGCGGCCAGCTGACCGAGATCGCGACGGCCGTGCTGCGCCTGCGCGAGCGCAAGCAGACCCGGCTGTTCCTGCGCCGGGACACCTACGGGCGGTACATGTCGTGCCTGGTGTACCTGCCCCGGGACCGCTATACGACCGCGGTCCGGCTGCGCGTCCAGGAGATCCTGCGGGCGGCCCTGCAGGGCGCCTCCGTCGACTACAGCGCGATGGTGGGGGAGTCGGCACTGGCCCGGCTGCACGTCGTCGTGCGCGGCGTGCGGGGACAGCCGCTGCCCGAGGTCGATGCCGCGGCGCTGGAACGGCGGATCGCGGCCGCCGTCCGCACCTGGGACGAGGACCTCGAGGAGGAGGCCCTGCGCACGCTGGGCCCGCAGCGGGCCCGGCTGGTCCTGGACCAGTTCGCCGCCGCCATCCCGGAGACCTACAAGACCGACGTGACCGCGGCCGACGCCGTCGGCGACCTGGGCCGCATCCTGCAGCTGCACGAAGCCGGCGACTCCTTTGCGGTCCGGCTGCGCGACGATGACCAGCCCGGCGGCGGCCAGTGGCGGCTGCGCGTGTACCGGTCCGGAGCACCCGTCATCCTGTCCGACGTGCTGCCCCAGCTGCAGCACATGGGGCTCGAGGTGGTCGACGAGCATCCCTACGAGTTCGCCGCCAGCGGCCGGGAACCATTCTGGATCTACGACTTCGGGCTCCGCGCCGAGACGACGGCCTGGCGGGAACGTCCCCGCAGCGACGGCGGGAGGGAACGGTTCGAGCAGGCCCTGTGCGCGCTCTGGCGGAACGAGATCGAGGACGACGGCTTCAACGCGCTGGTCCTCGACGCCGGGCTGACCTGGCGCGAGGTTGTGGTGCTGCGGGCGTACGCGCGGTACCTGCGCCAGGCCGGGAACCGGTTCAGCCAGGGCTATATCCAGCGGGTGCTGCGCTCGAACACCACGGTGACCCGGCTGCTGGTCCGTTTGTTCGTGTCCCGGTTCGATCCGGCCCGGCAGCGCGGCGAGGCCGAGCGCAGCGAGGCCATCGTGGAGGAGATCCGCGGCAAGCTGGACGAGGTCGTCAGCCTGGACCACGACCGCATCCTCCAGTCCTACCTGGCGCTGATCGAGGCCACGCTGCGGACCAACTATTACCGCGCGGCCGGACCGGGCGTGACGCCGGACTGCGTCACGCCCTCGATGACGCCCTACCTCGTGGTCAAGCTCGATCCGGGCCGGGTGGACACGCTGCCCGCGCCGCGGCCCAAGTTCGAGATCTTCGTGTACTCACCCCGGCTGGAGGCCGTGCACCTGCGGTTCGGCCGGGTCGCGCGCGGCGGGCTGCGCTGGTCGGACCGGCTGGAGGACTTCCGCACCGAGGTACTGGGTCTGGTCAAGGCGCAGGAGGTGAAGAACGCGGTCATCGTCCCGTCCGGGGCCAAGGGCGGATTCGTCTGCAAGCAGCTGCCCGACCCCGCCGGCCGTGAGGCCTACCAGGCCGAGGTGCTCGCCTGCTACAAGATGTTCATCAGCGCCATGCTGGACGTGACCGACAACGTGGACGGCGAGCGGATCCGCCCGCCCCGCGACGTGGTCCGGCACGACGGCGACGACCCGTACCTGGTGGTCGCGGCGGACAAGGGGACGGCGACGTTCTCCGACGTGGCCAACGAGATCGCCGCCAGCTACGGGTTCTGGCTCGGTGACGCCTTCGCGTCCGGCGGCTCGGAGGGCTATGACCACAAGAAGATGGGCATCACCGCGCGCGGCGCGTGGGAGTCGGTGAAGAACCACTTCGCCACGCTCGGCATGAACCCGGCCACCGACGAGTTCACCGTGGCCGGCATCGGTGACATGTCCGGCGACGTGTTCGGCAACGGGATGCTGCTGTCGGACAAGATCATGCTGGTGGCGGCGTTCGACCACCGGCACATCTTCCTCGACCCCGATCCCGCTCCCGCTCCCGCGGTCAGTTTCGCCGAACGGCAGCGGCTGTTCGCGCTGGCCCGCTCGTCCTGGGCCGATTACGACCGTTCGCTGATCTCCGCCGGGGGCGGTGTCTGGCCGCGCAGCGCGAAGTCGGTGCCGCTGTCACCGCAGGCGCGGACGGCGCTCGGCGTGGACGACGCGGTGCTGGCCCTGTCGCCGGACGAGCTGATCTCCCGCATCCTGACCGCTCCGGTCGACCTGCTGTGGAACGGCGGCATCGGCACCTACATCAAGGCCACCAGCGAGCCGCAGACCGCCTGCGGCGACCGGTCCAACGAGGCGGTCCGCGTCAACGCGTCCCAGCTCCGGGCCCGGATCGTGGCCGAGGGCGGCAACCTTGGCCTCACCCAGGCCGCGCGGATCGAGTTCGCGCTGGGCGGCGGCCTGGTCGACACCGACTTCATCGACAACTCGGCCGGCGTCGACACCTCGGACCACGAGGTCAACATCAAGATTTTGCTGGACCGGGCCGTCCGGGACGGGGAGATCACCCGGGAGATGCGCAACCAGCTGCTCCAGGAGATGACCGACGAGGTCGCCGCGCTCGTGCTCCGGCACAACTACGCGCAGAACATGGCGCTCACCACGGCGCGGTCCCAGGCGCCGAACCTGCTGCACGTGCACGCGCGCTACCTGCGCCAGCTGGAACGTGACAAGCGGCTGCGCCGCGGCCAGGAGGCCGTGCCGGGGGAGAGGGAGATCGCCGAGCGCCGGTCGGCCGGCAAGGGCCTGACCAACCCCGAGCTGGCCCTGCTGCTCGCGCACACGAAGATCGGCGCGGGCGAGGAGGTCCTCGCCTCCGGGCTGGCCGACGACCCGTACCTGCGGCGCGAGCTGACCGGCTACTTCCCCGCGCCGCTGCGCGCCTCGCAGGCGGGCCGGATGCAGGCCCACCCGCTGCGCCACGAGATCATCACCACCTCGGTGGTCAACGAGATGGTGGACACCTCCGGCACCACGTTCGCGTTCCGGCTGAATGAGGAGACCGGCGCGTCCGTCCCGGATATCACCCGCGCCTGGCTGGTGGCCCGGGAGGTCTTCGGCATGCGCGACTTCTGGCAGCAGGTCACCGAGCTGGACGGCGTGGCGGACATCGGCACGCAGATCACTCTGCTGCTGGAAGGGCGCAAGCTGGTCGAGCGGGCCTGCCGGTGGCTGCTGTACAACCGGCGGCCGCCGGTCGACATCACCGGCTCGGTGGACTACTTCGGCAGCGGTGTCCTGGCCGTGCGCTCGGGCCTGCCCAAGCTGCTCATCGGCCGGGACGCGGAGACCTTCGAGGAGCGGCGGGACGCGTACATCGCCCGCGACGTGCCCGCGGGCCTGGCCGAGACGGCGGCCGGCATGGTGCCGTCGTATTCCGCCTTCGACATCGCCGAGAGCGCCGCGGCCACCTCCCGTGGGGTGGAGGAGACCGCGGAGGTCTACTTCGACCTCGGCGACCGGCTGCAGATCGCCCGGCTCCGCGACCGGATCACGGCGCTGCCCCGCGACGACCGGTGGAGCAGCATGGCCCGGGCGGCCATCCGGGACGACCTGTACGCCGCGCACGCGGCCCTCACCCGCGACGTGCTGTGCGCCACCGGGCCCGGTACCCCCGAAGCGCGCCTGGCCACGTGGACCGAGCAGAACGCGGCGGCCGTCAGGCGGGCGACCCGGACCCTGGGCGAGATCTGGGAGAGCGAGCGCTTCACGTTCACGACCCTGTCGGTCGCGCTGCGCGCCGTCCGCGCCCTGGTGGCCTCCAGCTCACTCCCCCAGCCAGGGTAACCGCCCGGCTCCCCGTCAGCTGCCGTGGACGTAGGTGACCGCGCCCCCGGCGCCGATCACCTGGACCTTGGCGCTCTGCGCGGCCGCCGCGGGGTCGAGGGCGACGTAGCTGAGCGTGGAGTTCACGGTCAGCCCGTGCTGGAACGGCGGGTGCTTGGCCGGTACCAGGCTCTTGAACGCGGCGGGCACCGGGATGACCGGCAGCTTGGCCTTGCCGCCGACCGTGGTCACGTGGACCGCCCCGGTCGACGTGGCCAGGGTCATCGTGTAGAAGACCAGGGCGCCCCCGTCCGTCGTCCGCAGCGCGAAGAACGGGAAGCTGGTGCCCTCCAGCTCCCAGCTGTACACCGTCTTCTGCGTGGCGGCCTGCCGGGCGATCGCCGCGTTGGCCTGGTACAGCCCGGTGGTCTGCGGGCCGGCCAGCACGACCGAGGCGGCGGCACTGGCCGGGCCGTCGTCCGCGACGGTCGCGTGCGTCGCGCCCACGACGTCCGGCCGCAGTTTCAGCGTCTGATCCGACGTGGCCAGGGCGGTCGCGTAGCCGTTCTGGCTGACCGCCACGTTCAGCGCGGCGCCCGCGTCGAGCACGGCGGAACCGCTGAGCGCCCAGGTGGCCTCCGCGTCCGGCCGGTCGAACACCAGCAGCGCGGTCTGGGTGGCACTGCCCGTGGCCGGGCGTTCCGGCGCCGTGGCCATGAACCACTGCGGGTACGTGGTCAGCTTCGGCACGTACAGCGTCGGCCGCCCGTAGACCGGGCCGGTGACCGGATGGCCGGTGGCGGCGGCCAGGTCGTACCTGGCCGAGGTGATGCCGTACTGCGATCCGGTCAGCAGCGACAGGGCGAGCAGCTCGTTCTGGTTGGCCAGCGCGACCTTCTGCGCGGTGACGAAGGAGTCGAAGACGGCCAGCGCGCTGGCCGGCGTCGGCCCCACCACCGACGTCGTCGCCGAGGCCATGGTGCTGCAGCCCTGCACGGACAGCAGCAGGCCCAGCGCGGCCAGCGGGCCGAGGATGGCCATGACCACGCGGGGAATGCCCGGAAAAGTCGCATTCATGTTCGTATCCACCAGAAAAGCGGGGGCGTCCCGGCCCCACTGTTATCGTCGCAGTCCAGGCCGGCGTATGGACGGACCCGTTCGGCAGGATACCTGGCTCCTGCCCGCCACCGCGCCGGCATGCGCCGGCAGGCACCGGCTCGCATAGGCTGTCCGCCATGGCAGCTACCGATCCCGCTGATGAGATCTCGGAACTGTCGTCGAAGCTCACCAGCGTAGAGGCAGTTCTCGACCCCGGCGCCATGCGCGCCGAGGCCGAGAGCCTACGCGAGCAGGCCGCCGATCCGGACCTGTGGGGCGACCAGCAGCACGCCCAGGCGGTGACCCGCCGCCTGTCCTACATCGAGGGCGAGCTGGCCAGGCTGGAGGACCTGCGGCAGCGGCTGGACGACACCCGGGTGATGTTCGAGCTCGCCGACAGCGAGCACGACGAGCCGACCCGCGTCGAGGCGCAACGCGACCTCGCCTCCCTGCGCCGGGAGGTCGACCAGCTCGAGGTGCGCACCCTCCTGTCCGGGGAGTACGACGCCCGCGAGGCTCTGGTCTCGATCAACGCGCAGGCGGGCGGGGCCGACGCCGCCGACTTCGCGCAGAACCTGATGCGCATGTACCAGCGCTGGGCGGAGCGGCACGGGTACCCGACCGAGGTGTACGACATCTCCTACGCCGAGGAAGCCGGCATCAAGTCGACGACGTTCGCGGTCAAGGCGCCCTACGCCTACGGCACGCTCCGGGGCGAGCACGGCACGCACCGGATGGTGCGGATCTCCAAGTATGACAACCAGGGCCGGCGGCAGACGTCCTTCGCCGGCGTGGACGTGGTCCCGGTCGTCGAGCAGACCGACCACATCGAGATCAACGAGGACGAGATCCGGGTGGACGTGTACCGCTCCAGCGGTCCCGGCGGCCAGGGCGTCAACACGACCGACTCGGCGGTGCGGATTACCCACCTGCCGACCGGGATCGTGGTGTCCTGCCAGAACGAGCGCAGCCAGATCCAGAACCGCGCCTCCGCCATGTCCGTTCTGCAGGCCAAACTGCTGGAGCGCAGGCGCCTGGAGGAGGCCGAGGAGATGGCCGCGCTGCGCGGGGAGATCGCCGGAAGCTGGGGCACCCAGATCCGTAACTACGTGCTGTACCCCTACCAGAACGTGAAAGACGTCCGGACAGGCCAGGAGACCGGCAACACCACGGCCGTCCTAGACGGCGAGATCGACGACTTCATCGAAGCCGAGATCCGCTGGCTGAGGCGCGGCCAGAACGGCGAGAAAGACTAGAAACTTCCGTGGACGGCCAGCAGGGCCAGCAGGACGACCAGCAGGACCGAGGCGACCAGGATGTGCGGGCCGTAGTTGGCCTGGGTGTGGTGCACTTCCGCCTTGCCGGCGCGGCAGGCTGGACAGCGGGCTTCGCTCACCGGCCCACCGCAGTGCGCGCAGATTAGGTGTTCGCAGCTCAATGGAAGTCCTTCCGGCCGGTCGTGCCTGCACTTGGAGCGTTACAGGGCTCTGCTCGCAAGTTTCCCCCTACACTGTTCCATTGACTAATCCAGGCTACCCGCTGGGTACCGGGAATCGCCCCGTCTACGGCGGAGCGCCAGGCCACGTGCTGTTTCGAGAGGCCCTGCGAGTCCGGTAGGCGCCAGCTGGAACAGTGAAAAGGCGCTATCGTCCCTTGTCCGTTTCCGACGTCACTGTGATGGTCCTGTGATCAATTTCGATAACGTCAGCAAGGTCTACCCGAGCCAGAGCCGGCCCGCCCTGGAGAACGTCAGCATCTCGGTGGAGAAGGGCGAATTCGTCTTCCTCGTCGGCCCGTCCGGGTCCGGTAAGTCCACGTTTCTCCGCCTGGTGCTGAAGGAGGAACGGCCGACCGACGGCCGGATCCAGGTGTCCGGCCGGGACCTGGCCCGCCTGTCCAACTGGCGGATCCCGATGCTCCGGCGGCGGATCGGCTGCGTGTTCCAGGACTTCCGGCTGCTGCCGAACAAGAACGTCTACCAGAACGTGGCCTTCGCGCTGGAGGTCATCGGCAAGCCGCGCCGGTTCATCCGCAAGGTCGTGCCCGAGGTGATCGACCTGGTCGGTCTCGAGGGCAAACATGACCGGATGCCGGACGAGCTGTCCGGCGGTGAGCAGCAGCGGGTGGCGATGGCCCGGGCCTTCGTGAACCGGCCCATGATCCTGCTGGCCGACGAGCCGACCGGAAATATCGACCCCGCCACGTCGATCGGCATCATGAAGGTCCTGGACCGGATCAACCGGACCGGCACCACCGTGGTCATGGCGACCCACGACGCCGCCATCGTCGACTCCATGCGCAAGCGCGTGATCGAACTCGAATACGGCAAGGTCGTCCGGGACCAGTCTCGTGGTGTGTACGGCCAGGCCTACTAACGTGCCGTAGCCTGTCCGCCAGGCGCCAGCACCCCACCCGCCGGGCCACCGCCACACGACCGAGTACTGCGAGGGATCAGCCAGCATGCGTGCCCAGTTCGTTTTCCAGGAAATCTGGATCGGCCTGCGCCGGAATCTCACGATGACGGTCGCTCTCGTCGTGGTGGTGGCGATCAGCCTGTCCCTGCTGGGGGTGGGACTGCTCTTCGTCAAGCAGGTCGACGCGACACGCAGCTACTGGCAGGGCAAGGTCGAGGTCTCCATCTACCTGTGCACGGCGCAGAGCGTGAGCGTCCAGTGCAAGCAGAGCGGCCCGGCCACCGACGTCGAGCGGCAGCAGATCCAGCAGCAGCTCACCTCGATGCCGCAGGTCGCCAGCGTCGTCTACCAGAATCAGCAGCAGGCCTACCAGCAGTTCAAGCAGGAGTTCGCCAACAACCCGTCGTTCGTCTCCACCGTCTCCCAGGGAGACATACCGGACTCGTTTCAGGTCAAGCTGAAGAACCCGCAGGCGGACTACACGACCGTCGCGTCGGCGGTGACGGGCAAGAGCGGGGTGGACTCGGTGATCGACGACCGGTCGATCCTGGCCAAGTTCTACAAGCTGCTCGGCGGGGCGCGGAATGCCGTGGTCATCGTCGCGCTGATCCTGCTGGTCGCCGCGACCCTGCTGGTCGCCAACACGATCCGGCTCTCGGCGTTCAGCCGCCGCCGGGAAACCGGCATCATGCGGCTGGTCGGCGCGTCGAACTTCTACATCCAGCTGCCGTTCCTGCTGGAGGGCATCATCGCCGGCCTGATCGGCTGGGCGATTTCCGTTGGCCTGCTGATTGCCGTGAAGTCGCTCTGGCTGGATACGCTACAGCAGTACTTCACTTTCAATGTGATCCTCAGCGCGGGTGACCTGGTGGAGGTCGTGATCCTCGCGATGTGCGTGGGGGTGCTGCTGTGCGGCGCGACGTCATTCCTCACGCTTCGCCGTTACCTGCGCGTGTGACATGAGCAGACAGGAGGGACGTGGCTCGGGAGCAAGGGCGGAAGGTAATCGCCCGCAACCGCCGCGCCCGGTTCGACTACCGGATCGAGGACACTTACGAGGCTGGGCTGGTGCTCACGGGGACCGAGGTGAAATCACTCCGGGCCGGGCGCGCGTCGCTGACGGACGGTTTCGCCCAGATCTCCGACGGAGAGGTGTGGCTGCACAACGTGCACATTCCCGAGTACACGCAGGGCACCTGGACCAACCATGAGCCACGCCGAACCCGGAAGCTGCTCCTGCACCGTAAGGAAATCGAGAAGCTGTCCTCGCGGACCGCTGAGCAGGGCCTGACGCTCGTTCCGATGTCGCTGTACTTCAAAGACGGGAAAGCCAAGGTCGAGCTGGGCCTCGGGCGCGGCAAGCGGACCTACGATAAACGTCATGACCTGGCGAGCCGGGATGCGGCCAGGGAGATGGACCGTGCTCTCCGCCGGCGACGGTGACGGTGAGGAGGTCAGTGTCCTTCTACACCCGTGACCGGGGCAGTCACGCCGGCCGTAACCGGCCGGTGCGGGTAGTCCCGCGCCCCGGCCGGCGGTCCGCCTCGCTGGGGCCGCGGCCACCGCTGCCGCCCCGCCCGGCTGCGGCGCGCGGGCCGCGGCCGGCCCGCC